>Ga0209713_10000319_pt1 | contig 26789 bp, 21 predicted proteins | sample ArcOceMetagenome_3_FD_187444 | JGI IMG/M metagenome (GOLD analysis project Ga0209713, IMG submission 187444) | Marine eukaryotic phytoplankton communities from Arctic Ocean - Arctic Ocean- Svalbard ARC20M Metagenome (SPAdes) (version 2) | ecosystem: Environmental > Aquatic > Marine > Oceanic...
CAAACAGTGTAGCTGCATTGCGAGACTGGTTTGCGGCCGTTCGAACATAACAGCACTCATCACCGCTTTGTGCCAACCGCAAGGGTCATAGAAACGTTTAAAATGAAGAGAGTTCCAGCCCAGCGGCGCGATGCACAGTTCGGCGGATTGGTTGCCTTGATAGAGCGCAAAGGTTCCTCGGCGGGCTTCTTGTGTATATCGCGTCAGTATTGATCGCTCTGCCATGTCCGTAATCTGGTCGAGCGGCAGATCTGATATCGCAAAATACCCATAGCCTTGGGGTGCATCGTCGGTACCGCTGCCATGATAAAAAATGCTGTGTAGGCCGGTTTCACTCTCTTGATATACGCTATCAAGCACGCGTAACTTTGCCTCCATCCCAACGGCTGCGCGCCTTGTGACAGGCGCAACCAGTTTGCTGTCCTCTGCGGGGGCCGCCGGCACAGAGTAACTGCCATCACGGGGTATTTTCAACAAAACCTTGCTGTCACGCGATAGGACCCCGCCAAGTTTCAGGGTGCCGGATTTGGCACTGCAGAGATCAGGGATTGATCCAACCCAACCGAGAAATAATTGCCTTTAAAATATCCCAAGGGCGCGCCCTGCTGGATTTGCATATCCAGCACACGGCCAATCATGATGACATGATCCCCAGCTTCGACAAGATTTTCGCGCTGACAGATGAAATTGGCAAGAGCATCACGCAATACTGGCATTTCAGCGGCACCATGGGTCCACTCGCCCAGATCGAATTTATTGGCAGATTGCGAGGCAAAGATTTTCGAAATGTCACGCTGTGCGTCGCTCAACACATTGACTGAAAAACAGGTTGATGTGCGAAAAACTTCATAGCTTAAGCCCGTCTTCGCGATACAGATTAACACCAGAGGTGGATCTAGCGAGACTGAAGTGAACGAATTTGCAGTAAAGCCACGCCGCGTTCCATCGGCCTGCCGCGTGGCCACCACCGTGATCCCCGTGGCAAAGCTGCCAAAGGCTTCGCGCAGGGCTTTTTTGTTTTGATCTGACATTGGTGGGGGCACGGTTGGCGTTAAATAATGAGCGTTGTCGGCGCCGAGTTTGGGGGGGGAGGCTGCAGCCGGCATTGGGGCTGCTCCAAACCTCAGTGGATTTGACGCCACCTGCCACGGTCTGTCGGGATTGTCGGGATTGGCAATAGTACTCAGCATATTGCGCGCGGCGACATGCGGGTCGTTGATCATGTCTTGGACTGTTTGCAGCGGCCCATAGGGGATCAGACCGCCAAGTTTTTGTGTCAATTCTGCTTTGGAGTATTGGGCCGTCCAGGCACCGACCAGCGTGTTGAGCACCTGGCGGTTTTCGGCCCGGGCTGCGCGCGTGGAAAACCGCGGGTCGCACACCAAAGCGTCGCCTTGCATGACACCGGCTAAGGCACGCCAAAAGGCGTCATCGACGATGCCAAGAGCCACGGCGCCATCGCTGGCGCCAAACAGCCCGAACGGGGCTAAAAATGGGTGATTGTTGCCTTCGGGGCCCGGCACAGTCCCGGTGAAGTCGTTGAGATAGACCGCCCGTTCGCACAGGCTGATCATTGCGTCATACATGGCAACATCGACAAATTGGCCTGCGCCAGTTGCATCTGCGTGGCGCAGCGCCGCCATCAGGCCAAAGGCCATCATCATGCCTGAGAAAATATCTCCGACCCCCGGTCCAACCTTGGTTGGGCTCGCCGCATCTGGTCCGGTGATCGCCATAAGGCCGCCCATCGCTTGGGCCACTACGTCATAGCACGGCCAATCGGCATAGGGGCTTTGACCCGAACGGGGATCGCCAAAACCGCGAACTGCGCCATAGACCAAACGTGGGTTGAGCGTTGCGAGATATTCATAAGATAGTCCCAATCGCTCCATCACGCCGGGGCGAAAGTTCTCGACCAAGACGTCGGCATCGCGCACCAAAGTGCAGAATGCGGCCTTGCCGTCTGGGGTTTTCAAATCCAGCGTGACGCTTTTCTTTGACCGGTTCAGGCTGACGAAATACCCCGCCCACAGATGATCTGGATCATCGTCTCGAAACGGTCCGTTGGCCCGGCTTGTGTCGCCGGTTCCACTTTCAATTTTGATCACTTCCGCGCCGTGGTCGGCCAGCATCATTGTGCAATAGGGGCCCGACAGCATGCGGCTGAGGTCGAGAACCCTGACACCGTTTAAAATACCTGTGGTTTCAGTCATGTGCATCGCCCTGTGCGCTTTGCCTTGGTATCGGCGTCCTTAAGTGCGAGGTCAGAAACCTAAGAATTGGCTGCGTGACAGCTGCGGGGTTTTCGGCCAGCGCCATGTGACGCAGTCCGTTCAAGATATGTAGCTCGGCACCGTTGATGTCATTTGCAATGGCCCGTGCCATATCCGGGCCGTTGCCGAAATCTTCGTCACCGGTGATAACGAGGGTTGGGCAACTGATCGCAGGCGTGGGGTTGGTAATTTCATCGATACCGGTCGCTAAGACCTGATAAATAGTGTGATAAATATCTTGTTTATTGTCCAGGACCCAAGCGCGCACAAGCTCCATCAATTTAGGATTTTTGTGGCGGAACGGCGCGGTGAACCATCGCTCTAATGCGGCCTCTACTGTGGCTGCTGACCCCTGCTCACGTGCCTGCGCCACGCGGTCAAGGATCGCGCGTTGTGCCGCGGCGCTGCGTTGATGTGGTGAGTGTAGGATCACCAAACTGTTGACCCGTTGTGGTGCATCTTGGGCGATCCGACGCGCAATCATACCCCCCAGAGAAAAGCCGATTACAGTGGCGTTTTCGATCCCGGTATAATTCATAAGGGTTTGGGTCTGATTGGCAAAAAGCTTGAGTGACGGTGTTGCGGGCGGCGCTTTGCTCTTGGCGTGTCCAAACAGGTCATAGCTCACCACCCGGTGATGTTGCGACAGCGCTGCCACCTGCCATTGCCAGACGTCTTTATTCAGGCCTAATCCATGGATCAGAATGATCGCGGGTGCGGTTTTCTCGCCAAATTCGGAAAAAACGGTGCCGTTGATCTCCCTGTCTTCCATTCGGCCTCCCTCAGAAGTGTTTTTGCGCAATGAGCACCAGACTAGACTGGGCAAAGCCTGCGTGTACACTTTATTTTCGCCATAGTGTGGCGAAAAATCGCATTTGTTTATGCAATAACCGTCAAGAATGGGAATCGGTATACCAAACAGAAGGATCAACCCAATGTCAGAAATTCAGACCTATAGAATGTTGATAGATGGAGCCTGGGTGCCGGCATCGGACGGGGCCGTGTTTGACAGCGTTAACCCATCAACGGGTCAGGTTTGGAGTCGCGTTCCCGAGGCCACAGCTGCGGATGTCGATCGCGCTGTTCAGGCCGCCCACCGGGCTTTTAAGACGGGGCCTTGGGCCGCAATGCTGCCAAACCAGCGCGGGCAAATGTTGCGCAAACTGGCTGATTTGCTGGCGGAAAAATCTGAACATTTGGGCCGTATTGAGAGTGTGGATACCGGCAAAATGTTGAAAGAAACTCGCTGGCAGGCCAAATATATTGCGGAATTTTTTCAGTTTTATGCCGGATGTGCGGATAAAATCGTGGGTGAGGTGTTGCCGATTGATAAGCCTGATATGTTTGTATTTACCGATCGGGAACCGCTTGGGGTGGTTGCCGCAGTTGTGCCGTGGAATTCCCAGTTGTTTCTGGTGGCTGTCAAAATCGGTCCGGCTTTGGCGGCAGGCAACACGGTGGTTTTAAAAGCCTCTGAGCATGCTTCAGCGGCCCTGTTGGAATTTGGTGCCCTGATCGAGCAAGCGGGTTTTCCGCCGGGTGTTGTCAACATTGTTACTGGGCATGGTGACCCTTGCGGCAAGGTGCTGACCAGTCATCCGAAAGTCGCGCGAATCTCATTTACCGGTGGGCCGGGTGCGGCGAAACATGTCCTGTATAACTCGGCGGAAAATTTTGCTGAGGTTTCTTTGGAACTGGGCGGCAAATCACCTTTTATCGTGTTTGACGATGCCAATATCGAAAGTGCTGTGAACGGATCGATCGCGGGAATTTTCGGCGCAACTGGACAAAGCTGTGTGGCGGGCTCACGGTTGTATCTACACGAGGATATTGCCGACGCATTTCTTGAACGGATGGTGGCGCTAGCAAAAACTATCCGAATTGGCGACCCCTTGCATGATGACACGCAGATGGGACCATTATGCACCTTGGGCCAGATGGCGCGGGTCGAGGCCGAGGTCGCCAAAGCACAGGCGCAGGGTGGTACGGTTTTATGTGGCGGCAAACGTCCCGATGATTTGGGTGGCAATTATTATGAGCCTACGATCATCGATTGCCCGCGTCAGGATATGGATATCGTCGATACGGAAATGTTTGGGCCTGTACTCAGTGTGCTGCGTTTTAAAACTGAAGCCGAGGTGATCGAACTGGCCAATGATACCGTGCACGGGCTGGCTGCGGGTGTGTTTACCCAAGACAGCGCGCGGTCCTTGCGGGTGGCGCGGGCGATCGAGGCGGGTATTGTCTGGGTCAATACCTACCGCGTTGTCTCGCCGATTGCCGAGTTTGGCGGCAACAAAGGCTCGGGCTATGGGCGCGAAAGCGGCTTTCAGGCGATGTATGATTATACACGACCCAAAACGATTTGGATGAACACCTCGTCAGAGCCGATGAGCAACCCGTTTGTGATGCGCTGAGGAGGTTTTGCTATGAAATTTCAACTCGCTGTCAACCTTGAGCGCATGGGCCCCGACACTGACATGAACGCAGTGGCGCGCCACACGCTTGAGATGGTGCAGATGGCCGAACGCGGTGGGTTCAATATTGTCTGGTCGGCTGAACATCATGCGCTGGAAATGACAATCGCACCAAACCCGTTTCAAATCCTCACGTGGTGGGCGGGCGAGACCGACACCATTCGGCTGGGCACTGCTGTGGCAACGGCGGCCTATTGGCATCCGATCAATCTCGCTGGAGAGGCGGCTTTTCTGGATTTGATCTCGGGCGGCCGGTTGGAGTTTGGCATCGGTTCGGGGGCCTATCAACGTGAATTTGATCGTATGCATCCGGGGCTTAAACAATCAGACGGCTGGAAGTATATGCAAGAAATGCTGCCGCTGGTACGGGCCTTATGGCAGGGTGATGTGGCCCATGACGGACAGTTTTGGCAATTTCCCAGCGCGACGTCCTGTCCCAAGCCGGTGCAGCCTGAGGTGCCGGTATGGGTCGCGGCCCGGTCGCCGATTACCTTTGATTATGCGCTGCGCGAAAAATGCCATGTGATGAGCTGGCCCCTGACGCGGGGGTTTTCAGAGGCTGAACTTTATAAACAGCAATTGGATGCGGCCGTTGCAAAAGCCGATAACGGCTTTCGGCCAAACTTTGCAATGATGCGCCATGCGGCGGTCTATGAAAACGCCGCAGGCCGTGACGCGGCGATAGCTGCAATTCAATGCGTCCTGGGTCAGTTTGAAAACCTTTTCCGCAACCTTGGCGATGTCAAAAATGGGTTCCCGAAACAAGTCCCTTTGGATGAGTTGCAGGGCCGTGAACAATATAATGCGGCAATGCTTGAGGAAAATCTATTGTTTGGCTCTCCGGAGACGGTGATCAAAAAACTGCAAAAATATCAATCTCTGGGCGTGGATGAATTTATCTATTACGCCAGTCTCGGGCTGGGAATGGAGGCACAAAAACAGTCATTACAGCTGTTTTGTGACGAGGTTATTCCAGCATTTCAATAAGGAAAGAAGATGTCAAACGATATCGAGGTTACCCGGAACGGCCATGTTCTGGAAGTCAAACTACAGCGTGGTAAGGTCAATGCGATCGATGTGCCGACCTCGCAAGCCCTGGCAGCGGCGTTCTGCGAATTGCGCGATGATCCCGAATTGCGTGTGGCGATTCTGACGGGGGGTGGTGATAAGATTTTTTCGGCAGGGTGGGATCTGAAAGCACTCAACGCTGGCGAAATGCAACTGGATAATTGGTGGGAAACTGATGATTATGGTGACGGCGGTTTTACCGGGTTGACGGAAAACTGGCAGTTGAACAAACCGGTCATTGCCGCGATTAACGGTCTGGCGATCGGCGGAGGCTTTGAGATGGCGATGGGGTGTGATTTGTTGATTGCGGCCGATCACGCCGAATTTGGCCTGCCGGAAATGCCCTTGGGTATTGTCCCTGACGCCGGTGCCTTGCAGCGCTTGCCGCGGTTAATTCCACATAATATTGCGATGGAGATGTTCTTGCTGGGTCGTCGGATGACGGCCGCTGAGGCGGCGCATTACGGGTTGGTGAACAAAGTGGTGCCGAAACAGGATCTCATGACGGTGGCGCGCGAATGGGCCGCCTCTATCGCGTGGTCAGCGCCGCTGGCGATGCAAACCGTCAAAGAAGTGCAGCGAGAGATTGAATGTGTACCATTGCAACAGGCGTTCCACAAAATGCGTAGCGATCCGATGCCGACGTATCGTAAAATGTTAAAGTCTGACGATGCCGCAGAAGGCATTGCGGCGTTTGTTGAAAAACGTGAACCAAAGTTTCGAGGCGAATAACCATGTATACTGATCCCCAGAAAGTGACCCGTGTTACCTCTTTGGGGGGCGGGCCGATTGGCGGTGGCTGGGCGGCACATTTTTTGGCCAGAGGCTATGATGTGACGTTGTATCTGCATGATGCAAGCGAGGCTACCGCCTTTGAAGCGATCCTTGACACCGCTTGGAAAAGCCTGATGGATTTGGGCTTGGCCCCCGGTGCATCGCGTGACCGGCTACGGGTTGTCACCGATTTGCAGCAGGCGGTCGAAGGTGCGCAGTTTATTCAGGAAAGTGCCCCTGAAAACCTGCCTTTAAAGCGCGCGCTTTATGCGGAACTTGGCCGGCTGGCACCCCCTGATGTGGTTATCGGTTCCTCAACTTCGGGTTTGACCATGACCGAAATTCAGGCCGATTGTGCCACACCTCAGCGCTGCGTTATCGGCCACCCGTTTAATCCGCCGTATCTGCTGCCGCTGGTTGAGATCGTCGGGGGCAAGCTGACCGATCCGGCTGCCGTCACATGGGCGGGGGCTTTTTATGAAAGTGCCGGTAAAGCGGCTTTGATTATGAAAAAGGAAATTCCTGGGTTTGTGGCAACCCGCCTGCAAGAGGCGCTGTGGCGCGAGGCGCTGCATATGGTGGCCAATGGCGAGGCGACTGCCGCCGATATTGACACGGCTTTGATCAATGGCCCGGCGCCGCGCATGGCCATTCAAGGCCAGTGTATGGCGTTTCATGTGGCCTGTGGGGCGGGCGGTATGGCAACCAACCTCGATCAGTTTGGCCCGGCGCTGAAATTGCCATGGACCAGACTTGACGCACCAGAATTGACCCAAGAATTGCGCGACCGAATGGTGGATGGGTGCAACGAAATGGCGGCGGGGCGCGGGTTTGAAGACATGGCAGCCAAACGCGACCAACAGATTGTTGCAGTTTTACGGGCAATTCGCGATACGTCCTGAGAGCAGTTTTAATGCGCTGGGCGAGATTAAAAAACCATTGGTGATAAACCAATAGCTTTCCAAACTTTTACAACTCTGTTGGGTTTTAATCGCTTTTGCTCACAGGTACTTTTGCTCAAAATTAAAAGATTTACAGATGGGTGGCTTTAGACTTGTTTGCGGTCCTGTTACACTAGCGATTGGAGATGCCGTTCAAGGGTTTGTTTTGCTAAGGGATCCTTGGGAATTTCTGATACGTCCTTAACGTTCGGAGCAAATATCGATGCCACATTATGCATTTTCTTTGGTACTAATACTATTTGGATTATCCAGTGCAGTGTCTGCACAGACTATTAACGGGACAGATGATGAGGCGGAACAGGCCCCTCAGGCGAAAATAGCCGTTGCAAAAGCAAATCAAGATATTTCAAAAATAGACGATGTTTCAACATTACTGCGCGGCGTATTGGCATTTGAATGCAAACTTGGAGGTGACAGTTTTCCGTTGGTCTTGTTGGAAAAAAGAAGAGGCTGGACGATGCCGTCTGCCCCCGATTTGGTCTTGACCGAAATTGATGACGGCTTTGCCTTTAACCAAAGCGACGACCCCTTGTATTTGGGTTTTTTAAAAGAGCGCGGCGGTAAATGGAAACTGACCGAACTTGATGATGGGGGGGTCACCACCGGAACCTGTGAAGAGCGCGATGAAATGTTGGAAGATGTGACCGAGATTATCGCTCCGAAAATTTTGCAGAATGCGCTAGAATTGCAGGATCGGGTGACCGAGGCTGAAGACCGTATGGCCGCGATGCAAAGTCGGCTTGACGGGGCAGGCCTGGCCCTTTGCAAGGAACTGCCCGTAAATGAACCTGTTGCTGATGATGGAGAAAACTGCCCCACCGTGGCGCCAGACGCTGAGACGGCCTTCCCAAAAGAGGCGCTGGCATCAGTGGCGTTTTTCGAGTTTCCAGCGATTTTGACGGGCAACTTGAAAGGCTTGGGGCGGGTGCTGGATCTTGGAGTCGGGGTTTTGACACAGGACGATGGCACCAGCGTCGCAAATATCGAGGCCCATATGCCGGACTTGAGCCAAGAGGTTATTGCAACAATGAGCACTTATACCGAACAGGAAGTGACTGGTCGCGAAGCGCGTCAGGCACTGGCGGAAGATTTGCGAATAACCATGAATGCAACGTTGATATCTCTGACGGGCGTGGGGGGCATCGACAAGGTGCATTTCACATTCTTTTCCATAGAATAGCAGTGATTATAATAGGACCGCCAAACATTGGTTCCGCAGAGAGGTTGGTCGTATTTTTAAAAAAAGCGCTGCGGAGGTCTTTACCCCCTTAAAGTGGCCTAAATACGGGACATTAAAATCTGCTGTGCCCAGATATGCCGTGCTGCCTGGCTGTCACGATTGGTCTGGCTGATAAAATATGGGTAGGCTGCGTAAATATCTCGCAGAACTGCGTTTTGCTTCATATCATAGAGAATCTTTGGGTTCTTAAATTGCCTGACTGGCTTTGGTGTGTGTTTTAACACGTCTCGGCGACGGTCGATCTTGCTGTATAATCCTATCGATATTGAGACATTGGGTTGGCTGTGGAAAAAAAGATACTAAAGTTGTCCGTTCCCGCAGATTTACCCGTTGCGTTTCATCGCATAATTACTGAGCATACAGTGTCAGAAATGGATGTATCGGGCGGGAAAGGCGGGTGTTTCAATGACCCCTCAAGAGGCGATAGACAGGGCGGTGTCCCTGACGTGTTGGTCGGGCGATGTGACCGCTGCGCCGCTGGTCGGCGGAATTACCAACCACAATATTCTGGTCCATGATCAAGGTAAAAAATATGTTGTGCGGCTTGGTCAGGATATCCCTGAACATATGGTGATGCGGTGGAATGAATTGGCAATCAGCCGCGCGGCTCAGGCGTCAGGTGTAGCACCGGCTGTGGTGCATTCCGAGCCGGCGGTTATGGTGCTTGAGTATATCGACAGCACCCCACTTGCCGAGGCCGATTTGAACGACGCGGCAACACTGGGATGTGTGGTTGATTTAATCAAGCGCGCGCATGTGCGTATCCCCAACCATTTGCGCGGCCCAGTGCTGAGTTTTTCGGTCTTTCACATTTTACGCGATTACGCCGCAACGCTGCGCGAACACCGCTCTGAACATCAAGCACGTCTCGGCGGATTGTTAGAACACGCCGCCGCGTTAGAGCGCGCTGTGGGGGCGGTTGATCTGGTGCTGGGCCATAATGACCTTTTGCCTGCAAATATCTTGCGGGCCGGAACGCAGTATTGGTTGATTGATTGGGAATATGGTGGTTTTAATTCGCCTTTGTTTGACCTGGGGGGGCTGGCCAGCAATTGTGACCTGGCGCCTGAGGCCGAAGCAATGATGTTGCAACGCTATTTCGGCACGGCGCCGGACGCCGCTCTTTGGCGGTGCTATGAGGCGATGAAATGTGCCTCTTTGCTGCGTGAAACTATGTGGAGCATGGTCAGCGAGACTACCTCGCAAATTGACTTTGACTATCGCGCTTATACGGCTGGGAATCTCGACCGCTTTGAGCGTAGCTTTGCGCAATTTAGCCAACAAGGGAATGCGTCATGACTGATTTTCCAAGCGTGTCTCAGGCCGTCATCGTGGGCGGTGGGATTGTAGGCTGTTCGACGGCTTATCACTTGTCGCGACTAGGCTGGGATGTGGTGTTGCTTGAGCGCGCCAAGTTGACCTCGGGCACAACCTTTCACGCCGCGGGTCTGGTGGGCCAATTGAGGTCTAGTGCCAATATCACCCAGTTGCTGGGCTATTCGGTTGATCTTTACAAAACGCTTGAACAAGAAACCGGGCAGGCGACGGGTTGGAAAATGAACGGTGGCCTGCGGCTTGCGTGTAATCAAGAGCGTTGGACCGAGGTCAAACGCCAAGCCACAACGGCGCATTCCTTCGGGCTTGATATGCAACTGCTGAGCCCACGCGAAGCCCAAGATCTCTGGCCTCTGATGGCTGTGGATGACGTGGTTGGAGCGGCGTTTTTGCCCACGGATGGTCAAGCCAACCCTTCCGATATCACCCTGTCACTGGCCAAGGGTGCACGGATGGCGGGGGCGCAGATATATGAGGACACCAAGGTCAAACGGGTTGAGATTGATAAAGGTGTGATCAAAGGGGTCGAAACCTCTCAGGGCTATATATCGTGCGGCGTGGTGATTGCGTGTTGCGGTCAGTGGACGCGTGATTTTGCCAAACGCGCTGGCGTGAACGTGCCACTCGTGTCGGTTGAACACCAATATATGGTCACTGAACCTATCGCTGGTGTGTCGCCGAATATGCCCACTCTGCGCGATCCTGACAGGTTGACCTATTACAAGGAAGAAGTTGGCGGTCTGGTGATGGGCGGCTATGAGCCCAACCCGATTATGTGGGCTAAAAACGGGATTCCAAAAGGCTTTCACTATCAGTTGCTGGACAGTAATTTTGACCATTTTGAACCAATAATGGAACAGGCGCTAGGGCGGGTTCCGGCGTTGCAAACCGCAGGTATCAAAACGCTGACCAATGGACCGGAAAGTTTTACGCCCGATGGTAATTTCATCTTGGGCGAAGCGCCGGAATTGAAAAACTTTTATGTCGGCGCTGGCTTTAATGCCTATGGAATTGCTGCCGGTGGCGGGGCAGGGATGGCGCTGGCAGAATGGGTGGCAAACGGCGGCCCGCCTTACGATCTTTGGGCTGTCGACATAAGACGTTTTGGCCAGCCGCATTTCGACACCGATTGGGTGCGCGCGCGGACCTATGAGGCTTATGGCAAGCATTATACGATGGCCTGGCCGGCCGAAGAGCATGACAGTGGCCGGCCTTGCCGGAAATCACCACTATATGAGACGTTAAAAGCGGACGGCGCTGTGTTTGGTGAAAAACTCGGCTGGGAACGGCCCAATTGGTATGCTGACACTGATCTGGGCGAGGTACCGCATGATATCTATACATTTGAACGCCCCAACTGGCATGCTGCGGTTGGCCGCGAGCACAACGCGGCGCGCGGGGCCGCGGTGTTATTTGACCAGACATCGTTTGGCAAGTTTGTACTCAAGGGGCCGGACGCCGAGGCGGCGCTGAACTGGATTGCCGCCAATGATATGTCCAAACCCGTGGGGTCGTTGATCTATACCCAGATGCTGAACGATCAAGGTGGCATTGAATGTGATCTTACCTGTGTCCGGATTGCCGAAGACGAATATTATATTATTACCGGCACCGGCTTTGTGACCCATGATTTTGACCATATCAGTAGAAATATTCCGGTGGGGATGCATGCACAATTGGTGGATGTGACGTCTGCCTATGCTGTGTTGTCACTGTTTGGCCCGAACGCCCGCCTTATCCTGCAGGAGATTACGGGCGATGACATCAGCAATGATGCACTGCCTTTTGGCGCGGCAAAAACCATCGGCATTGCGGGCTGTCCGGTGAGGGCGCTTCGGGTTAGCTATGTTGGTGAACTTGGCTGGGAGCTGCATTTGCCGGTGGAATATGCAGTCACGGTCTATGAGGCGATCCATCGCGCCGGCGCGGCGCACGGCCTGCGCAACGCGGGCTATCGTGCCATTGAAACCCTGCGACTGGAAAAGGGATATCGGGCGTGGTCTGCCGATATCGGACCCGATCATACACCCTTTGAATCCGGGCTAGGCTTTGCGGTCAAACTTGACACCAATCTGGCCTTTAAGGGCCGTGATGCGGTGGCGGCGCAGGCCTCGGTCGGGGTGAAAAAGCGGATGACAATTTTCACCACGGAGCCGGATGTGATCTTGTTGGGCCGCGAGACGATCTATCGCAACGGTGCGCGGGTTGGTTGGCTTAGCTCGGCTGGCTTTGGCCATAGCATAGGCAAATCAATCGGTATGGGCTTTGTGCGTAGCAAGCAGGTGATCGACCGAGATTTCATATTATCGGGCACCTATGAATTAGAGGTGGCAAGCCAGCGGGTTCCCTGTCAGGCGCAATTATCGCCGCTCTATGATCCGAAAATGTTGAAGGTAAAGGGGTGAGGGCCACTGATTAAGCGCGAAGAAGGCAGCCCCGTCGCAGTGCATTTTCCTTTCGGTGCAAGGTCAAGATGCCAGTCCGATCAGGATAGTGCCAAGCGCGACGGTCATCCCAGCCAAAAGACGGCGGGGCTTTGGCCCCTCGCCAAACCAGATGACACCGATCAGCGCGGCAAAAACAACTGATGTTTCGCGCAGGGCTGAGACCGCGCCCAAAGGGGCTTCTGTCTTGACATAAAGCACCAGCGCATAGGCCGTGGCCGACAGGACACCGCCAATGAATCCAAGCAGGCGGATTTTGACCGGCATCATCCTCAGCCGGGCCCAGCGGGTTTTGAAGATAAAAAGCGCCACACAGGCCTCGGCAGTGAACAGCCACCCGATATAGCCCATAACATTGTTCGACAGTCTTACCCCGACCCCGTCGACCAGCGAATAAGCCGCCACAATGACGGCGACAATAACCGCCGCAATAATTGATATTTTGGGGAGCCCGGTTTTGAAAATACCCTGCGACAGGATCATCACCCCCATCGAAACTGAGAAAATGCCCAGCCACGCCAAGGCAGGCAGGGTCTCACCGATCCACAGTTGCGCCCCCAGCGCCACCAAGACCGGGGCCAAGCCTCTGGTGATGGGATAGACCAGGCTTAGGTCTCCCATTCGGTAGGCGAGATTTAAAAAATAATAATACCCCCAATGGATCAGGGTTGAGGCGATGATATAGGGGGCTGCGGCCCATCCGGGCATCGGTGCCAGCGCCGCTATGGCGATACCCGGCACCATATGACCCAGCGCGATCAGGCCCAGCACTATCGTCTTGTCGCCGGACCCTTTGACCAAAGCATTCCAGAACGCGTGCAGAAATGCTGCGATCAAAACAATGAAAATGAGCGATAAACTCATGGCGGCTCGCAGGGGAAGACTGCTGCGGGCAGGTGGCCTGTATAAACTGCAGACCGACTGCGATTAGTCTCCCTTGGGTAAGATGTGATGTGCAGAACGGCGACTACCGCGGCCAAGGCAGCGAATAGGTCTTCACATTTGTGAAAAACTTCATTGCTTCCAATACGCCTTCCTTAACGCCGTTGCCGCTATCTTTTATACCGCCAAAGGGCGACATTTCAATCCGATAGCCGGGTTGTTCCCAGATGTTGCAGGTGCCGACGTCCAACCCGTTGATAAAGGCTGTGGCGCGGTGCAAATTGTTGGTGCAAACCCCCGAAGACAGGCCGAATTCAGTACTGTTGGAGATGCGCATCACTGCGTCATCATCATCGGGTACACGGACAATCGGTATGATTGGACCAAAGGTTTCTTCCATCACCAGCTCGCTGCCATGCGGCACTTTGTCGATCACAATCGGCGGCAGCAAAGCGCCTTTGCGACCGGGGTGGTACAGGATTTCTGCGCCTTGACGTTCGGCGTCTAATACCCTGTTTTCAAAAAGCTCAGCAGCTTGGGAATGGATGACGCACCCCAGTTGCGTGTCAGGATCCATCGGATCACCAAAGCGGATCGCCTTGGCTTTTTCCAGCACCAGCGGCACAAAGCGGTCGGCAACTGACTCCTGTACCAAAATTCGTTTGACAGCGGTACAGCGCTGACCCGAATTGCCTGTCGCCCCGGCCACTGCGATTGTGGCGGCCTTTTCCAAATCGGCATCATCGAGATCATTGAGAATGATCAACGGGTCATTGCCCCCCAGTTCCAGCGCGGTGCGTTTGTAACCGGCTTTTGACGCAATAAGCTTGCCCACAGGGACACCGCCGGTAAAGGTGATGATATCGATCTGGTCATTGACGATCATCTCTTCACCGATGTCCTGAGGCCAGCCGGTTACAATCTGAAACATTTCTGGGGGCAGGCCGGCATCATACAAGATATCGGCCAGTGCGATCGCGGTCAGAGGTGTCAATTCTGTTGGTTTACAAACAACGCAATTATTGGTCGCAATCGCTGGTGCAATCTTGTGACTGACCATATTCAGCGGATGATTGAACGGGGTGATCGCCGAGATCACGCCAACCGGTTCCCGTTTGGTAAAGATTTTACGATCCTTGCCTTGCGGGGTCAGGTCGCAAGAAAAAACTTGGCCGTCGTCTAAAATTGCCAACTGTCCCGCCAGCGTAAATACATCATAAGCACGTCCGGTTTCATAAAGCGCATGCTGCTGACAGATGCCCAGCTCTAAGGTTAGCCAATAGGCCAATTCCTCGCGGCGCTCGCGGATCAGCTCGCCGGCGCGAAACAGAATCTGCTGACGCTCATAACGGGTTAACGTCGACTTGTATGCGGCAGCAATATCAAAGGCTTTGCGCGCGTGTTCTGCAGTACCTGCCGGTACGGTGCCGATCACCTGATCGGTATACGGATAGCGGACTTCGACAACCGCATCGGTAAAGACTGTCTCACCGCCGATGCGCATGCCTTCGTGACGAATTTTGATATCTTGTGTCATGGTGTGTGGGCTTTCCGTATTTAAAGGGCGGCTGCGGTGGTTGCGTAAAAGAACGCGTCAAAATTGCGCAACACGGGCTGGCTTGGCAGATCGAGCACCCGATTGGCGATAAAGGGAACCTCTTGTTCGGTCAGACCGCCGTGGCTGCGCAGCGGCACATCGAGGGCAGCAAGGTCATGGCGGTGTTCAGACGTGCCGATGGTCATATTTTCCCCTGAGACCATAACGATGTCACCAATGCGGTCGGCGGGCAGCTCAAAGCGGTCCACCGCTTGTGCTTTGGTCAACACGTCGGTGATACCGGCTGTGGCCTGTAGCTTTGCAACGATATCAGCAATATCCGCCGTCTCGGGCAGATAGGCGGTGGCAAAGGATCCCAGCGCACCGTGATGTACCACATAAGGATCTGTGATTGGCAAAATAACCCGTGCTGCAGCGTCTCCAAGCCAGTCATCCATCAGATCTTGTACATAGACAACCGCCGGCGATCCGTCGGCCAGGTGCTTGGGCTTCATGCCGTGATCGGCGGTGACGACGATGGCGGCCCCCATTGCGTCAAGTTGCTGCAGATATGTGTCGAACACCCGGTAAAACGATTTCGCTTCGGCATCGTCTGGGGCATATTTATGCTGGATGTAATCGGTGGTGGTCAGATACATGACGTCTGGTGACCATTCCTGCATCAACTTAACACCGGCGGCGAAGACAAATTCGGACAGCTGTGCGGAATAGACATCGGGTTGTGGCATGCCCAGCCAGTCAGCCGCGGCATCCTGACCGTGCTCGGTAAGGGTCGAGTTGGCGGATTTCTCGGCGGAAAAGCAACGCGCCCGATCTTCGTCAAACGCCATGCCCGATCCCAAAAGCGCGCGCAGTTTGTCTTTTGCCGTCACAATTGCCACTTTGGCACCGGCTTCATAGAATTTTTGGAAGATGGTTGGCGCGCGCAGAAAGCGCACATCGTTCATCATTACCTCTTCGCCAGTGTCTGGATCAAACAAGAAATTACCGCAGATGCCATGCACACTTGGTGGGCGGCCGGTGGCAATCGACAGGTTGTTGGGATTGGTGAACGACGGGATGACCGAATGCGCCAGACGGTCGGTTCCGGTCTCGCGCATGCGCTTGAGAGTGGGCATCAACCCATCGGCGATGGCTGCATCCAGATACGCGGGCTCACACCCGTCGAGGCAGATCGCAATCGCCGTTGTTTTAGGGATCGGATAACTGCGTCCGTTTGTAACGATCGGCGTGTCATGGTTCATTTGGTATTCCTTTTACAAACGGTCTTTATCAAGCAAGCAGACGCTTGCGTTCTTCTAGCGCCGCGGCTGGCGGAGCGCCACCGACGACGCCCATTTCATCTAGGGCTTCTTGAGCGGCGATAACCACTTGGCGCATGACGTTCGCGTCCATTTGGCCAATACACCCAATCCGAAAACTATCCAACTTAGTTAGTTTTCCGGGATAAATAATAAAGCCTTTTTGTTTCATTACGTCATAAAACTGCGCGAATTCAAACTTTGGATCGGCAGGACAGAAAAATGTGACAATAATTGGTGATAGCCAGCGGTCTTTTAACAGGGTTTCCAAGCCCAGCTTGCGCATGCCTTTGACGATGACATCCCGGTTTTCGCGATAGCGCGCGCCTCTTGCTGCGACGCCGCCCTCTGCTTGGTGGGCGCGCAACGCTTCGAGAAAGGCTGCGACTACATGGGTTGGAGGGGTATAGCGCCATTGCCCGGTTTTGTTCATATGCGCCCATTGTGCGTGTAGGTCCAGACACAGCGAATGTGAGTTGCCTTTGGCGGCCTCTAATGCAGTTTTGCGCGCAATCACAAACCCAAAGCCGGGAACGCCCTCGATGCATTTATTGGCCGAGGACACCAAGGCTTCAAAGCGGATTTGGCTTGCCTCAAGCGGTAGCGCGCCAAAGGCTGACATGCTGTCAATCAGCAGGACGCGCCCAGCAGCATAGGTGGCCTCAGAAATCTCTTCAATCGGGTTCAAAATGCCTGAGCTGGTTTCGCAGTGGATCGCTACAACATGAGTGATGGCCAGATCTTGTGCCAGTATCTGCGCGACCATCTCGCCGCGGGGTGGCAGATAATCGCCCTTGTCCAGAACAACGTGATCGCGCTTTAAATATTCCAAAGTTTGCGCCGAGCGTTTTCCATACGAACCGTTTGCCAGCACCAGCGCCTTGCCCGAGGCTGGAATGAAGGTTCCCAACATTGCTTCGACCGAGAAAGATCCGCTGCCCTGCATAGGCACGCAGTCATAGGCCTCATCACCGTCATCGATCAGCGCCAAGAGCCGGGTGCGTATTTCTTGTGTCATGGCGCGAAAATCATCATCCCAACTGCCCCAGTCGCGCAGCATTTGCTCTTTTACCTTATACGATGTGGTCAGAGGACCTGGGGTAAGAAGATAGGGTTCTCCAAGGCGGGGGCATTGTATTTCTGGCGAGGTGGCTTTCATCACGACACTCCAACGGGGTTGTTTGGAGCGATCAATGCACAATCTCTGGACTTATGTAAAATCGCTATTATAGATTGATCCATAAGCGTTCCTTATATATTAAAACAGGGTCCCAGATGCGTTACAGTCAATTGCGTGCGTTTCATTTTGTGGCATTAAAAGGCGGGTTTTCAAGGGCCGCAGCTGCCATGCACGTCACCCAGCCGGGTGTGTCTGAACAGGTTCGTAAATTAGAGCAAGATTATGATGTACTGTTGTTCAATCGCGAGCGTAAGGTGATTGCTCTGACGGAGGCAGGCGAGCAGCTTTTTTTGTTGACCAAGCAGTTTTTTGAAATTGAGCAACATATTGATGAATATTTTTCTGAGGCCCGCGCTGAGATGGATGGCCGTATTCGGATTATTGCAGACTCAGCACGTCACGTGACCCAGATTTTGGCCGCATTTCGCAAACGCTATCCCAAAGTGGATGTCTTGCTACAATCGGGCAATTCGGAAGATGTTGTGGACAGGCTAAGGTCTTATGATGCAGAGATTGGCGTTCTAGGGGCGCTCTCTGCGGGGGCCGATATTGAAACACTGGACTTGGGAAAAACAGAGATCATTGCCTTCGCCGCCAAAGGCGTGGTGCCGATTGGCACCACACATATGCGCCTTGAAGATCTTGCCCATTTTCCTTTGGTGTTTCGAGAGGTTGGTTCAAAAACCCGCGAGAACATCGAGCGCGAAGCCCAGAGACAAGGGGTTGTTTTGACCCCGGTTATCGAAGCCGAAGGACGTGAGGCAATGCGCGAGGTTGTCGCCTCTGGCGCCGGCATCGGCTTTGTGTCGCAAGCCGAGCTCGGCGACGATCCACGGTTGATACCGATCGCGTTGGAGGGCGTGGACCTGCACATGAGTGAAACCATCGCTTTTCTGGGCCAGCGAAAGGATTTACGCATTATTCGGGCCTTTACAGGGGTTGCGCAGGACTTTTTAAATGGGGACGGAATTGCGCAGGACTTGAGCTAGCGTTGACGCCAAGCTTGGGTGCGTTTTAAAAGCCCCTTGGATATAATCAGATGCAGAATACGCGCTGCGGCATTGGTATAGAAAATCATCATGCCCATCGCCGCTGCTGGTGCGATGTCACCGGCATCATCCATATTAAGTACTGCGATCGAGGCCAGTGCCGTCTTGGGGGAATATAAAAATACCACCGCCGAGACCGTCGTCATCGCATTGACAAACAGATAGATGGAGATGTCCAGGATGGCGGGCATACAAACCGGAACCGTGACCCTTGTGAAAAGTTTTAACGTCGGTTGTTTGAGCGACGCAGAGACGGATTCAAATTCGCGGTCCATTTGTTTCAGTGCAGTGACTGCAGTGAGATGCGACACTGTGTAAAAATGGGTTACGGTACAGACAACCAAAATCGCCATTGTGCCATAAATTGAATTGAGTGGGTTTTCGGGATTGTTGAAAAAGAAAATATAGGCCAACCCCAGCACCATGCCCGGGATTGCCATCGGAAGCATGGCAAACATCTGGAATATTGCCCGGCCGGTGCGAAAACCGTTTGATTTGTCGACTAGATACGCCCCGAAAAACACCACTGATGTGCCGATAACAGCCGTCAACAGAGCCAGTTTGATCGAGTTATAATACGCCCCCCAGCCGCCACCATCCATTTTGTCGAACTGATAATTGTTCAGGCTCAGGCTTAAGTCATAGGGCCAGAATTTGATCAGTGCCGCAAATTGACAGATCGCTAGCATTCCGACCACAAACAAGCCAATCACGCTGCAGTAAATCAGGAAAATATTATCTGTTTTTGCATTCGGTGTTGGTGCATATGGGACTGATCTCGCGGTTAACAGCGCTACCTGCTTGCTTTGGACAAGCCGATCAATCGCAAAGGCCAAAATAGCCGGAATGATCAAGACCACTGAGACAACCGCCCCCATTTCAAAATTTTGCTGTCCAATCACCTGCTTATAGATATCGACTGCGAGTACGTTGAACTGGCCGCCAATGACTTTGGGCAGGCCAAAATCGGTAATAACTAAGTTGAACACGACGAAGGCCGCAGAAATCAACCCATAGCGGGCTCCGGGGATGGTCACTCTCCAAAAGGTTCGCCACGGCGAGGCCTTTAGCGACACCGCGGCTTCGTATAGCCGCGCATCTGAGATAGCCAGAGCCGTTGAAATAATCAAAAAAGCGTGGGGAAACGTGAAAAAGACCGATCCGATAACGATGCCAATTGGCCCGTAAATACTGGCGCCAAACATCAGCTCTTTGAGAATGCCCTGCGCCCCAAACAGATAGACCAGCGCGATCCCCGGCAACAGCGAAGGTACCAAAATAGGGGCCATCGCAATCAAACGGAACATGCCTTTGAAGCGCATGCAACTGCGGTTTAACGCATAGGCAAACCAGAACGCCAGCGTGACGGTGATCATAGTGCTAATGATCGAGATCATCAGGGAGTTTTTAATCGAATTGAACAGGGCGGGAGTTGAGAAGTAGTTGACGAAATTGGCAAGTCCGGTAGATTTGACAGGTCTGAGTTGCACCCTTCGGAAAGTATTGCTGTCAAGCTCATACCATTTGGTATCGTCTTTCAATGCTGAGCCGACAAGGAACCGCCCCGTGTCATCGAGATTGCGAAACCTGTACATAACAGGGCTGCGAAAACTGAAATCAGGAAAAAACTTTGTCACCCCAAGCCGCCCGCCAGAACCGGTGCTCAGATCATCGAGTTGTACTGCCTCTATCTGGGCGTTGCGGTCGGCCAGCGTAAATGTGGCGGTATTAAACTGACCGGCCTCGTCACTGACCTGAACTTCATATTGTGCCAATTCGAATTGGTAGGTCGAGAAGGATTTGGAAAACATTGCATAGAGCGGCAACACCAATGTGATCACCAGATAGAGCGCAATTACCACCATACCGCCGCGCATCAGGATGTCATCGCGGCTGAGCTTGCCTTTTACTACGGGGCCAGCAGGCAGTGTGTCTGGGGTGGTCGGCAGCAGGCTCATGCCTGATCCACCACGACCTGATCCACCACGACCGGATCTACTGGAGACGCAAAGGCCAAAAGTTGCGCTGCGGGAAGTTCTATGGTCAGTGTCTGCTCACAGCGCAAATTCAGGCGCCGGACTGCATTGATCGAGAAATCTGCGATAATCTTATTGCTACCAAAAGCATCACTGTGCAACCGACAGCGCCAGAACGAACCGAGAAACTCCATTTCTGTGAGACGCGCTTGAAACAGATTGTCGTGAACGGCACAGAGGCTGGCAACGCCTCCGTCGCTTTTAGGCAGGGTTTTGGCGCCAGACTCAGTGGCTGATTTGGTGTTCGGTTGTGCGGCCCCATGGGGGATGATATCCTCTGGTCGGATGGCGATGATGATGTCTCGGCTCTGCGGGAAATCGTGTTTCACACAGCTCAATGTTGTAGTGCCGACCGTCACCTGATGGGGGGTCTTTGCAAGCCCACGCAGCTGATTCATCTCGCCAATAAAATCGGCAACAAACAGGGTAGCGGGTGTGCAATACACCTCAGTGGGTGTGCCGACTTGTTCGACACTGCCATGGTTTATCACCACAATTCGGTCGGCCATGGACAGCGCCTCTTCCTGATCATGGGTGACCATCACGGTAGTGACGCCCAGCTTTTGTTGCAGCGCCTTGATTTCATGGCGCAGATGCACCCGCACTTTGGCGTCGAGCGCTGAGAGAGGTTCGTCAAGCAGCAATAGCCCCGGGCTGGTGGCGATAGCGCGTGCCAGCGCAATGCGCTGTTGCTGGCCACCCGACAATTGCGCAGGATATTTCTTGGCTTGCTCGGTCAGACCGACAAGGCGCAGCAATTCGACCACACGTTTGGCGATTTCTGGTTTGCTGCGGCCAGTGTTTTCCAGTCCGAAGGCAATATTTTGCTCGATGGTCAGGTTTGGAAACAGAGCATAAGATTGAAACACAATCCCGTAATCACGCTCTGAAGGGGGCAGGTTTGAGATGTCTTTTCCGGCTTGCGCGACCTGACCCTTGGTTTGCAAGTCTAATCCGGCAATGGCGCGCAAAAGAGTGGTTTTACCGCATCCTGACGGCCCAAGAAAACACACAAACTCGCCCTCTTTGATGTCAAGTGAGACATCTTTCAGCGCCAGAAAATTACCAAAAGCTTTCCATATATTTTCAATTTTTAAATAAGTGGGTTTCGGGTCTGTTTTTTGGGCTGTGGGGTGGTTCACGGAAAACTTCCTTCATGCAAAGCAACAGCGTCTTTGGGTTGGCCTTTAAGTGACCTGTGGCTTTGAGAGATCAACAAAATCAATCTAGCGGTGCATCGATCTTGTCGCGGGGATTATGTAAACGCAGGGGCGTTAAAACCCCTGCGTCATTGCATTTATTTGGGATCGGATTTTCCGTCATACCGCGATTGCCACTCGTTCAAAATTCTTGCACGGTTATTGGCGGCGAACTCGAAATCATTCGGGATCATGGCGTCGATTAAACCCTCGGGAAAGAACTCAACCGGTTTGGCAACGCCGGGATAGGCGACAACCGCATAACCTTGGTTATACATCTCGTTGGCTTCGCGGGTGACCGAGAAATCGACTAGTTTCTGAGCGGCTTCAAGATAGGCTGTACCCGCCACAATCGCTGTGGCTTCCATATCCCAGCCAACGCCTTCGGAAGGCACAATAATATCAAGTGGCGCCCCTGCAGCTTTGGATTTTGCTCCGCGGAAAGCAAAGGAAACCCCGATGGGTATTTCGCCGGCAGCCGCTAGTTTGCAAGGCTTTGATCCCGAATGGGTATAGCGCGCGATATTTTCGTGCAGCCCATCCATATAGGCCCAACCACCTTCTTCACCAAATATCTGCAACCAGCTGGATACATCCAAAAACCCGGTGCCCGAAGAGTTCGGGTTCGGCATAATTATATGGCCAGCGTATTGTGGGTCGGTGAGATCTTGCCACGATGTCGGCGGTGTCAGGCCAGCTTTGCCGGCTTCGACGGTGTTATAGCAAACTGCGGCTACCCAAGCGTCCATTCCGACCCAGGCCGGCGGGTTATCACTGTCAACGAACTTGCTATCGAGCTTTTCGACACCGGCCGGTTTATAGGCCTCAAGCATACCTTCCGCTTTCAGCAACAACAACGAGGTGCCTGCGAGGCCCCAGACGACATCGGCCTGCGGGTTGTCGCGCTCTGCTAGCAGTTTGGCAGTAATAATACCGGTTGAATCGCGCACCCAATTGATTGTGATATCGGGATGGCTTTCATTGAATTTTGCTGCGTAACGGCTGAGGTCTTCGGCCTCGACGGCTGTATAGACCGTCAATTCAGTCTCTGCCATCAGGGATGTGGCGAAGATGGCACTGGTGGCCATTGATGTCAAAATCGATGATTTTAGTTTCATGTTTCTCTCCTATTGTCATTTTTTATCCACCAAGCGAGGCGAGTCAGTTGGCGGTCAGAAGCGTAATGCAACAGAGTGTTACACGTTCACAGGGTAAATGATATTATTTTAATATGTATAGCATTATCATTCCATCTTATAGTAAGCCTTCTGATTTGTAGGGGTTTTTTATGCTATTTAATATCAATTGCCCACATCAATTTGGGCTGACCTATCGGGGATAGGTTACTTTCAGTATCAAATGAGGGACCTATGGTAAGGCCTTGCAAAATTTTATTTCGGATTGCTCGGAACACACAGGCCGCGAAGATGCGCTTTATGAACTCGTGCGTAAACAGATCAATGAGGCGCCAACAATCTCAGATTGGATTGGAAAGGCCACAAAAAATGTCAGCGTTAGCCTTTTTAACAAAAAGCCGTTTGTGTAGCGATTGATCCAAGAGCCTGATGGTTGTCGTATCTGGGCTTTGCAGCGTACTAGGTGATTGAGATTATCTGATGTCAGATGTTTGTTGCCTTTGGTGTCGATCCCGGAGCTGAATTGACACGCCTCATTATTCGTAAGAATAGTTTATCATAATAGTTGAAACGGTTTTTCAATGGGACGGGTGCAGATGAAACAATTTGATCTGGTAATTGTCGGGGCGGGGATCATCGGGCTTGCTCACGCATTTCACGCCTCACAGGCGGGGTTGAACGTGGCTGTAATTGACCGCAGCCCTAATGCGCTGGGTGCTTCGGTGCGCAATTTTGGCATGCTTGCCCTGAATGCACAGGCGCCGGGGTCTCAGTTGTCCAGCGCCCATAAATCCCTGAAATATTGGCAAGCGATCGCACCGCAAGCTGGGTTTGAGCTGCGGCAATCGGGTTGCATATTTGTTGCGCGCGCCCCTGAGGAAATGGCGGTTCTGCAAGAGTTTGCGCAGAGCGCAAAGATGGCAGCACACGGGGCTCATTTGGTGGCTTCTGAGGATTTGGGACGCTATTGTCCGGCTCTCAACGCGGATAGGGCGCTCGGTGCGTTATTTAGTGCTGAGACCTGGAAGGTCGATCAACGGCAGGCCAATGCAAAAATGGCTGCGTGGCTGCAGCAAAAATACGATGTATCTTTTTATTTTTCAACCGAAGTTCAGGAGGTGTCGCCCCCGCATATCAGCACCTCAGCTGGTAACTTCACCGCCAATCATGTCGTTTTGTGTGGTGGTGATGAGTTCGCGTCGCTTTTTCCCGACGCCTTTGCGGCAAACGGTGTCAAATCGTGCCAATTACAGATGATGCGCACCCATCCACAACCGAAAGAGTGGCGGTTGCAACCCTTCGTAATGGGCGGTCTAAGTATGAGCCGCTATAGCGCATTTTCGTCCTGTCCGAGCCTGAAAGATCTCTTAACGATGCAAGCCCAACGCTTCCAACCTCATATTGATCATGGCATCCATGTTATTATTGCCCAAGAACCGGATGGGAGTATCACAATCGGGGATTCTCACGCTTATCGAGACGGGCGTATTTTGGCCCGGTCCAGCGAAGTTGACGCGTTGATACTCGCAGAGGCTGCGGATCTGGTTCACCTTGCAGAGCCCCAAATTGCCGAGCGTTGGCTGGGACATTACGCATATTTGCCAAATGCAACCTCACTTGTTTTTTCGCCCGCAGACGGGGTGACAGCCGTTAACCAGACCTCTGGTCAGGGGATGACCCATGGCTTTTCGATTGCCAAGGACGTTATTGCGGACATGGTGCGATAAACAGCATAAATCACGCTTGAGCCCCCCCCTTTACAGTGGTCTGCCCGTAAAGTTAGGAAATCAGAGGACCAAGTATGGCCTTTAACAGACCCAAGCCCGAAGAGATTGTCGTTAAGTTACGGCAAGTGAAATTTCTGATGGGACAAGGCATGCCCCGAATTGATGCAATCAGACAAATCAGCGTCACTACACAAAGCTATTTTCACCAAAGAAAAAATACGGCGGAATGGGCATAAAACAACTTCAGGAACTAAAGCTGCTTAAAAAGAGAAGGAGCGTCTGCGTGGGGCGGTTTTTGACCTGATATTAGACAAACTGATCTTGAAGGCGGCCGCATCGAGAAACTTCTGAGCCCCGCGCGCAGGCTTGGCTACATTGATCGTGTGCGTAGTCAATCAAGGTTTCAGAGCGACGGGTTTGTCGCGTTCTGGGCCAGCACCGGTCCACACAGCGTCGGTTGCCAAACGGGCGTGCTGACCAAGAACACCTGGTCGCTGATGCACATATCAATAAGGCTTTGAATTTCAGATCTTCAAAAGGGATTGCTTTTTTCATGAAGTTTTCAACCCCGCTTTGCCTTTGGCAGGGGTGATGACGCCGTGCAAAAGAATACGTGGGAAAGGCAACCAGACGAACCGGCACTTCCCATTAATAGCCCACCCCAAATCAATCATCTTCAGCACCCGGTTCAGATTGCGTGTGATAGCTTCTTAGTCGACGGCAACCTCGATGTGGGGGTTGAAGGATCAGAGCTGTGTATTTTTCGATTGGCGCACGCATTGTGGTAAACCTTTAATTCATTGGACGATGCGGCATGCCAAAATTACGCAGCATTACAGTCGCGGCAATGGTTCCCATTGCGGCAATTTCGCCACCTAGCTGGCAACTAGGTCCAGTCATATAAAGCTTGGGTATCGGCGATTTGTATTGGCTGCAGCCGGGGAGGGGCTGCATATAGCCCATCTGCGACAACAGCCCTTCACCACTTGTTGTATTGCGCGACACAAACGCGGGGTTGGCGGCCTCAAGGCTGACACCGGTTTCGTAATAGGCCCCCAGAATATTGATGTTGGTCATATTTGTTGTGTGACGGCGCAATACTTTGAGCAGGACGTTTTCGGCATAGTCTTCGATATAATCGGCCCAGCTCGTGCCATCAGCCAACCCCGATGGTATCTATAATTAAGATATGTTTGCCCTCAGGGGCGCGGCTGGGGTCGAGTTTGCTCCAACCGGCGACCCACGGAAACGGATTTGACGGGGCTTTGTCCAGCATAATTTCACCATACTGTACGTCGATGTCATGGATGTCGCCAAGAATGCGATGGAAGGCACAGGCGTTCATGTCATCGCCATTGCGATAGTTGGACAGTTCATTGAGCACATGATGCGCCCGTGCAATCGACACCGCGCCATAGGAAAAATTTTGGCAGGCTGTAACAAACGCAAGCGGCAATTTTTTGGCGTCGATGCAATCACGCAAAGACATTTTGAGCCCAAGGCCAGTAACCACCACTTGGCGGGTGTGGATTTTTTCGTCCCCGCCTCAAGTTGCACGCCTTGGCAGGTCCCGTCTTTTCCCAGCATAAAACGGTCAATCGGGGCTTGGGTTCTGCCGGTGCCTGCTTTGGCATCGATATAATTTTCCAACGCCTGCAGGAGCATCATTCCACCCGCCCTTTGGGAGCGCTGCGCCTTAGGAATGTATACCTGAGATCAGAATATTAAATGAGCGTTGGGTGCATTTGGTATCAGGAAATATCTACGGTGCCAGCGCCCGACCCAAAATACAGGCGCGCACCGTTTCATTTTCAAAATGCTGTAGGACAAATTGGTGTGACGAAAGGTTGACCTCATTTAGTTTCAACAGCCCCTTATAGCTGACCTGTATTGTGCTGGGCATAAATCCGGGCTGAGCCGGTGGAGAGAGCATCCCCTTGATACACCCATCGCGTATCGTACGCCAATTTGCATAATTTTCGCGGCAGCATTGGGTGTCAGCCGCAGAGTAATATGCAATGCCGTCGCAGGTTTTCGATATTTTTATAGGTCACGATACTGGGATCATCTTGCTTGGGTGTCCGGTGATCTGGTTTTGCTCTCGGATATACTCAAGGCCATGCTGATTTAGGTCTGGTAAAAGGTCTT
>Ga0209713_10000320_pt1 | contig 26770 bp, 13 predicted proteins | sample ArcOceMetagenome_3_FD_187444 | JGI IMG/M metagenome (GOLD analysis project Ga0209713, IMG submission 187444) | Marine eukaryotic phytoplankton communities from Arctic Ocean - Arctic Ocean- Svalbard ARC20M Metagenome (SPAdes) (version 2) | ecosystem: Environmental > Aquatic > Marine > Oceanic...
CCACACGGTCGTCTACCGCTCGCCGCGCGGCGCCCTCTTCTTTCTGGTCGGCGGCCTCTTCTGCCTTCTCGCGCTCGCCACGACCTTCCTGCAGGCGCCGCAGCCGCTGGCGGTGCCGCCGCCGCCGGAGGGCTACACGGCGCGGTGGGGGGTCTTTGGCGCCGTCGCCGACGCCCTCCACCGCGCGGGCGTGGGCGACAGAGACGAGGCACGCAGCCGCAGCCGCGTGGTGGTGCTGACGACCGCGCTAGGCGGCGCGGCGCTCGCCATGCTGGCGACGGTGCTGCTGACGGCGGGCTCGACGCTCTTCGGCACGATGGCGCTCCGGCCGGCGGGCGCGCAGGAGAAGTGGCTGATCCCTCCCGACGACCCGAACCAGCCGCTGCTGCGCGACACGGGCGGAAAGCCCTTCGAGGAGCAGCCCGCGAGCTGCGCGCGCCGCTCCGGGACGCTGCGAGGAGCGATGGCGCTGCGGCGAGACGACCAGGAGCCGATCTGCCGGCGCGGCCCCGACGCGCCGATCAAGTGCGACACGCGCTCGCCGTTTGCGTACGCCGAGATCTGCGACATGTGCTACAAGGAGTGCGAGCAGGCGATCCACGACGAGCTCGCGCCGCTCGTCAGCTGGCAGCGGTGCGAGGACAACCCGAGCAGCGAGCCACTCGCCAAGCTGACGGGCGTCGGCCACAAGGACGGTGAGAAGGGCGTGACGATCTGCGGGCCGCAGATCGTACCGATGGTCGGCGGCACCGACCTCATGCCCCGCGACGAGTGCGGAGGGGTCGACGGCGCGGGGCTGCTGACGTGGCATCTGCTCGCGCTATACGCCAAGGACCGGCAGCAGGGCGACGGCATCAAGCGCACCAAGGAGCTGCTCGAGCGGCAGCGCTCGCCGCTGCTCTACCTGACGGTGAACCAGATGATGACGGAGGGCGTCAAGCTGCCGTCGCCCACCGTCCGGCAGGCGCAGGCCGACCGGGAGCGCGGCGACGGCGGGCCGCACCCGGTCGGCTCCTTCCTCGAGGTCTCGGGTGCCGGGCCGGCCGTCGTGCGCACCAGAATCCCGCCGGGCGGCACGCCGGGAAGCACGATGGCGGTCCAGGGGCCAGACGGGCAGCAGCACACCGTCACCGTTCCACCGGGAAAGAAGGCGGGCGACATCTGGGAGGTGGAGCTGCCGCCGCTGGGAGCAATCGGCATGCCGGCTCCGCAGTTGCCCGTGGCTGTCCCAGAGCCGCCGGCACCGGTGGGCCTGCCGGTGGCGGCAGGCACGCCGGTTGGCAACGTGCCGGTGGGCATCCCGTTGCCGGTGGCGGCGGGGCTGCCAGTCGACCACGTGCCAATGGGCATCCCGCTGCACGCTGGCGCCGCTGCCACCGACGGCGGAGGCGCCGTCGACGTCGACGCGACGCTCGCGTTCGCGGGCTTCCGGGTCACGCCGATCGACCGCATACCGATGGCCGACGTCGCCAACTACGTGATCCGCGTGCAGCCGACCGACCCGCGGCTGAGCGACGAGGACGTGGCGGCCAACCTCGAGGTGCTGCGGCTGTGGCACGAGAAGCTCATCGCGGAGGCGCACGACGCGCTGATCAAGCGCACGCGCAACCTCTACGTCTACTGCGTGCGCAACCAGTACGAGCCCGACACCGCCGACCTCGACAAGGAGAGCGGCTCGCGGCTCGTCTACCCGACCATGGTGCACGTCCCGTACGGCGAGCACCACCCGTGCAGGACGTCTGCGAAGCCGACGCAGACGCCGGCGTGGCAGTGGTGGCGCAGCGGGCAGGGCGAGACGGAGGCGATGGCGTGGGCGGGGCGCGGCTACACGCGTGCGCTGCAGGGCTACCAGTCCGGCCGCGGCGAGCCGCCGCTCGGTGCGACGCTGCCGCTGGGGTATGACCCGAACGAGGACCTCTGCCCGATTGTGCGCGGCTGGTGGCGCGACGTCGAGAACTCGATCGTGCCGACGCTGCCAGGCGTCGACCTCGGCAACGTCGTGGACGCGGACGCATCGGCGAGGGCCAAGGGCGGCGGCCTGGGCTTCCTCAAGAAGCTGTTCGGCCTCGCCGGGACGATCCCGCCACCGAGCTACAACCCGGCCGCGGCGCCCGCGATGAGCAACTTCCACGGCAACCCGCGCGCGAGGCAGAAGCCGGACAAGCCGCCGACGGAGAAGGAGGTCTCGCCGCGCGGCGACCCGCTCACGCTCGTGGCGTCGGCGCTCGTCTTCGTGCTCGACTTCGTGTACGCGCGCGGCATGGTCGACTTCATGCCCGAGCTGCTCGGTGGGCTGGTGCTGCTCCTGCTGCTGCTCTGCCTGCTATGTTGCGGCCTCGGTGGGACGGGCAACAGGATGCTCGCCGCGACCGAGACCAGCCCGTGGTTTGGTCTGCAGGCCGAGTTCCTCGCGCAGGCCAAGCTGGCCGCCAGCGAGGCGGCGCCCGACAAGTTCGACAAGAAGTTCCCCTCGCTGGCGTACGAGGTGTGGACTCGCGAGGCGGCGACCGGCTTCTCGTACAACGGCTTCCCGCTCGACGGCAAGCACCGGCCGTGCCACCCGGCGTACGACCGCGGCGGCCCGGCGCGCAACGGCGCCAAGCAGCCCGACGGCGCCAAGTACTACAAGGAGATGTGCTGCAAGAGCGCCGAGACCAAGAAGGTTGTCAAGCAGTACCACACCATCTTTGGCCTGCCCGGCTGGTGTGACGACGAAAAGTACCTCAAGTGGGAGCCAAAGGAGGAGCTGCCCAGCGAGGAGCCGAAGAAGAAGAAGAAGGGGGGCGCCGCCGGAGGAGGGCCGATGGCGCACATCCTCGCTACGTGAGGGCCTTGGAATACGTGAAAGTACCGTCAGATACGATTAGTTGAGTAGTGTAGTGCACCGTTACGTCAATTCAGAAGCGCATTATCAGTCAGCAATGCACCGGGATCCCGTCGATTCTCCCCGGGAACCCTGTGCGGCGTCAATGAGGCGTGTGGGAAGGCTGTCGACGCAGAGCATTATTATGCTGCGATTCGGCGCGCCCTTCCTCTTGGTCGTGCTCACAAGACAAACAGCTGCGGTGAGCGTCGGCGGCGGCCTCCTCCACCTCCGCGGCGGCGGTGCGACGTCCGTCTTTGGGCACAAGGTGCCGGACACGGACGCCATCTGTGCCGCGATCGCCTACTCGTGGGAGCTGAACGAACGCGGCACCGAGGCCGCCGCGTATCGGCTGGGTGAGCTGAACCGGGAGACCGAGTACGTGCTCAAGACTTTCGGCATCGAGGAGCCTCCTCTGCTCGGTCCGCTTGAGGAGGGCGCCTCGGTGGCCCTCGTCGACACCAACAACCCGAAGGAGCTGCCAGACGACCTCGACTGCGCGGCCGTGCACTCGATCGTGGACCACCACAAGATGTGCGGCCTGAAGACGGACGGCGTCCTTGAGGTGGACATCCGCCCGCTCTGCAGCACCGGCTCCATCCTGTACGCGCGTGCCAAGGCCCTCGGCCTCACGCCGCCGCCGCACATAGCGGGGCTGCTGCTCTCGTGCATCCTCTCGGACTCGCTCGAGTTCCGCTCGCCCACGACGACGCCGCTCGACCGCGAGCTGGCGGAGGAGCTGGCGAGCCTGGCCGGCGTCGACATGCACGCGCACGCCGTCGCGATGCTCGAGGCGAAGGCCGAGATTGGCCACCTCTCGCCGGAGCAGGTCGTGATGATGGACTCGAAGACGTACGAGGTGGGCGGCAAGCAGCTGCGCGTCTCGGTGCTCGAGACGACGGCGCCGCACATGGCGCTGCGTCAGAAGGAGGCGCTGCGCACCGCGATGGCCTCGCTCGCCAAGGAGCAGGGCCTCGACGACGTCCTGCTCTTCGTGGTCGACGTCCTCAGGGAGGAGGCGACGTTTGTGAGCGCGAGCGAGAGCGGCCGCGCCACCGTCGAGCACGCCTTCGGCTGCACCGTCGGCGGCGACGGCACCGCCGTGCTGCCAGGCGTCCTCTCGCGCAAGAAGCAGATCATGCCGGTGCTCGAGGCCGCCGCGCGCGCATCGCGCCAGCAGGAGCAGCAGCCTGCGGTGGAGGCGGAGGCGACCTCTGCAGCCGCGAGCGAGCCGCGGGTGGCGGTTGCAGCCTAGTGGTGCACGTAGGGAAGACTGGCGGGTTTTATTTTTTAATCAGCATGTTGTTTACATCATGATTTGGCAACACTATTTCTCTCCCTCCCCCCCAAAAGACTTAAAAAAATCCACCGCCCCCTCCCCACCACACCTCCCTACCCAACCTCCACATCGATCAGCTGGGCGGCACGTCGGCGCCAATCCTCGTCAGCGCGGAGAACTCGTCGAAGAGGCCCTTTGGCAGCTTCGTGTTGAGCGGCACGTTCTTGTCGGGGTCGTCAAACTCCTCAAAGTTGCTCGTGTCGAGCATGCTCGAGATCTTGGGCTTGAACGGCGCCTCGATCTTCTTGGCGAGCAGGCTCTGCCACGAGAGCTTCTTGTAGAAGGCGTGGCGCTTGACGTCCTCGGCGCCGCCCTTGGCCGAGCCGAGCCGGTTCTTCTGGTCCTGCATCAGCAGCTGCCGGATCAGGTCCTGCCCCGACGGCGTGATCTTCTTCGGGTACTTGACGTCGCCCGCGACGATCTTCTTGTACAGGTCCATCGCGTCGTTGCCCTCAAACGGCGGGTAGCCGATGAAGAGCTCGTACAGCAGGATGCCGACGGTCCACCAGTCGACGGCCTTGCCGTGCCCCTTGTTGAGGATGATCTCGGGCGCCATGTACTCGGGCGTGCCGCACACGGTCCACGTGCGGTCCTCGACGCGCTTGGCGAAGCCAAAGTCGACGACCTTCAGGTAGCCGTCGGCGTCGACGAGCAAATTCTCCGGCTTGAGGTCGCGGTAGACGATCTTGAGCGAGTGGAGGTACTCGAAGGCGGCGACGATCATCGCCGAGTAGAAGCAGCAGCGCCGCTCGGGGAAGCACTTCTCGGCGCGCAGCACCGAGAAGAGCTCGCCGCCCAGCGTGAGCTCGAGGAGCAGGTAGAGCGACGCGGCGTCCTCGAAGAGGCGCACGAGGCGCACGATGAACGGGTGCTCGCACTCGGAGAGCAGCCGGCACTCGGAGACGGTGTGCTCGACCTGCCCCATCTCGTAGACCTTCTGCTTGCGCATGCACTTGAGCGCGTACGCCTCCTTGTTCTCGGCGGCGACGACGAGCTTGACCGTGCCAAACGTGCCGACGCCCAGAACCTTCTTCTGCGCGAGGGTGCCGAACGCGATCTGGCTCGCCTGCGCCTTGCGCGCGAGCTTCTCGGCCTCGCGGTCGAGGATCGCGCCGAGCGGCCCCAGCTGCCGCTGCACGCTCTCGCGCGACACCACCATGCACATCGTCGGCTTCTGCGCGACGAACGAGTTCGAGGCGCTCTCGTGGCGGAAGAGCGCCTTCTGCCCGAAGACGACGCCCTCGGCGAGCGTCGCGGCGGGGCGGCCGCTCTTGTACTCGCCCACCTCGCCCGAGTGGACGACGTGCAGCTGCGTCATCAGCCCGCCCTCCTTGACGATCGTCGAGCCCGCCGGGTAGTTGACCTTGGACATGAGCTTGCAGATCTGCCGCCGCTCGGCCGGCGAGAGCGCCGCGAGCTCCTTGCAGCCGCCGAGCGCCCTCTCGTTGAAGTGCTCGCGCTTGATGTCCTCGAGCGCGCCGACGTAGTGCGCGAAGCTCTCGCGCGTGATCCGCGCCAGCACCGAGTCCTCGAGCGCGACGACCGTCGCCGACGAGCCGCCGGCGGCCGAGGCGCGCGCGCCCTGCAGCGCCTCCTCGCCAAAGTAGTCGCCGCGCCGCAGCGTGCGCGACGCCGCCTGCGGCTCGGCGTAGCTCATCGAGCCGCTCTGCACGACGTAGAGCGCCTCGACGCCGCTGCCCGGCTTGAGCAGCGCCTGCGACCTCGAGCAGCGCACGATCTGCATCGAGTGCGTCAGCGCCATCAGCTGGCGCGCGTCGAGGTCGCGCAGCGGCGCGACGGCCTTGAGCATCGCCTCGAGGTCGTTGGCCGAGCTCGCCGCCGCCTGCTGCACGATCTTCTTGTACGAGATCCGGTCGAGCCCCCACAGCAGCCCCGGCGTCGTGCACGTCACCGTCGCCGCGCGCGCGCACGAGTACATCAGCGCCAGCTCGCCGAACGAGTCGCCCGCCTCGTAGCTCGCGACGGGCTGCGCGCCCGCCTGCTCGAGGTAGACCTCGTACCGGCCGCTCTCGACAATGTAGACGATGTCGCCGTACTCGCCCTGCTTGATGACCGTCTGCCCCTGCCGCGCCTGCTGCTCGAACATGCAGTCGCACACGAGCTGCTGCGCGGTCGCGTCCATGCCGCTGAAGATGAGGTGGCGCGGGTCGCGGATCGACCTCATCAGGACGTCGACCGACGCCGGTGACTTCTTCACCTTGCCCAGCTGCGCGCCGCCGCCACCGCCGTGCGCGTTCGCCGCCTTGGAGCTCTCGCCTGAGACGGCGCCGCGCTTGCCCGTCGGCCCGAGCGACGTGACCGACTTGCGCCCCGACGCGTTGGACGCGAGCGAGCCGGCCGACGCGCGGTCGTTGAGCTGCGGCGGCGCGCCCGCGGCCTGCATGCCCGACGTGCCGCCGCCGCCCGACGGCCCTCTCCCCGCCCTGGAGTCGAGCATCCCAAACGGCGTCGCGGTCGGCCCGGACGGCTTGGCCTCGGGCGCGAGCTGCTTGCCGCCGTTGCCCATGGCGCCGCTCGGCGCGGGCCCTCCTCTGCCGTTGCCGACGGCGGCGTCGGCGCGCTTCGAGAAGTGGACGACGGTCGCGGTGATGTCGTCGACGTAGCGGTCCTCCTCGAGCCAGTGCGCGCGCGCCTTGTCGCACAGGAACGCCGCCGCCGCGAGCAGCGTCTCCTCGTCGACCGTCTTGCCGGCGAGCTTCTTCTGGAGCAGCTTGGCGGCGTCGCGCGACTCGAGAAACTCCCACACGCCGTCGGAGCAGACGAGGAGGAACGTGTCGTCGGCCGAGAGGTCGTGCGTGTGGACCTCGGGCTCCGCCGTCACGCCGACCATCGCGCCCACCGCGTCGCCGATCGAGCGCGACATGGCGAGCCCCGGCGCGACCTGCGCCAGGTACCAGACGCGCATCGGCCCGCACGGCTGGCCGCGGTCGTCGAAGACGGGCTCGCAGACGCCGCCGCACCGCTCGATCCGCGCCTTCTCGTCGGGCCGCTCGGGCTTCTGATCGTTCGACAGGTCCTTGGTCACGACGCCGGAGTCGGCCTTGACCTGCGCCAGCACGGCGCGCGAGTCGCCCGCCCACGCCGTCGTGATGCTCACCTTGCCGCTCAGTCCGTCGGCGATGAGGTGGCACGTGACGGCGGTCGTGCCCGACTGCGAGCAGTCGAGCGCGACGGTGCACTGGTGGTCCTGCTCGACGAACGCCGCGGACGTCGCGCTCGCCAGGTCGGGGTGGCTCGGGATCTGCCGCTTGAGCAGCCCGCCGAACTGCGCCTTGCACTGGCGCGACACGTGGTGGCCGTGCTCGCCGTGGCCGTCGAAGACGCCGACCAGCAGCTCGGGGCCGTCGGCCTTGGGCATCTCCACCAGGAAGGAGTCCTGGTTCGTCTTGCGGTTGCCGTCGATGGAGCAGCCGGCGTCCGAGCACGCCGCCCACACGGCCCTGACGCCCGTGCCCGGCGGGACCCAGATGCCGGTGTGCACCTGGCGGTGCTTGGTGACGAAGCGCGGCCCCGCGGCCTTGCCCACCACCGGCTCGTCGGTGGGCAAGGGCGTCCCGCCGGCGTTGTACGCCTCCACCGACGTGTGCAGCGAGCCTCGGCGAGGGTCAGCCCTGTCTCCCGTGCCCGACGAGCCCTTCCGGTTGCGCGGCGTCGTCCCGCTGCCCTTGCGCGGGGTGGTCTGCCCCGGCTTCTTGCCGCCGCCCCTGCCGCCCACCTCCTGTTTGCTGCGGGGAGGCATTTCGCGGCGGCGCCGACGCGAAGACGGGGCTATTTTCCCAGGAACGGAATTTGGTTTTGGGCGTGTTTTGCGGGGCCGCGACGGCGAGGAGTAGGATCACCCCAAATCGCGCGCAAAGACGCGGGATGAGGCGGAAGCAGGAATAAGCAACTCACGTCCAACTCGTATCCTCATGAACATTCGCGATAGCGCCAGGCTCCAGTATCTGGAGTGTTTAAGCTGTCATCCTCCCTCAACTACAAGCGTTAGACTAATAAATCTTACACATACCCTAGACTCATAAATCTTAAACAAAAAAGTGGCGGTACTTTTTCATGCAGCATAGTTCAAAGTTCTAGACTCGCAAAAACCCCTTTGCGGCACGCCGCGCCGCTCCTCCTCCTCACCGCGACCTCCAGCGCCTTCCACCTGCAGCACCGCGCCACCGCGTCGTTTGCTAGGCACAGCCACGTCCGACCGCTCGCCGCGCCGCTCATGAGCGGCGACGTCAAGCGGGCCAAGGCGGCCGACTCGGCGCTGCTTCTCGAGACGTGCCACGACGCCTGCAGCTCGCTCTCGGTGATGGTCGGCGCCATCTACAACATGGTCTCGGCGGACGAGTCCAAGGCGACGCTCAAGCAGGACAAGAGCGTCTTCACGCTGGCGGACGGCCTCGTGCAGGCGCTGCTCAAGCGAATGCTAATCCCGCACGTCGCCGGCATCGTCGGCGAGGAGGACGAGGACGAGCTCAACATCGTGGAGCCGCCGTTCCGCGCGGGCGAGCTGACGGCGCCGCCCGAGATCGAGGCGCTGGTCGTCGAGACCCGCGACCAGCTCGACGCGCTGTCGAAGAGGCTCGTCGGAGGCAGCTACGAGCACCTGACGCCGTTCATCGACCCCATCGACGGCACCAAGGAGTTCGCGACGCGCAAGGGCGAGCAGTGCACGATCTGCATCGGCTTCGCGAGCGCGTCGGGCGACGTCCTCGCCGGCATCGTCTACCGGCCGCTCACGTCGCCGGCGACGTTTGCGCTCGGCTGCGCGGCCGACGGCGTCAAGCGCAGCTCGCTCAACGGCGGCGGCGGCGACGACGAGCGGCCCGGCGCGACGGCCGCGCCGCCGCGCACGCACACGCCGCCGGAGGCGGAGGCGGGTGCGCCGGCGGAGACGACGACGCGCCGGATGGTGTGCAGCAACGGCAGCCTGAGCGGCTTCACACGCGCGCTCGCCGACGAGCTCGGCTGCGGGCTGGTGCGCGCGGGCGGCGCGGGCAACAAGGCGCTGCTGCTGCTCGAGGGCGTCGGCTCGTGCTACATCCAGGACCGCGGCCTGTCGCGCTGGGACTCGTGCGCGGCGCAGGCGGTGCTCGAGGCGCACGGCGGCTGCTTCGCCAAGCTCTCCGCCTTTGCCGCCGCCGCGCAGGAGCAGGGCCCGCCCGCCCTCGCGAGCTACCGGTACGTCAAGGGCGACACCAACGCCGACTTTGAGCCGGGCGTCCCGTTGCTCACGCCGTACAATGCGCGCGGCGGCGCGGCGCCCGAGCCCGCTGCCGACGGCACGCCGCCGCGCGCGACGGACGCCGCCCAGCTCAAGCCGTACGCCAACACCTGCGGCCTGATCGCGCTGCCAGCCGGCGAGATGGGCTCGCTTGCCGAGTACCAGCGGGCGGTCGCGGCCGCGGCGGCGAAGGTGGCGCCGGCGTTTGACTGATGTTTGCCTTGGGTGAGAAGAGTTTATTGACAAGTTTAATGGAGATTATAAGGTGACGGTGTGATGGAAGTTATTTTTTTATCCAGCCACTGATCACAACCAACACCCACCACATCTCACACGCCGTGCACCTCACAGCAGCTCCGACCCGGTTGCCCTCCCCGTCTTGGTGCCGGCGGGCGCGGCAAACCCGTGCCGCGCGTCGAGGGCCGAGGTGGACGACTGGTGCGCCGTCGAAATCCATGCGGCGCGCTCCTCGGAGATGATCATCTCGGCGTCCTTGATGAGCCGCGCGATGACCTCGGGCATCTGCTTCTCCATCTCGGCGAGCGACTCCCACCACGCGACGAGCTTCTTGAGCGCCTGCACCGCGCGGTTGTACCGCTCGACCTTGCGCGACTTGTCCTCGAACTCGATCCACGACGTGATCGCGGCGGCGCCCGCCGCGACGACGATCACCCACTGCTCGAGCCCGTACCGCGCGAGGATCGTGCAGGTGACGGCGGCGAATAAGATCTGCAGCTTCGACACCATGATCTGGCGCGCGTACACGGGGATGCGTAACTGGTAGAAGTCCATCGTCGGCAGCACGCGCATCTCGATGTACGTCTGCGGCTTCACCGGCGAGTGGCAGTCGTCGGCGCCGTCGGGGAGGTCGCCGGCGTCCTGGCAGTGCTTGTAGACGTGCGCCGGGTAGGTGCGCTCGAGGTCGCTCAGCTGCAGGTCGCCCGCCGAGACGAGCTCCTCGCGCCACGCGTTGAGCGCGTTGCAGAGCGTCGCCTCCGCGTGCGTCGAGTCGGGGTCCGACGAGACCACCTCGAAGGGGCTGACGCGCGTCCGGAAGCACCAGATCATCGAGTCGAGCGCGCCCGCGGAGCTGCGCAGCTGCCGCCAGCGGGCCTTGGCGTTGAGCATCAGCTCGAGCGAGATGAGCATCGACGACACGATCGAGAGCAGGAAGACGAGCTCGCGCATCGGCGCCGCGCTCGCCCACAGCCACGAGAGCGCCGTCTGCCCCACCTCGTGCGCGTGCACGGCCTGCAGGACGGCGTTGGTCGCCTCGTTGGGGTGCGAGCGCATCCACGCCGGCACGGAGCTGCCCTCCGGCACCACCACGCTCCCCTCGGTGTGGTGGCCGATCGTCTCGGCCGGGCCGAGCATGAAGCTGCTCACGGCGGCGCAGAAGACGAGCAGCCACATGACGAGCAGCTGCAGCCCAAAGATCAGCTTGCTGCGCAGCTTGAACTTGCTCGCCAGCATCATCGCCACGTCGTACTCGCGCCAGACGTCGCGCAGGATCAGCAGCCCCTCGAGCGTGTTGCGCTTGGGCAGCCGGTCCACCTTGACGAGGTGGTTGACGAGCTGGTGGGCCTCGCCCTGGTCGAAGAGGTTGACGCTGAAGACGTTGGGCGACGACAGGATCGCGCGGCTCAGCACGCTCTGCGCAAAGATGAACTTCTGGTAGTGCTCATCGGCGGTCTCGCCCCGGCTTTCGCGCTCGCGGTGGTCCGGCAGCGTCTTCCACGCGTCGCGGAAGATCTGCGTCGAGAGCCACGAGGCCGTCTCGAGCACCTGCTGCGGCGTCGCGCGCGTCACCGCGCCATCCGTCCCGACGGACCCCGTGGCCGCGTTCGACGCGCGCACGATCGCGCGGTGGAGCGGGAGGCGGGCCTCGACGCCCCGGCGCAGGTACTCGGACTCGTTGACCTCGTCGAAGAGGACGTCGTGCAGGTACGCGAGCGAGCTCACGGCAAACGTCTCGGAGAGGCCGGCCTCGCTCAGCACGTTGGTGCTCGAGGTCAGCACGTGCTTGGCCTTCTCGATAAGCTCGGCGCGCGTCGCCCCCTCGACGGGCATCCGATTCCGCACGTCGAGGAGCAGCAGCGGCGTGCCGCTCAGCGCGGCGTCCATGGCGGGCCCGAGCCCGGACGCCATGGTGGACGCATTCTCCAGCACGGTGTACGTCACGGCACCCGTCTTGACAGCCAGCGACGGCAGCCGATTCGAAAGGTAGCGCATCAGCTCGGTCATCAGGTTGTTGAACGCCCGCGCGTCGCCCATCTCGCCGCGCTTTGGATCGATGGAGTCGACCAGCAGGTAGCAGGGCGCGAGCGGATCGAGGTCGTGCGCGCGCCACGCGGATTGAGGCAGCGCGCCGTGGACCGCAAATTTGGCATTCACCATGTCGCTCAGCATCGCGTCGCGCTGCTGCCAGCTGCGCGAGGCCTTGCGCACGAATTGCCAGTGAGCAGACGCATCTGGGTTGAGGTACAGATTCTGGAGGCTGTACTCGCAAGCGATCACGGTAAACGGCGGCTTGCGGCCCCACTTGTTGCGCATCAGGCTGTACATGCGCGTGAACGACTCCGAGAGGATGCAGCCGTTGGCAAAGGCCGAGAGAAAGACGATCGCGTTCGTGCGCGCGGCCAGAGGCAGCAGCACGTCCGACATGAAGATGTCGATGCGCTCGACCGCCGCGCGCTCCTCGTCTGCGGAAAGAAACGGAGGCGAGTCGCCGACGTATCCAGCTGTACTGGCGTCCTTCGCGTGTCCACCATGCACCATATCCTCAGCGAAGACCTCCGGAAGCCAGGAGTGCAGGTAGCGCCGGAAGCCCTGGCTCCGCAGAAGGTTGATCACGAGCTTTGGCTTGGGCACCTCGAAGGCGTCGATCATCTTCTGCAGGCTGGACGCACTGCTGGCGATCAGCTCGGCCTGTGGGTTGGTCAGCAGCAGCAGCTTGGCCTTCTCGGGCTTGTTCGGGATGGGTACCTCCTCGACCATCTCGAACATCGTCCTGGCCTTCATCATCTGCAGCTGCTCGCGCGACAGGTCGTCGCCATCCATTTCGCCCGAGTAGCGCGTCATTGGCGCGCCAATGGCTCCGCCCTGAGCCGGAACCAGCGCCGTGCTCGTGTCCCTGCCGGCGGCGGCCCCGCTGTACGGCGTCCGTCCGTAGGTCTGAGGCGCGGCGTGGATCTGCTGCCGCCACTCGTCGTAGCTCGGGTGGCCACCCGGCACGCGGATGTCCGACGCCACACGCACGTCGGCGCCGAAGCTCGGCGAGTCGGCCTCCTCGATGCCAGGAACCAGGTGCGGCAGCGTGCCGTGCTTCGCGAAGTGCGCCCGCGACCGGTCGACTGGCGAGGTCGCAGCCATCGTGCGGTACTGCACGGGCATGATGAGGTAGCGCTCCTACGCGCGCGCGACTCGCAGCAGGCCCCGCCCCTGGAAACTACAGCCAAATTTGTGTTTTCGGCTCGCGGTTTTGGGGAGGCGCACTACCCGACGAATGCACCATCACCTGCCAGTTCAGTGGCCGCCGGTGGGCGTCCTTCAGCTTCGACGAGCTACTCGAGCGCCTCCATGGCGTTGCTCGACTGGCGTCGCAGCGTCGACGGCCGACGGTGCGACGGACGGGCGACGATGGCGCGACTTTGGCCGCCCGACGGCCCGTCGGCCATGGTCGCGAGGAGCGCCGCGCCCTTGTCCACTCCGTCCTCGCCCTTTTCGAATCCTTTTTCTTCACGTGGTTCATCCCCTATGTGCAGACACGTGAACTCGCTCGGCGTTTCGAAGTCAGACAGAACTCCCAAGCAACCACGGCCGCTCCTGCGTGGGAGCATGGCCTTCAGCCCCACCCAGCACGGCCGCGCGAAGCAGGGCCGCGGTCCGGCCCGCACGAGCTCGCTGCCGGTCCTCCTGCCCACGCCCACCTCGACGAAGCCGCTGCTGCAGCACGTCGCCTCCGCCCACGAGCTGATCACGGCGGCGGTCGAGGCGTCCTTCCAGGCGCGGCACGTGACCTCGGCCTCGTACGGCTCGCTGCCGGGCCTGATCAAGGTGGAGCCGCAGTTCAAGCGGCTGCACCGCGGCATGCCCGCCAAGCCGGAGGGCAAGCCGCCGACGATACCCGACAACTCGATCGACAAGGAGCTGGTCGGCGAGATGCTCAAGGGCGTGCAGCTGCAGGCCGACGCAATCTGCCAGCTGAACGCGCCCGACGCGACGCTCAAGACGCTGGCGGCGCAGGCGTCGGCGGCGGTGCGCACGGGGCTGCGGCCGCAGGGCTGCTGGGAGACAGTGCGCATCGTCGTGTCGCATATGTCGAGCGACTCGGAGAGCGAGGCGCTAGCGATCGAGGACGAGGTGTGGCCGGTGCTGCAGGAGCGGTGCGCGGCGCGCAAGCTGCTGCTGCTTCCGCTCGACCTGCGCGAGGGCAACACGGCCGACCTGCTGCCGCCGTCGGCGTGCCTGCAGCAGCTCGAGGCGTGCGCCGGGTGCAACGAGGGCAAGCCGTTCGTCGTGGCGGTGCACGGTCGCCAGGACGGCTGGGAGCCGATGCCCGAGGAGGTGGGGATGATCGGCTCGTGGGTGTACGGCCTCTCGCTCGGTGGGAACGAGGCCTTCGAGGCCGTCTGCCGCCTCGGCTCGCGCTCCGTGCTGCTGCTCGCTGCGCACGAGCGGCAGCGCAGCAGCGTACCGGGCACGCCGAGCTACGGTGGTGGCGGCCGAGGAGGAGGAGGGCGGCTCGGCTCGCCGGAGCGCGCGAAGACGCCGCAGACGCCGCTGGCTGGGCAGCGGCGCGGGAGTGCGCTCACACCGATCCGGCACGTGAGCTCGAGCGAAGTGATCCAGGGCAAGCAGCGCGCGGCGAGCGGCGCGCTGCTGCGCAAGCTGCTGCGCAAGCGGCTGCCAGAGGGGCAGGTCCTCTCCTACGACCCCGTCGACGAGACGGACGCTGCTGCGCCGTCGCCCGACGGCCTGCGGCGGCAGCGATTTGCGCCGCCACCGGAGCCCGAGCCGTCGCGCATCGACGTCTCCGCCGTCGTCGAGATTATGTGGCAGCTCATCTGTGAGCGGTACCCGGAGCCGCCCGCGCCGATCGCGCCGCCGCTCTCGCTGCCGCCGCCCGCCGCCGCCGCCGCGACGCCGCCGCGCGCCACGTCGGCCGTCTCGTTTGCGCCGGCGGTCGCGCAGCCGCACACGCGCTCGGCGCCCGCGATCTTCGGCGACGCCGAGATTGCGCAGATCCCCTCGCGCCCCACCACCGCGCCCGACGAGGGTGCGCTCGCCGGCGTGCGCGTGCTGGGCCTCTCGCTGACGGCCCTCGACCACCCCGGCAAGCCCGGCAAGACGGCGAGCGGCGCACCGCGCGTCGTCCGCTGCCGCATCCGGCTGCCGGGCTCCGACGAGGGCGGCGGCATGTACGGCGGCCACGGCCACGGCCACGGCCACGGCCACGGCGCGGGTGGTGGTGGTGCGATGACGATGATGCGGCCGGCGTCGCGCGACGGCGGAGCTGGTTGGCGCGGGATGGGCGGCGGCCTCGGTGGTGGGCGGCCGTCGAGCCGCGATGGGGCGGGCGTGCCGCAGCTGTCGGAGCCGCTGCGCGCGGCGCTGTGGTCGATGCAGCGGCACCAGCTGAGCTACATGCGGCTCAACGAGCAGACGCCGATGCTCGGCCGGCAGGTGGAGCAGCTGCGGCTGCTGCAGCACGTGCTCGCGCAGGTGGGGCTCGCGGCGCCCGACCGGCCCGGCGTGCCGCAGGAGGCGACGCTGCGGCCGAGCTCGCGGCAGGGCCACGCGTCGTCGCGCGTGCCGCTGCTGCTCGCGGCGGAGGCGGGCACCGGCAAGACGCGGCTGCTGCTGCAGGCGCTGCAGACGCTCCACCACGAGCAGCCGTCGCTGCACGTCGCGGTGCACTTTTCCGCGGCGGGCGGCGCGAGCTTCATGTCGTCGCGCGTCGCGCTGACGCACCTCGTGCTGCAGCTGCTCCACCACCGCCACGTCGCCGCCGCCGCCGCCGCCGCGCGGCCGCGCTCGTCAACCGCCAAGGCGCGGCAGGCCTCGCGCCCCAACACGCCGGGCGGGCCGGCGCTGCCGATGCCTCTCGACGCCTACCTGGGGCAGGACAGCCTGCCCGCGCAGTACGAGCAGCTGTGCGAGCTGTGCAAGGCGCTGCTGCTCGCGGCGCCCGGCCCGACGCTCGTGGTGCTCGACGGCGTCGAGCGGCTCGAGGCGCCGCTCGAGGGCGGCAAGGCGGCGAGGCCGACGTCGGCGGGCGAGCTCGCGCTCGCGCTCGGCTGGCTGCCGTCGCCGCTGCCGCCCGACATCTGCGTGCTCTTCGCGGCGACGGCCGACCCCGACCTGCCGACCGAGGCGGCCGCCAACGCCGCCGCGCTCGCCGCCGAGGCGCTCGCCAAGCAGGCCAACGCCGTCCACGCCGAGCGGCACCGCGTCGAGGCCAACGCGGCGCGCGAGAAGGCGGCGGCGATCGCCGTCCTCGCGCGCGTCTCGCCGGTCTTCATCGAGCTGCGCTCGCGCCGGCCGCGCTGCCTCGCGCTGCGGCTCAAGAACCTCACGACCGAGGCGGGGCGCGAGGTGCTGCGCGGCTCGCTGCGGCGGCTCTCGGGCGAGGGCGCCTCGGCGACGCAGCTGCAGCCGGTGCTGCTGCGCGAGCGCGCGAGCCGGCCGCTCTGGCTGCGCTGCGTCGCCGAGGCGTGCGCGCGCGTCAAGGTCGAGGCGCGGCTCGAGCACGTCGTCCGCTCGCACGACTCGGCGCTCGCGCGCGGCGGCGACGACGAGGTGGCGCACGCGCTGCGCGCCGCGGCGCACCTCGCGGCGGCGCAGCTGCGCGAGCCGGCGGTGCTGCGGTGCGACGAGGCGAGCCTGTGCGGCCAGGCGGCGCGCACCCTCCAGAAGCTCGGCACGCGCGCCACGCGACGCAGCCCCGACCCGTCTGAAGAAGTGGGCCGGCTCGGGTCGCCCTCGGACGTCTCGTCGAGGCTCCACAGCACCGGGCCGCGTGCGTCGCGTGCGCCGCAAGGCCGTTGGCACGTGTGCTCTCTCGGCCAATCCATGAGGCGCACCTCACTCGCTGCCTTGAGGGCTCGTTGGCCACTGACCACGCCTGGCGCCGCCCGAGCCGCCCTCGCTTCCTCGCGTTTCCCTCCACGCAGGCACCAGCTCATCGATGGCGTCGCCGCCGCCGCCCGACGCAAGTGCCGACGCCGCCGGTGCCGACGACGACGACGAGGTGGGGCCGCCGCCGCTGCCGGGTCAGCAGAGCACCATGCAGCTCAGCGCCAGCGCCAGCATCGCGGCGCCGCCGCGGTACCGCCCCGGCATCGCCGCCGACGGCAGCTCCCGCCGGCTGGGCAGCAGAGATGGCCACCGCGAGATCGACCCGGCGGCGAGGGCGCGCCGGTCGGGCCGGCGCGCGAGCGAGCTGCGCTTCCCCGCGCTGCAGGCGTCCTCGTCGCGCTCGGAAGACGAGGCCGACTCGTCGCCGCTCGCGACGGCGGCGGCGGCGGCGGCGAGCCTGCCGCCGATGTCGCCGCTCGAGGTGGAGCGCGAGGGGATCGCCGTCGCGCTCAAGCTGCTGCGGCTGCTCTGCGTCTCGACGCATGGCCTCGGCCTCTCCGAGGCGCACGCGCACGAGCTCATCGAGGACGAGCGCCCCGCCGCCAGGCGGATTGCCATGCACGAGCAGCCATCGCGCCCGCCGCAAGCCCAGTTGGCAGCCCGCTGCCTGTGGCCCAGCCTGTCGACGGCCGCCTCGGTCTCGGCCCTCACGCGAATCGAGTGCCTCGCCCGAGCCTCCCCTCGCCCCCTGCCTTGCTCTCCCAGGCGCGACGGCGCGGTGTGGGCCCTCGCGTGCCAGCACGTCTTCCCGTTCGTGCAGCAGCTCGCGGGCGTCTGGTCGTTCCCGCACGCGTGCTTCGCCGAGGGGCTCCGCCCGGTCGTGCTGCAGGGCGGCGTCGGCGCCGAGGAGCACTCGGAGCTCGCCGAGTACTTCCTCTGCCTCCTCGACCCGACGTTCGACTCGACCTTTCGGGGCAGCGACGAGCCGCTCGCGCTCGTCGGCGCGCCCTTCCACCTGCTGCGCTGCGCGTCGGCCACCTCCAACTCGCCCGCGCTCGCGCAGCTGTGCGGGCTGCTGCGCTGCCGCGCGCTCGCCGTGCAGTTTGCGTGCGCCATGCACACGCCGCCGCTGCCGGTGCTGCTGCTCGAGTCGCTCTGCCGTGGCCACGACGGCACGCGCTCCGCCGAGCACGTCAAGCTGCTGCAGCCCGAGACGCCAAACATGCTCGCCGCGTGCGCGCTGCCCACCACGCCGACGGCCGCCTTCCCGCAGACGGGCGGCGAGGGCGCCGCCGCCGTGGCGGGCGTGCTGCACCGCATCGCCACGCGGCTCGAGCTCGCGCAGCGCGCCGCCGAGGCGCGCGCCGCCGACCGGCGCGAGCAGAACCAGCTCCACCGCGGCGTCTCGGACAAGGAGCGCGCCGTCTCGCACATCCAGCGCTCGGGCCGCGCGTACATCTTCTCGCACCGCCAGCGCACCGCCAACGACGACCGCCGACGACGGTACAACGAGCGGCTCGCCAAGCGCGCCGTCAGCAAGGACTAGGCCAGCCACGTCGTCGAACGTCGGCAACGCTCTCATGGACGTCCTCTAGGGAGTTTCGGTGTTAAGGCACCCTGTACTTTAGTAGTCCAGTACAAAAGAGTTTGGCCCTTCGGCGGTGCATTATTAAGTAGTGTTATCCCCACAAATCGGTCTCTGAGGGACCAGCGCCAAACACGTACTATAGGCCTGCTGCCAGTGGGTCAAACAAAAGAGTTGTCGGTGCTGCCGCCTGCCGTGATTGTTGCGTATCAGCGCTCCGCCGCTCGCTGCAGCAGCATGTTCATCGCGCTCCACCACCTCCTCGACCCCGACCAACACCACTCCCTGGCCGACGCTCAACACCTCCAAGTCCACCCACGTGTACGCCCACACGTCCGAGGCGATCGGCAACGTGACCGGCCACTACTTCGGTGCCAACCTGCCAATCTACCTCGGTCACAACCTGGTGCTCGACACGACGCAGCAGACCCTGATGAAGAGCACGGTCAGCTTCCTTCGCTACCCCGGCGGCTCGAGCGCTAACAAATATCTGTGGGACGTCGACTTCACCACCTACCCGTACTTCTCGACATGGTCGTGGATGGCGGCGACGGCCAAGTACAACATGAGCGCGTTCGCCACGACAATCAAGGCAACCGGTGCGAAGCCGCTCGTCGAGCTCAACGCGTGCCTCGCGCTCGTGTACGGCTACGACGTCGCCGCTGCGTACTTTGTGCGCCAGCATGAGGCGCTGCTCGCGCTCGGCATCAACGTGACGTTTTACGAGTTTGGCAACGAGAACTACGGCGCTTGGGAGCCTCCGTACGGCGACTACCCGATCAACGGCTCGCTCTACGGCGCGGCCTTCGTCGTCGCGCGCGAGGCGCTGCAGGCCAAGTACCCGTACGTCCAGCTGGGGCTCGTCGTGCGCTGGGACTCCGACTCGGACACCGACGGCGGCCGGCACGGCACGATGGGGCCACGGCCGCCGCCGCCGGGCGAGGCGGGGCGTGTGGGCGCCTTCGTCAAGGACTGGATGAAGGACCTGCTCGTGACAGCCGCCGCGGCCACCGCCGACTTTTACATTGTGCACGAGTATTTCACGTCGGGGGAGGACGCGCCGACCGACGAGTCGCTCCTCGACGAGGTGGCGCTGCTGCCGACGATGGCGAGCGGCGTGCGCGACATGCTCGCGCAGTACGCGCCGGCCGTGACGATGCCGCCGCTCTACCTGACCGAGTTCAACATCGCGATGACCTCGACGGGCGGCTGCGGCGCCACGCTGCAGTACATCAACGCGCTGTGGCACGCCGACTTCCTGGGCACCGCGATGACGAGTGCGGCCACCGACGGCGCCGGCTTCGCGTCGGTCGTCTCGTTCAGCTGGGCCGACAGCGCGGGGACGTGCACGTACACCGGAAGGGGCGCGACGGGCGACTACGGGATGGTGTCGTACGAGAACGACGCCGTGGCCGACGGCACGCCGACGCCGCAGCTCTACTCGTACGCCCTGTGGCGCCTCGCCGCGGGCGACACGATCGTCAACGCGACCGTCGCGCAGGGTAACTCGACCAAGCTCCGCGCGTACCCGAGCACCTTTGCCGACGGCAACAAGGGCGGCCGTGGCGATGGCAGCGGTGCGGCGCTCGGGCTGGTGCTCGTCAACGAGGACAGCGTCGCGCACACGATCCGCCTCGCCTCGTCCGCCTCGCCCAAGCTCGCCACCGCCGTCGGGTGGGTCGTCGCCTCGTCGGAGCCCGACGCCGCCGACCCGCTGGCCGCGGCGGGTGTGACGTGGAACGGCGAGCCGAGCCCCGCCGGTAGCCTCTTCCCGCTCGACGAGCACCTCGTCTCGTACAGCCTCACCGCCGACGCACCGCCGACGCCAACGGCACGCTCGTCTTCGACGTGCCGGCGTACTCGTTCGCCGGCCTCGTCGGCTACACGGCGGCGGCGCCGCAGCAGCACTCGTCGCACGAGATTGTGGAGGCGCGGCGATGACCTTCGTCAGATCAAAAGTGGTGTCTCACACAGAACTGTATCACTTCTTTGTTACGTAACATTAGTGCCAAACGTAAGCTTCCCCCAGGCATGCTGCACGCTGAACGCCAGCAGCAGCTGCTCCGGCCCTGACCGCGCCCGAGGCGGCAGCTGCACGTAGCTCGGTGCCCACCCGGGGAAGGCAAACATGCTTCCCGCCGCGGTGCGCAGCTCGCCCACCTGGAGGGAGGAGTGCCGCCGTGTCGAGTGCCGCTGCGCGTCCATGTGGCTGGCGAGGTTGCCCGCCGCGTCACGCGCATCCGGCAGCAGCAGCCGCGGCCGCCGCTCCTCCGCCTCGTCTGCTCTGGCGCTGTCCGTGTCGGCGGCGGCGGGTGCGAGCGTCGGCAGGAACCACAGCCCCGCGAGGTGCGCGCTCAGCGGCAGCGCCTCACGCAGCGCCTCGTTGACTCGGCCATCCACCGAGAGCAGGCAGGCGCGCAGCACGAGGTCACTGCCGCCGCCTTGCGATGCGGCGAGCCCGAGTGCCGCCGAGGCGAGTGCCTCCACGGGCGCCAGCAGCGGCGCGCTGCCGTTTGCGGCTCCGAGGTCGACACGCCAGCGGCGCAGGCAGCACGCGGCCGCGCCGCCATCGCAGCTCTGGCGGGCTGCTGGTGCGGCGAAGCGGCGCAGCTGCGCGGCGGTGGCGGCGGACGGACGCGCCACGGTGCGATGGACCGTCAGGGGCCACAGGTGCAGTACCGACGGGGGCGGCGGGGCCACGGCGGCGGCGGCCGTCGAGGCATCGCGGTACCGCTGCGCCGCGGCGCCCAGACCGGCGCTCAGCGCCTCCTGCGCGGGCGCGTGCGGGTCGGCCAAATGCAGCTCTCCGTCGGGGTTGACCCGGCCAGGCACCGTCGCCGCAACGTTGAAGGCGACCGCGAGCCGCGCGGCGGTGCCGCAGTGCGGCGGCACCCAGTGCTGCAGCCACGACGGGAAGACGATCGTCATGCCGTCGGCGACGTCCACCACCGCCTCGTCCGCCTCGCGAGACGAGACCGGCGCGCCGCTCGAGCCGCCGGGCCACGGCCGCAGGAAGCGCAGCGCGCAGCGCGCGTCGCCGCCGTGCGCCAGGTAGTGCACGCCCGAGACCGCCCAGTCCTGGTCGACGTGCTCGTGCAGCGCGTTCGAGTCGCCCGGGCGGTTGAGCCCCGCCCACCCGGTGAAGCGCACATCGAGCGACGACGCCGCCCCCAGCGCCTCCGCCTGCGCCTGCGCCTCCGCAGCTGCCCCCGAAGGTGCCGCCGCTTCAGCCGCGTCCGCCTCGCACGACTCGCTCCCCTCGCTCCCCTCGCTCGGCCCTGGCCGCAGCGCCACCGCCACCGCCAGGTACTCGAGCACCGCGTCCCTCACCTCCTCGCGCGTCTGCGCCAGCGGCTCCGCCTCCATCAGCAGGTCCGGCTGCGACTGCCAGCCGCCGCTGTTTGAGTAGTTGACGCCAGGCGTCTGCGCCGCGTGCCGCTTCAGCCACGTGCGCGTCGCCTTGCCGCCCTTGCTGCCGCCGCCCTTGCTGCCGCCGCCCTTGCTGCCGCCGCCCTTGCCACCGAGCCGGTGGCGCACGTACACCGTGGTCGGGTGCAGCCGCAGCGTCTCGATCGCGCCGAGCTGCGTCGCTGCCATCGGCTGCTCCTCCTTCTCCTCCTCCTCCTCCTCCTCCTTCTCCCCCTCTGCATCCTCTGGCTCCTCCGCCGTTTCTGCACCATAGCTCAGCTCAATCCACGCCGAGACCGACGCGCGGCGCAGCGAGGCCGTGTAGCTCCGCGTCGCTGGCGCCGCCAGCACCGCGCCGTTGCGGAGTGGCGGGCCTGAGACGCGGTTGCCCCATGTAAACGGCCACGTCGCGCCCCTCCCAAAGGCCTCCAGCCGCAGCGACGGAGGCCTCGGATCGACCCACGCCAGCTCGAGCGGCGCAGCGGCATCGCTGCCGGCCTCATCGTCATTGTCGTCGTCGTCGTCCGAGTCGGAGCCGGCAGTGCCGCCACTCCTGCTGCCACGCCCGTCGTCCAGGACCACAAGTACACGCGCCGCGCCGCCGCGCGACGGCTGCGGCGCGGCACGGCCGCCTATCGCCAGCCGGAAGGCGCGCGCTCCGAGCAGCCGGAGCTGCGGCGACCTCTCGCCGCCCACCAGAGTCGCTGCCGAAACGGAAGCCGCGTCGAGCAGTGCCGCTGGCAGCTGCTCAGACGGCAGCTCGGCAGCCCAGCTGCCGAGCTCGTGGCCGTCGGCACAGGCAGCGGGCGGCGGTGGCTCGGTCGCCTCGCCCGCTGGCGGCTTCTCACGGCCTCTAGTGGCGGCCAGAACCACCTCCAGCGCTGCGAGACGCGTCGCCTCTGACACGCCGCCATCACCGCCACCATGCGCGCCGCCTGGCATGGCATGCAGCGCAGCCGACGAGAAGGGCACGAGCAGCCGGTCGCGGACTCGCAGCGATGGTCCCGATGGCTGCCTGCCTGGCGTGCCCGCGGGCAGCACCCACACGAGAAAGCGGAGCCACATCGCGGCGTCGTCGTCCTCGCTGGCGGCGACGGCGTGGTAGCGCAGGCTGCTGTGGTGCAGCAGCATCGTGCCAGGCTCGAGCATCGTCGTACCGTCGCGGCCAGATGAGGTCGCGGCTGGGTGCGGCTGCCACCAGTGAGCGTGGTGAGCGGCTCCTTGCACGTGCAAGAGCCCACTGACAAAGCCGTCTGTACCGAGGCGTGGCGCGAGGCCAGGACGGCAGTCGCCGCCCGTTCGCTCCGCGACGATGTCGGAGACGTGGATGCTGAGCGAGTTTGCCACCGCCTTGGCCACACCGCTCTTCCGAGCGTAGGCAAGAGCGGCGCGGTGCACGAGGCCGTGCAGATGCGGTGGGTCGGCGACGGTCGCTGAGCAAGCGTCGCCGGGAAGGGCATGTAGCTTGCGTAGGAGCGAATCGCGCTCAGAGGAGGGTGTGAGAATGCGCTGGAACGCGCTGTAATTTAGCGTCGCCATCGAGTCATCAAGTTTGGCTATTCGTGCATGCGCATTATTCTACTGTAGCATAAAATCGCTCAAAAACTTGCTTTTTGCTAGGGTGTTCTTTTGTGGATGTTGGGACTTCGAGTACTTATGGGGTTGTGGGAGTGAGTAAGGACAGAGTGTGGGTTTGGGTAGTAGGAGTGGCTGGAGTTGTTCTAGCAGTTTTTTTACTTGTTTACGTGATTTGTGATTTCGGCCAACTTGCGGGCTGCGCAGACCGCGACGGCCATGCAGACCTTCGCCTCTAAAACCGCGGCCGTGCTCGCGCAGCACGTCCGCCACAACTACTCGCTCGAGCTGTACGGGGCTGGTGACCGCGTACTCTTCGACGACCTTGCCCTCGTCTGGCTATAGCTGCTGCCACGGGCCGCCTTGGACAGCCTCAAGGCGATCGGTGCGTGCAAGCGCGCCGCGGCCGCTCGCACGCCCTTCTTCTGGGGCTTCGACATGGCCCACAGCCCGATGTCGATGCTCTGGATCCAGCGGGATAGGCCGCCTCGGCCGCTCGCGAGCGGCGAGTGGGCGGAGGTGACGCACTGCGGCGCGCAGAGCTCGGCGGAGCTGAGGCAACGCCGCGTCGAGCGTTACCGAGGCCTCCGAACGCCATTCTGGGCCTATGGCGCGCCCGGCTCGGGGGTGTCGATCAACGTCGGGCGGACGCTCGTGGCGAGCAACTGGTCGCACGCCGTCGAGCTGCTGCACCGCGCCTTTGGCCAGCGAGACGCGCACGGCCGCGGCACGTCACCGACGGCGGGTGGGCGCGCGCTCCTCGCGGCGTACACGAGCGTGCAGATTGTGAATCACAACGAGTTCTACGCGGGCAGCGCGCCGCGCCACGAGATCGTCATGCTGCACTGGCGTGAGTGGGAGTCGCTCGCCGCGCTGGCCACCGCGGTCACGCGGGACGCAGCGGCGTTGAGCAGACCACCGCCGGCTGAGAGCGTCCGCTGCGGTCGCCACCCACATCTCTTCGCTTGCGGAACCGCGCATCTGCGACGCTTCGCGCACTGCGGCAACGGAGCCATCCGAGGCGCGGCCTTCGCGGGCATCGGGCTGCACTCGGCGTCGTGCCACGACGACGATGCGAGCAGCGCCCCTCCTGCACCGCCACCGACGTGCCCCAACGCCACGGCCTCGCTGCCGCCGGAGGCGTGCGTCCAGTGGCGTGCGCGCAGCAGGGCAGTGCCGTGCGAGCACAACGTGACGTTTGGCTGCTGCGGAGACGCCATGTGGGTGGCCGGCTGCCGCGGAGACTTCAGATGCGGCGGAGGGAAGCTGCTGAGGTGCGGTGATCCGTTCTGGAAGCCCGGGCGGGCGGCGCACTGGTGCAGCTGTGTCAAATAGTGTAAAGTACAAATAGTGTCGAGTATATTTCACACCATTGCAAGTAGCCAGTGTAGCCCTGCCGCAGCAAAAGGCGGGCGGTCAGCAGCCGGCACGCGCCAGGGGCTCATGCCACGCTCGCTCTGAGGCTCGCGTATGCCGAAGGGCCTGCGAGCTGGCGTGCCGGGCGGTGGCAGCGCACCGGGATGTGATGCGGGTCGCGTTCGGCGAGCATCCTTGGGCCAGAGCGAAGGAGGCTCAGCCTGAAGTAACGAAGACCCTCGGACACATGCGGGTGGAGGTGACACCACCTAAGGCTACGCGTACAGCTCGATCGATCCACGCTCTACCCGGCTGACTGACGGCGCCAGGCCTAAGCCGCGAGGCAGCGGGGCCCGGTGGCCGTTTGGTATCATGTTTGGTATCCGGTATCTGCTGTCTTCGGAGTGACAGCGGGGAGCGAGCGACGTCTTATTATATACGGGCCGAGTGTTGGGGCGTCGGAGTCGTACAAATATTTCTATTCACACCGAAAAGAATGCAGGTGAAAATGCAACTTTCTGCTTTTTGCAATAAACAGCGTATTCATCCTGAGTGTTCGTCCACATGATCAAGGTGCATGGCTACCTGGCGCCGGTCGAGGCGACGATGGAGCATCCAGCTTACAGCGAGGAGCGGATGCACGTGCTGCAGCTCATCGAGCTAATCGTGCCGCCTTTCATCGGCGCCAGAGGACAGGTGGTCGTACAGGCGCCCGATGGCGCCACGATCGAGATGACCATCCCATCCACTGCTTGGCCCGGTAGCATGACCCGCGTCATGATGCCCAAACGGTCTCCACATGCGTTCGTGCCACCGCCAGCTCAGCACGTGCTACCATCTGCAGCCGCTGTGCTTGCAGCGGGCGAGGTGCTCTTCAACGCCGACCTGCTGCTAGTCATCCTTCGCAAGTGCGACGCTCGCTCTCTCGCGCGGCTCGGGCGATGCTGCCAGCACTTCCTCAACGTCGGCGCGCGGTGCTGGAAGCAGCACTGCAAGAGGGACTGGCCAGCGCAAGCGAAGCTCCCGGTGACGGACTGGCGACGCGTGTACTCTAATGCTGCGAGGATGAGGGCGAACCATGTCATCAAGGAGGATCCGAAGTCCATTTTCGATCCGGCCCATCTGATCTTTGCCATCGAGATCACGACGGCAAAGGGAAGCCTTTTGCTCGCCAACACGTTCAAGCCGAACACGTCCGCCAAAACCAGTTCGATGTTCACGTGGGACGTGTCGAAGCAGCGAATGCTTCTCAAGCTGCAGAATAAGTACGACCTCGACACTCTCCTCGACAAGCTGCAGGACAAGCGGTGGTACATCTCGGTCACTGTCTTCCACACGGTGCTGGGCCAGATGAGGCAACTGCTCGATCGCGTACCGGTCGACCCGATCGACATCGGCGAAGTGGATGAAGACGCCGATGCTACGCTGGAGGACGACACGCTGAACTTCAGTCGCGTCACGCTGTTTGCTCCCGGTCCCGACAGCGAACTTGGCAGGCCATGCGTCCGCCCGAGGCTCCAGCCCTTTTACAAGCGCAATGCGGCAGGGGCAGTCACGCTCCTCTGGGAGCTTCAGCTCAAGTTTGGGTGGCAAGAGCCGACCGACAGCCGACTCGCTGACGACGAGGACGCTGACGCTGACGCTGACGACGTCGAGTTCATGTCCAATCAGGAAATCTTGCGCATGCTCGCAAGCCTGGACGGGTGGCGACAGGCCGAGTGACGCCTGATCAGCATCGGTTTCGCAATGAGAGTCTCCGAGAGAACAAAGGGCATCTGGTTCTGTGGAGGCGCCGCGCCTCGTGAGTCAAGTCCCGTGAAACTGTTCACAGTTCAGTATCTCGCGTCTGTCAAATTACTATTTGACTTTTTTGAAATCTCACCTTATGCGCTTCTTGGTGCGCGCGCGCTCGAGATGTGCGTCGCGCAGCTCCGTGCGGCTGTGCTCGAGGAATACGCGCACCACGTCCAGGTGCTGCTGGTCGTGCGCCACCTCGGCGGCGGTCTGACCGGCACCGTCGAGCGCGGTGCTGTTGGCGCCGGCGCCGAGGAGGCGCGCGACGACCGCCACGTGGCCGACCGCGCTGGCCGCGTGCAGCGGTGTGCGCCCAGCCGACGGGTCGATCGCCGCCACGTCGGCGCCGTTGTCCAGCAGCCACTCGACCACCTCGTCCTCGCCGGCCGCCGCGGCGACAAAGAGACAGGTGCGCCCGTTCTCGTCGACCGCGTCGACGCGCAGCCCGCTGCGCTTCAGCCGCTCGAGCTCCGAGACCGCGGTGCTGCGCACGACCTTGTGCATTTCTTCAAAACTGCGTTTTCAAAGTTGTTG
>Ga0209713_10000321_pt1 | contig 26770 bp, 10 predicted proteins | sample ArcOceMetagenome_3_FD_187444 | JGI IMG/M metagenome (GOLD analysis project Ga0209713, IMG submission 187444) | Marine eukaryotic phytoplankton communities from Arctic Ocean - Arctic Ocean- Svalbard ARC20M Metagenome (SPAdes) (version 2) | ecosystem: Environmental > Aquatic > Marine > Oceanic...
TCCTCGCGCCCCATAGGGCGCAGCCTTCACCAAGGCCGCGCAGCGGGAAAAAATGATGATTTGAGGCCTCAGATGGCCATTTTCTAGACCAAAAAAGCAGCCATGTCGACCAGGTTCGATTCGACCACAGTTGTAGTACTCGGTGAGTTGAACTCGGAACCGCAATAAATTTCCAGTTTGGCCAAGGCGTTGGTGAGAATTTCCAGTTTCTAGATCCACGGCCCAGGCCCCAAATGTACAGGGTAACTGGGGGCATGGCCCCGTGCATGAGTATGGCGTCGTCCGAGTCGGGGCCCTCTAGCCATCCCCTCGCATGGCCGCCCGCATTCATCGTGGTGAGCTCCACCCACAAGGAGGGGTTGGGTGCATCGGCTGGGATTGGCCCCACGCCATTTCGGTGGGCCTCGCGCTCCGCCAGCTCACGATGCGCGCGCCTCTCCTCGTTGCGCTGCTGGGCCATCTTCTCTGCCTCGCGCGCCGCCTTCTCTGCCTCGCAAGCCGCCTCGGCCCCGCGCGCCGCCGTGGCCTCGCGCTCGAGGCGAAGCGCCTCCTGAAACGCCAGCAGCGAGATCGGCTGGCCGCCCACTGAAGAGGCGCCGAGGGCAGCGACGGCGGCGGCGAAGGCGGCGGAGGCGGCGGCGGCGGCGTCGGCGGCGGCGGCGGCGGCGGCGGCGGCGGCGGCGGCGGCGGCGGCGGCGATGTCAGAGGCATTGGTGGCGGCCGCGGCGCCGCCCGCGACGCCTGCGAAGAACGAGCGCAGCTTCCGCTCCACCCGCGCCATGGTCTGCTCACCGCCCCTGTTAGGCTTTTTCCACATGGTCACATTGCCAAGCGGCTCGTCGATCTGCGCGGCCAGCTTGGTCCACGCGCCGTGGCCCTGCCGCTCGCACCACGCCTCGACCGTCTCGCGCAGGCTGTCGCCGTCCGTCGTCGGCTCAGCCTCGCCGCCGCGCTCCAGGTCGAGCGGCGGGGTGTACGGCGGCGCCGGCTGGGGCGGCGCAGGCTCCGACGGTGTACGTGGTGGTGCGGATGCTGTTGCACCGGCGTGCGGCGAGGCGGTGGCGGCGTCGGCTTCGCCGGTCGGGTTAGGTTCAGAGCGCGGCGACGACTGCTGGGGCGGGCGCAGCGTAGCTTGCGACTGCTGGCCGACCTTGGCAGTACGCGGTCGCTTTTGGGGCGCCGTTGCTGCGGGATCGTGAGGGTAACGGGCGCTGCGCTTGCGAGAGCCGAGGCACGTCTGGCCCGTGCACGCTCCGGCGTGGCCGACTCTCTGGCCGCAACCATGACTGCCGCAGACTCGCCACTTGGCAGCAGGCGTGACCCCCTGCTGCGGCGCCGCCGCCTCGCGCACCGCCTCGTCGCACGCCCCGTCGTCGGCGCCCTCGCCGCCCTCCACCGCGCCGTCGCCCCCCGCCGCCGCTGCGCCCTCCTCCGCCTCCTCATCGATGGCGGCGACGGGCGGTACGTCTCCACGGCGGCGGCGACGGCCGGTATGTCTCCACTCTTGCAGCGTTGTCGCCCGCGTGTATCAAGGAAGGACGGGCACCCGGGGAGCTCGGGGACCCGCTCCGCCGGCCATCGCAGCAGCTCGCACGGCGTCTTGGCGATCACGCTCGCCGGCCACGTCGCCGCCTCTCTCCCCACGTGCGGCGTCGAGAGCGTGCCGATGAAGCGCGAGCTCACATCGACGTCGCCCACCTCGCCGACCGATCGTCTGCGGACGAGCCGCGGTGCACGTAGAAGACGTGCGACGCCGATGCGCCCTGCTCGGTGATGCGCTGCCCCGGCGGCATGCGCTGCCACTTGCCCACCTCGATGAGCCGCTTGAACTGCCTCGGCGTGAAGCCGTGCTTGTGGTAGGTCTCCTCGTATACGCGTCCAGCTCGGCCTCGCTCATCGAGATGCAGGATCGCTCGCGCAGGATCAGCCCGATCATCACGCAGTGACCGGTCACGAAGAAGAGGCCCCACGCGGCGGGCACCCAGAGCGGCTTGGGCTGCAGCCAGGGACGGCGTTCCAACGTTGGCACGCCGTTAGAACAACTTTTCTAACACCACTCCCAGGAGCTGTTTGACTGTTCTAACACGTGCTTGAGGAACGTGTTGGCCAAACACCTGCTCTAACACCTCTTAGAGGCTGTCTAACACTTAATCTCAGGAGGTTTTGGTCGTAGTTCACCTCGATTCATCAAAATTTCTTCCACCATGCACGCACGCAGGTTTAGCATGTCCTGCTCGCCGAGCGCCACAACTGCACAGCCGTTGCCAATGTGGCAGAGCACGTTGGGGTCGGGCCGCCTGATCCACGGCTGCTGGTCGGCCCAGGACGAGGAGCGACGCGCGAGCCGCCGGGCGGGCGCGCGTAGATGTGATGAGAGGCGCGAGAGCATCGGCTGGTAATGGTCAGGTGCTTGGTAGCTGCGCGCCGCGTGTAGCCGACGCGCCGTTTTGGCGAGGCGTATCTGCGTCCCCGTCTGTTCTTTCTAACCCAGTGGGCTAGTGAGCGTGTCCACAGGAGGGACAAACCACCCACAAGTGTGCTCAACATTAACAAATCAACAAGCTGCAGATCTCACGAGAATGTACACACCGTCATGCTGCGCGGCGTCGAAAACCTTTCCAGCCCCCAGAATGATACAGGAGCGGCGGTCAATCGCCTCATCACGCGGCCGCCCGCGTCGCCTCGAGCTGCTCGCCGAGCTCGATCATGCGGTTGTACACCTGGCCGACGCGCTCGATGGTGGCGGCGAGGAAGGGGAGGAGGTGCGGACGACGCGACGGCGGGCCGTGAAGAGTCTGGAGCCAACGGCCGAACCGCCAGGCTCCCTGGCTCCGCCCGCCACCCCAAGGATGTTAAAAGCTTTCTTTGTGCAATGAAAGTGGCGCCGCAGCTGCCCGGCAAGTCGCTCAAGCTGCACTGCTGCGCGGGCATGACGACGGTGGTCATGAAGACAGTGGTCATGTAGTAGAGCGCAGAGATGTGGCGGGCCGACATGGAGAGCCTTTGGTTCCCAGCGATGCCAATTTCGGCAGGGGTTGGGCTAAGGGTAAGTAGAAGGAGCTCCTTCTACTTGCCCTTAGCATGGCCCTTAGTTGGGCCGCACCCACGAATTTCGTTGGCTTAGTGAAGACTCAAGAGACTCGGCTCTCACAGACCAGCTCTACCAAGACATGGTACTGTACGCGACACCGTCGATCGAGCCGTACGTAGTAATCTAATATGTGCCGGCTTGCGCGCGGTCCGTCCAATCGCTTGCACGCGCCTGCCAGGGCCCAGCTCGAACACGTGTCTTTCTCGACCGCGCCGACGGCCTACATTCCTATGTACATGGTTCCCTTGTGGGGGGAGCAAAAGGGGCGCCCAAGGGGAGTGGAGCTCCCCAGGGAGCGGGCTCCCCCCAGCGCGGGAGTGAGACTCCCCAGCCGGGGGAGTCGCGCTCCCAAGCCGGGGAGTCCAGGGGAGCGCGCTCCCCGCGGGGGAGCGTCACTCCGACGGCGGGGGAGGGGCTGGGGAGCCGCCCTCCCCCGCTGGGGGAGCTGACAGCTCCCCCGCGGGGAGCGGGGAGCTGGCTCCCCTTTTCCTTACTGGAGCGCTCCCCAGCACTCCCCAGGGAGCTGTTGGGGAGCTGTTGGGGAGCTGGGGAGCGCGATTCGCCGCTGGGGAGTCATTCCTTCCTTCCCTCCCCTTCTTTTCTTCCTTCCTCCTTCCCGTTCCTTCCTTCCCGTCCCTCGTCGTCCTCCTCGCCCCCCACTCACCTCACCTTCTTCCTTCCACCTCCATCCACCTGTTACGCCTCACTCCTGACTCTTCAACCGCCCACCCTTGCACCACGCCCGTGGCATGGGCCGCTACACACGCCGCCCACCGCGTGCCGCCGTCTCCGAAGCGCGCGTGCGTACGACACGGGGTTGTCTGTTTATTCTGGAATGTGGGAGCGGGGGTGCAACAAGCTCATATTCACCTCGCTTCCGCTCGGATTAGTTTCTACTTGCCGTTTACTCTAGTGAAAGTACAGTATCGTCCTGCGATACAGTTGGTCGCGGGCATTTAAGAAGTCGGCGATCTGAGGTCCGTAGCTCATTTCTTAGCGTTTCCTACGGGCGCTGGCGCTGTCGTAGCTCATTTCTTAATCCGTGGTCGGCCCCAAACTGAGGGTCAAATCAGGCGAGGGTAGATTTGCGTGAACCACGAGACATAAGGGTCCCGATCTCGGCCGGTCCAACATCTGACACGTCGATTTCCCCTTGGAAATCGCATCCGAGAGCGTCCTGCTTGCTTGCTTGCTTGCTTTACCACACTCGTAACACCGAGGACGTGGCCCGCACAGACACACTCGATCTTACATGAGTGCCGGCAGGGATCTCTGGACCAGAAAGAGGGGGAGGGTACGGGGGGGTAACATCACGTGATGTTGAGTAGTGCGAAATCGGCATCGGCACTGCCGGTGCCGGCGCCTGCCGGAAGCCGGGCGGCGCCTCGCCGCTCTGCAGCATCGCGCGCCACGCGCCACGGTCGGCAGCGAGCTCCGGCCAGCGCGCCAATTTCTTCGCTGCGCGGCCGAGGGTGAAGCTCGTTTCTTATCTGAAATGGGCAAAATTCCGTGCCTGATTTCTTAATGTCAGGGTTTAATGCCCGTAACTAACTGTACTATCGTGTACTTTATTGATTTCGACCTCTGGGGCGTAGAACCACGTCCCCATGGGTCCAGAATCTGAAAGAGCATGTCCAACAACCTTAGAAACGACTCAGCTTTGATGTGTGCACGTGCTCCTGGACTGTGTACGTGGCGCAGGGGGGATGTACATCAGCTCACGTTTGATACTATCACGGACGGCCACGTGGCCAGTCCAGGAGCAAGGTTCCTCTTCAAACCTGAGCGGTCTCCTAGGTTCTTGGGCATGCTCTTTCACATGGTGCATCCACCTTGACGCAGTTCTGATCCCTATAGCATGTAGGAGCTGAATTGTTCTTATTTTGCAGTCTTTTCCCCCCACCTTTACATGCATAAGTATGCAATAGAGGAGATGACACCTCACTTTTTTCTTCTCACCGGCCAGAGGCATCCCATAGCATGTCTGAGACAGCTGGTCTCTAGCCACATCCTTCCAGGAGAATTCCAGGTGGCAATGATGGACTGCAAGCTGCTAGCGGCTAGGCACAGAGCTTTTGAAGCTTCTGAGCGTAGCGAGGCCTCTAGGTCCAGTTTCACGATCCTGGGCGCGTAGCGCGCGGAAAATTTGAGCACTTTTGTTTGAAATCAAGCTATTTGTTAGCGGATCGGCCACACCGTAAGGCGCCGCTACGCGGCGGCTCGCTACGCTCGGCTCGCTACGCTCGCCAGGCGCAGCGCTCGTCAAGCGTTGCCACCTGGGGAGAATTAGACAAAAGCGATCGTTTAGGCTGTTTAGGCCTAAACGTAGCTTCAGTTGCGTAACTAGTACTGCTTGCGAGTCGACTGGTGTCCGAACTTTGCACGCAGTGTCCGGCTTACGAGGCTTCCCCGGCCATCGTGCGGCGACTTCCGCGCGCGTCGCGACCAACCGAAGCCTAGCCCAGCGCCTGACCAATGGTCGTCGACGTCGGCATCGGCCGCGTCCTGCGCGAACACGTCGAGCGGGTCAATTCGATCGACTTCAGCAAGGACGGCGAGCTTTTGCTCTCGGCGGGGGACGACCAGCGGGTCTGCATCTACAGCTGCCGTCACGGGGCTCGGCAGCACATCTCACAGTGCCGCAAGTACGGCGTCGACTCGGCGCGCTTCACGCACGACCCGCTCTCCATCATCACCGCCTCTCGGAACGACTGGGACGACGCGGTGCGCACCCGCCAGCCCCAGTCCCTCGACCGACCACCAAGCACAACTCACCACCACCGACCGCGCCCACAATTCCTTTGCCCCGCAGATCCGCTACCTCTCGCTGCACGACAACCGCTACCTGCGCTACTTCAAGGGGCACACCGACCGCGTCGTCGCCCTCGAGATGTCGCCAAAGGAGGACACCTTCGCGTCGGCCGCGGCGGACGACACTGTGCGGCTATGGGACCTGCGCACGACCGAGTGCACCGGCGTGATGCGGTTCACGCAGACGGGCGAGACGCGCCGCCGCACGACGATCGCGTACGACCCGTCGGGCGTCGTCTTCGCCGCGGCCGGCGCGGGCCAGCACGTCAAGCTCTTTGACGTGCGCTCTTACGACAAGGGCCCGTTTGTCACGTTCACTCCCGATCCGCTGCTGGCGGCGCCCGCCGACTTCTCGTCGATGAAGTTCTCCCTGGACGGCAAACTGATGCTGCTGAGCACGACGCGTGGGCAGGTGCTGCTGCTCGACGCCTTCGATGGCAAGCTGCTGCAGACGTTCAGCGGCCACGCCAACACCAACCAGCTGCCGCTCGAGGCGTGCTTCAGCCCCGACGCCGACTTCGTGCTGTCGGGCTCCGAGGACGGCACGATCTGGCGGTGGAAAGTGAGCACAGCCGAGGCGCTGCCCGCGTTGAGAGGCCACGTCGGGCCCGTCGGCGCGATCAAGGTCAACCCGACGCGCGCGCTGCTGGCGAGCGCGTGCTCCGCCGTCTGCCTCTGGCTGCCCAACCAGCAGGGCATGTGACCCGACGGGCATGTGACCCATGTGATCCCATGGCGATATAGGTTGCTTGCTTGCCTCAAAATAATAATAGCGTGATGGTACCGATACCTACTGCGCTCTATACTCGGAGTTCGCATCGACGCGGCGGTAGAGCACAAAGGAGACGAGCCGCGCGTCCGACGTGAGCGTCAGCGTCGGCCCCACGTAGCGCAGCGCGCCGTCGGCCTCGAGGCCGTCGTACCGGTAGCAGCCGCGCTGGCCGCGCTTGAAGTGGCGGTCGCACATCAGGTCGGCCCACCAGTGCGAGCCGTCGTTGTAGACGACGGCGACGGCCGCGTAGCGCTGCGCCGCAGCGCCGCCGCCGCTGCCGCCGTCGACGCCCAGCTCCATCTCGGGCGCCACCCGCAGCCGCCACGGTAGCCGGCTCGCCGCGGGCTGCAGACCGCCCGCCGCCGCCGCCGCCGCCGCCGCCGCCGCCGACGACGACGACGAAGACGACGACGCTGCTGCAGGATGCGCCTGTGCCTGTGCGAAGCTCCCGCCGCTGCCCTCGGCGGGTCGGCCGAGCTCGACGAGGAGGAGCGGAGAGTAGGTTGGGCGCGTGGCGCTCTGGCGGAGCGGCGCCCGGCCGCAGCGCGGGCACGCGCCGTAGTCGTACGGGTTGCTGGCGAGGTGGGCGGCGCAGAGCTTGCCCACCTCGCGCTCGACACCGGCGTGGAGGAGCGCATCGAGGTCGGGCGCCGGCAGCAGCAGCGGCACGTGCGTCGTCGGCGACGCGGCCGTGTACGAGTAGGCGCAGTGCGCGCATCTCCACGCGGTCGTGGTGCGCATGTGCAGCGGCGAGCTGGACAGGCCGTCGGGCAGCAGCAGCCAGAACTGCTCCATCAGCCCAAAGCAGTGGCCCATCAGCCGCGCCGTCTTGCACGCGCACGTGCGGCAGCGCAGGCAGTGGCCGCTCGTGCAATCGGCGCAGCGGCAGCGGCAGCGGCAGCGGCAGCGGCACTCGTCCGCGCTGCATTTGCCACTGGGCACCAGGAAGCCGCGGCCATCGCCGCACGCCGCCGCCTCCCGCCGGTCCACGTCGCACATGTGCGCGTACCACAGCCGCTTGGCGGCGGCGTCGCCCTTGTGATGGTCCGCATTCGCTTGGAGCAGCGCAAGCCACGCCGCGGCGCTCCGAGCCTCGCTGCTGCTGCAGCTGCTGCCGCCGCCGCTGCTGCTGCCGCCGCCGCTGCTGCTGCCGGCGGCGATGCTCGGCGGCTGCGGCGCCTTGAACGCGCGGCGCTCGGCCTTGGTGAGGACATGCTGCACGAGCGTCAGCATCGTGTCCACCGAGCACGTGTTGCGCGGCCCGTACCTCTGGCCACGCAGCTTGCGTCCGCCTCGCTTCGGGCTGAGGCCCGGCGCGTCGCGTGGCGGCGTCAGCGGCAGCGCTTCTGGCGCAACAAGATCACGCTTGCCCTTCTTGACGCCGTGCACGCGGATGGGCTTGCTGTCGTCAGGCACCAGGAGCGACGTGGGCGGACGCACGCGCCTCGGCCGTTTGCCGATGCGATCGGGCTGGACGGCGGTGGCCCGTTCCGGAGCCGCAACAGCAGCGGCTGGTGGCTGCCTTCGGGTCGCGTCAGCTCCAGATGCGCTGGCGGCGCGCTGCTTATTGCGCCTTTTGCGGGGTGGCTCAGTCTCCAGCACATCGGATGACGGTGCGGCAAGCGATGGCAGCGGTCCCGGCGGCGCTTGTGGCGGTGATGGCGCCGGCGCCGCTGCAGCTCGATTCCTTTTCCGCACACGCTCGTTCAGACCGAGCTCGGACTGGTGCACGCAAGACGGCGCTGGCGAGCACTGGAGTGACTGCGATCGTCGCTGCCACCAGCGTCCAGATATGTGGAAGGCCTCGATCGGGACGAAGTCCATAAACATAGATACTTAGTACGGATTCCTAGTATCTATGATCCTGGAATCGCCAGTGGCAACTACAACACGTTGAGGACTAACCGGACAATTCCGGCGGGTTAAATACCGGCCAGGGAGGCCGCTGGAGGCGTCTGACGTCACCACCGCGGCTTTTGCCCGCGGGCTTCGGGAGGGATTTTGGGGAGAGCGGACCTGGGTTATGGACTGTTTCGTTTGACTGCCTCCGGTGGAGTGCCCAGGTACGGTATACATAGGATAGCTCTAAATAAAGTTGTTTTCACCTGAATCCTGCGATGGAAACCGGAGACGTGCACACACACATTGAACGCTTAAAAACGCTTGAAACGCTTTAAGCACAGCAAAGCACATTCGAAGCATTAGAGTTAGATTTTAGAGCGGTCGGTTCGTAGGACACAAAAACAACTCTGCGTGGCAGCGACGTGGCGCTGGCCCACGCGCCCCCTCCCGTCTCCCGCGCGCGGGGCGCCGTCAGGAGAAGGTGATGGGGATGGTCTCGCGCTTGCGCCGCTCGGCCTTCTCCGCCTCCTCCTGCTTCTGCGCGATCGAGTGCTCGACGATCAGCGGCTTGGACGCCTTGCAGTCGAGCAGCGCGCCGTCGTGCGAGAGCTGCGCGCCGTGGTCGGTCAGGAAGAAGGTGTCCGGCTGCCCCTCGTCGTCGGCCTCGCGCTCGTCGAGCGCGAGCTGCTCGACGACGAAGGAGACGTCGACCGACGGCTGGTACGAGCGGCACACGACGCGCAGCGCGCTCAACCGCTCGCGGTCGGCGAACGTCTCCATGACGTGGCTCTGGTGGCCGGGCGCGGCGCGGTACAGCTTGAAGAAGGCCGAGTAGTTGCCGAGCGCGCTCACCTCGCGCACCTTGAGCGCGTGGCGGATGAAGCCGTCGTCCAGGTCGTCGCGCGTCAGCGTGAGCATGATGTCCGAGATGTTGTTGGACGCCTGCATCGAGACGTTGTACAGCAGCCGGTACGAGGTGAACTCGCGCTGGCGCTCCTTGGAGCCGAGGCCCTCCTCGTACAGCACCTTGAGCTGCTCGATGCACTGGTTGAACTCGACCATGTCGTCGAACTCGAGGCAGATGCGCGCATGCATCTCGTAGACCTGCACGGTGAAGGCGTTGCGGATGCGCTGCAGCGTGAGGTCCTGCCGCACCGACTTCATCTGCTCCCACAGGTAGATGTACTGCTCCTGCGTGCGCTCCTCGCCGTACGACTCGTACCGCTCGCGCACCACCTCGACCGCCCGCTGCAGCACGGGCTCGGGCCGCACCGTGCGCGGGTCGGGCGCCGACGTCAGCCGCAGGTACTTCTTCTCGACCTCCTGGCACGTCCCCTGCACCGTGTAGTCGAGCAGGATGTCGCCGTCGCCAAACTGCGTCGTGCCCGTGGGCTCGCCCGAGGCGCTCTTCCACGCGCCCGCGCGCGACGCGAGTGAGGTCCCCGTCGCCTCGAAGCGCCCCGCGCGCTTCTGCCGCTTGGCGCCCTCCTCGGCGTCGAGGCGCTGCGCCTCGAGCGAGTCTTGGTGGTCGCGCTGCAGCTGCAGCCCCTTCTTCTTCCCCTTCTTCCCGCCCCCCTTGCCCGCCCGGCCCCCGCTCCCGCCCTCGTCCGCCCCGCCCCCGCGGCCGACGCCGCCCCCCCCACCCCAGAGGGCACCCAGCGGCTGCAGCTGCTTCCCGTTGCCAGGCGAGTCGCCGGCGCGCCAGTCGCGGGAGGGGGGCTGGCCGGAGGGCGAGGGCAGCCATAGGTCCTTGTGCCTCCTGGCGAGGGGCTCAGTGGTCCAGTCAGTGCTCCACAGCGTGCCTGTGGTGTTTGCCGTCTGGATGCGCTCCTTGAGGCTTTCCTGCACGTGGCCGCGCTCGACGTCGTTCTTGCACTGGCTGAACGAGCGCTCGACCCACTCGCGCAGCGCAGGCGGCCACCCCGCCTGCGAGCCCCCCGCCCCCGCGGCCTGGCCCCCGGAGGCCGCGAGGGAGGGCGCGGCCGCGGCCGCCGAGCTCGCCGCGGGGGCTGGCTTGGGCGGCTGCGGCTGCGGCTTGGTCATCGCAAACGAGAAGTTGTTGGGCGCCGGTGTGGGGTTCGTCGGGCCGAAGTTACCTGCGTTGCGCATCCCGATCGCCGCCGCACCCGCCCGCGCGGCCATCTCCATGGCCGCCGCTCGTATCGGGTCCGTGCCAGTGCTCGCGTTGTAGGGGGCGGTGGTGTGTGCGCTGCTGCCTAAGCCGGTGCATGCTGTGGCGGAGGGGAGGGCGCTCGAGACGGTTTGGCCGGCCTGCTGCGTGGTTACCCCTCCGTAAGTGGCGCCGTGCTGACCATAGTTGTACGCCCCCGAGTTTGCCGCCTGCTTCTGTTGGGCCTGCTGGGCCTGCTGCTGGGCGTAGTAGGCGGCCCACTGCTGCTGCCGCTGCTGCTCCTGGTACCGCGCCTGCTGCGCCTGCTGCGCCTGCTGCTGCTGGTACTGCGCCCACTGCGCCTGCTGCTGTGCCTGCTGCTGCGCCTGCTGCTGCGCCTGCTGCTGCGCCTGCTGCTGCGCCTGCTGCTGATTATGCGCTTCGAGCTCCTTGTAGTACTTGGCCCAGGCGTCGGCGTGCGCGTCCGCGGGGGCGGCGGCCGAGCTGCACCCCGCGTCGCCCAAAGCCTGCGCCGTCCAGTGCGGGGCGGGTTCCATGCAACCTGGCGATTCGCGACACCAACACACAAGATCACGCAATAGTCCTCATATTCGGCGCAGAAAAGAATGCTCGCATGCTGGGCGCAGCCTCCCGGTGGTCAAGCACGCCCAGGAAGCACGGGAGCGCGGCGAGACGAGTGGCACCGGGCGACGGCGGCGGTAGCAGTGTGACGGAGGCGGGGCGACCGCGAGGTGCGGCCCCGCCGCGTGCGTGCACGCATGCGGGGACGAACGAGCGTGCACGCGAACTCGCCCGAGGAAGGAGTACGTACGTGCCCGACCGACGACTCGCTCGAGGAGATCACATTTCGCAGCGCTTTGCGGCGCGCGGTGCGCCCGACCACCGGCGCCCGGATATGGCGTTGGCGGGGCGGCCGCGAGGCGCGGCGCCGCCCCGATATTTTTGCGCCGTGCATGCATGGCCGCATGCGGGGACGAGCCTCAATAGCCTCAACATTTCGCCGCGCTTTGCGGCACGCGGTGCGCCCAACCACGGGCGCCCGGATATGACGTTTGGCGGGGCCGCCGTGGATGAGGCCCCGCGGCGATATTGCGCCATGCATGCATGCATGTGGTGAGCCGGCCCTGAGGAAAAAGAAGAGGCGGGGCAGCAAGCCCCACCCACCCAGTCAGTCAGTCAGTCAGGGGGCAAGAGGCAGCGCGCCGCGCGGGAGGGGCCCGATAGTGCTGCTTACAAGTAGCGCGGTCGAGCAACCGAGCGCGGCGCAGGCGATCATGAGCTGTTTGGCTTTCGAGACGGCACCCGGGCCACAAACCGGGTCCGGCTATGAGCAGTCAGCTGGGGTCCGGGGCTGCGCGGACGGAGTCCGAAGTGTGTAGTTGAGTGAGGGAAGCTAACAGCTTAAAACGCTTAAAACGCTTAAAACGCTTAAAACGCTTAAAACGCTTAAAACGCTTGAACAGGGTAAAAGCCTACCTTAAACGCGCCGCTCAATAGCCACACTGCACCCCCTGCAAGGGGTATTGGGGTATGGGGTAGAGCGGGGTGCGCCCCCCCCGGCCCCTCCCGGGGTATGGGGTATAGCCCCAGCGGCGGCTGCGAGGCACAAACAAGGGTATGGGGTATGGGGTATGGGGTATATGGGGTACGGGGTACAGCCCTCCGAGCAAGGCCCGAGGGCACAATTTTTCCTCGCGGCGCGCTCCGCGCGCGCGTCATACTAGTACGTATTCTTTTCGGCGCCTGCGGCGGGCGAATCACTTACTAGGTTGTACGGGGTACATATGGGGTATGAGGTATGGGGTATGAGGTATAGGAGGCGCCCCGCACCACTCGGAGTACGGGTATGGCCGTCTTGCGGTGGTGCCGGAAGCCCCGGGTATGGGGTATGACCAAATGCTGGCCAGCCGGACTGCTCGGGGTATGGGGTACACAACCTCGCTCTACCCCTTGCAGGGGGCCAACCACACGAACCTAATCTCTTCTTCTTCAGCGAAGCCCATAGCAATGCGGGAAGGAAGTATATAGAAAAGCAGAGCCCACGCCAGCATGCCGCACGCCGGTACACCACGGCAGCCCCGCGTCGATCGGCGGAATTTTAATCCGCGGCGTGGAGACTGGTCGAGGTATGCTCCTCTCAGTCAGCATGACCCACGAGACGAGGGCGGCTGCCGTACATACACCGGGCCCGCACACCGCACGGCACACACGACGACAACTACCTCAATTCATATGGTCCCTAAGACCGCGGCGACGGGAGCCCGGCAGCACCATCCCCCCGCGATGGAGGGGAATTTACCAGTCTACCAGTGACCTAGGATTCTCTACTCTCTCGTTGTCTTCTCTTCTAATGACTGCCGAACCTACGGCGCCCTTAGACAAGGTTTGCCGCGCGTACAGCGCCCTCACGTCGAGGAAAAACCCAGAGGCCCGACCACGAGCACCAACCATGTCGTCCGCGCAGCAGCGCGTCCTCAACAAGAAGCTCTCGCAGATCTTCCGCATGCGCGGCCTCTCGCTCCGGCCGGACGCGATGCAGCCGCTCTACGACTGCCTCGAGACCGACGAGAACTGGGAGAGCACGCTGCAGGCGCTGCTGGCGGCGGTCCAGGCGGGCCCGCTCAAGGACAACGCCGTCGACGGCGCGTCGGTCCGCCGCGCGCTGGGCCAGCTCGAGACGCGCTCTTCGTGCGCCACCGAGCTGCCGCTCGAGGTGGTCGACGCCGACGCGATGACGCCGCTCAAGTTTGTGACCGCGCGGAAGCAGTTCCTGCCGACGGCGCCCGGCTCGCTGCACGGGCCGGCCGAGAGCAAGCAGACCATGTTCGCGCTGCGGCTGCAGCTGCTCGAGCAGCGCCTCAAGCGCAACGTGCTCTTCAAGCCGCCGGCGCTCTCGCACGGCGTCAACCAGAAGGAGCACATCCAGCTGACGCACATCGACGCGCTGCTCGGCCGCAAGGGGCCGCGCGTCGTGCTGGGGCTGCTGACCGAGATGGAGGAGGGGCGCTTCCACCTCGAGGACGCGCACTCGGCGATCCCGCTCGACCTGTCGCAGGCGGAGACGCACAAGGGCCTATTCACGCGCAACTCGGTCGTCGTCATGGAGGGCGAGGTGCAGCCGTCGGGCGCCTTCCTCGTCTCGACGGTCGGGCTGCCGCCGTACGAGGCGCGGCACGAGTCGGTCGCCGCGCTCGGCGGGCTCGACCTGCTGTACCCCGCACACAACGTCGACGGCGGCGGCGGCGGCGGCGGCGCGGCGGCCGCGGCGGCCGCGCTCGCGCCCAAGGCGGCGGACGAGGTCGAGCAGAACGCGATGCTGATCGTGCTGTCAGACGTGTGGCTCGACCAGCCGTCGGTGCTCGAGAAGCTCGAGGTGCTCTTCAGCGGGTACGAGCAGGTCGGCTCGGAGGAGCTGCGCTGCGGGCCGCGGGCGATGCGGCCGCGCGCCGCCTTCTTCTGCTTCGTGCTCTGCGGCAACTTTGTGTCGCCGCTCGGCGCCGCCGCCAACACGAAGCGCTCGCAGCTGCGCGCGCTCTTCGCGCGCCTCGCGCAGCTGCTCGCGAAGCGGCCAACGCTCGCCAAGCACGCGCACTTTGTCTTCGTGCCGGGGCCCGACGACGCGTCGACGACGTCGCCTGACGTGCTGCCGCGCGCGGCGCTGCCCGACGCCATCGCCGGCGACGTGCTGCGCGAGGTGCTCGCCAACTGCCACCTGACGACCAACCCGGCGCGGCTGTCGCTGTGCGGGCAGAGCGTCGTCATCTTCCGCGAGCAGCTGCTCTCGAAGATGCGCCGCTCGTGCGTGCTGCCGCCCAACGAGGAGGAGAGCGAGGACCTCAACGAGCACCTCGTCAAGTCGGTCCTCGACCAGGCGCACCTCTGCCCGCTGCCGCCGACCGAGCTCGCCGTCTACTGGCAGTACGACCACGCGCTGTGGCTCCACCCGTCGCCCGACGTCCTCATCCTCGCCGACCGCCACAACCAGTACCAGCTGCCGTACGAGGAGACGCTCGCGCTCAACCCCGGCTCGTTCGCCTCCGACTTTGCGTGGCAGGTCTACCGCCCCAACAAGCGGATGGAGGCCGAGCGCTCCAGCCTCGCGTGAAACGGGCTGTGGTGGTTGCGGGTGTGGCGTGGAGGCGGAGACTCGCGGCGCTCGTGGGAGCGCGCGCGGGGCGCCGAGGCGAGAGACGGGAAGGAAGGGAGGGGGTCACAAGCACACCTTTGTGCTCTGTGGGGCCGAAGGGTGATTGATGGTGATTCATTGACGCGTCCGAGGCCGGGCCTGTTTTGAAACAGCGTTTCGTATTCAAATCACACACCCCAGAGCCAGTATCTGGACTTCGCACGCTCGCCAGGATACGGCAACGCGCCCACAGAGTGCTGTGGAGCCTGTGGAGGGGATCATTCACGCCCCTATTAAAGCCGTACGACCTGGTCTTGATTCGCTCTGGCCGGGTGGGAGGACTTGCAACCGGCAGTGAATGACGAGCGTAGCGAGCACACGCGTAGCGTGCCGAGTGTAGCGAGCCGCCGCCTAGCGGCGCCTTACGGTGTGGACGATTTGGCGCTGGGAAGGTCGATTTCAAGTGAAAAACGCTCAAAATTTGAACGCGCTACGCCGCAAATCTCATACCTGACTAGGTCGAGCTCGCTACGCTCGCCGAGCCAGTGGATGACCGTCATCCGTCCGCAAGCATGCAAGTTTTCCCACCCGGCGCTCTAGGAGGTCCCATACTGTAGGAGCTCACTCAGCCGGTGTGTACGAGGGAACCTGTGCAAAAAAACGAACGAACTAACTAACTAACGCGGTATCACGCAGTAGGCGTCACTCCCTACTCGTCTACACAGTCCCGGAGGGAACCAAGCCTGCCCTCCCTTGGCTCCAGGGTCCGGTGTAGGGAGATGATGATCCCGGCTGACTGCCGAGATTGGGACGGCGGCCGTGCTGACTGCAGTGACCTAGTTAGTTAGTTGCAAAAAGGTTCTGGTGCCGCACAGTGGTGTACCCCCTCCGATGCTGCCTTGGCTTTCCTTGCCTTGGCTCAGCCTCGCTCGGCTTTGTCAGGCTTCTTGCTCGGACGCATGTGTTTAGGCGGCCTGCGTGTCCGCTGAGTAGCCACCCGCGTCGCTTAGTTTGGCCGTTTTAGTTTTGGTGATGAACCCCTCCTTTCCGAGGGGAACTTTCAAAAGACCTAGCTAAACTGTTTGAAGCTACCCCAGGTACTCCACCTCAACCACCATTGAACAGCATGGCAATCACCCTCTGGCTGGCGGCCATGCCCTCCCAGACGACGGACGTGCGCATCACAATCCTACAGTGGATGTCTGTCACCGTTTCCTCATGTCAGCTATTGTCCACCTTCCTACACGGTGACCAACGGGAGCTGCTGGTTCTCCCCGGAAATCCAGGCGACGGTGATGCCCCAGCTCATGGCGATTGAGCACTTCAACGAGCGCAATGGCGTGTACGTGCCCATTCTGGCGAGCGCTGAGCTGGCGGCCTGCGACAGTCGCGCCTGGCTGTTTCGATGTTGGACACCGGCACGACGGTCGGAGCAACCGCGACGGTCGTGAGCAGGATGCTGACTCTCGCCGAGAGACCCCACGTCCTCATCGGACCCACCACTTCTGCCGTGGCTGCCGCCATCCTTCCCATTACCGGCGTTCTCGACATCATGACCATATCAGGGACGGCAACCTCGACAGCCTTTCGGACACGAGCCGGTACCCGCGGTTCATGCGCACCGTCCCGAGCGACGTGATGACTGCGCCCGCCGTCTGCGCCTTCTGGTCAGCTATGGGCACGAGCAATGCGGCGGTTCTCTACCAGAACGACCAATATGGCCGCTCTCTCATGGAGCACGTCGTATCGGCCTGTTTTGACCTGGGCCTCGCGATACAGACCTTTGGCTACGAGATTGCCGGAACAGCTTTCAATGCGAAATCGATCGAGGCGGCGGTCGAGAAGTTGGCAGGTAGCGGCCTCCGATACGTCTTTGTCGCTGTCACTTACGCTCCGAGCCTCGCTGTGATCGTGGACAGCGCGCTCGCGCAAGGCCTGCTCGCAGCCGACGACCCGGACTCCAGCTGCTGGGGCTTCGGCGGCGGCATTAGCACCGGCGACTTTGCCTCACTGAGCGGAGAGGCACGCGCAGCGCTGCACGGGAGCATCACCATCCGGGCAGCAGGTGCGATCGACGGCACCCCGGCCTGGGAGCACTATGTGAATCAATGGCCGTCGCTAGATCTGGCAGACTTCCAGCCGCACTTGCCAGCGGCGTGGCAGTTGAGCGACGACTTCTTCAGGACGCCAGTAGTCGAGCCGCGCAGAAGCATGTTTCAGCGCGACGGTGCCGCCTTTGCGTACGACGCCATCATAGCCGCAGGCCTCATGGCGTGCGCGCAGGTGCCGACGGGCCCGCTCCCTCCCAACTTTGGCACATTGATTTGGGAGGGCAAGCAGGAGCTTGCCTTTGACGGGCTCACCGGTCGCGTGAGCTTCGACGAAAAGGGAGAGCGTTCCAACTCCACTGCCACATTCGCACTTGAGAACTACATGCACGACAATGCGACGGGTCGGTTCGCACCAGAGTTGAGAGCACTTTTCACCTCGGGTGCTTGGCAATGGCAGTCCGGAACCATGGAGGCGAGTGGTCTCATCTTCGACAGAGGCCGCGTCGTGCCGCCACCAGACTCGGGCAATGGGGATGGTGGGCAAGGAATCTGGTCTTCCAAGTCTTTCAGGAGGCTGTCGGGCTCAACCCTCGGCATCACGGTCTTCGTGATCCTGCTTCTTCTGGCCTCGATCGTCAGTGACCACAGGCGCTACAGTAGACACATGCAGGGCACGATGCGCTGGGTTGACGACGACTCCGAGTGCATCCCCGGCGCGCATCACGTGGTAATAAAGCCAGAGCCAGAGCCAGAGCCACGTACCTGCAGCATCACATACTAGCAGTCTCGCGAAAATGACGGTTAGAGGTAGAACCGTTCAGCAGGCTGCGCGTCGTCCACTCATGTGCCACTGGCGATCAGAAGCCGACCGAAACGCACCGTGGGACGTTGAATCGTCCTTCACCATCGTGGTCGAACCGACGGAGCCGCAGCAACCTGTGCTCACCGCAACCGCGGCAGCTACGGTGCTCCAACGAAAGATCTGCGAGAGGAATGCGCGGGCCAACAGCAACGCGGTCATGATCCAGAAGGTCTTCCGAGGCCGCAAGCAGCGTCACTCCAGGACACAGAAGTCGGATCAGCACCCAACGAATAGACCGCTCTCGCCCGTGACTGCATCGAATGCGACTGAGCGGCATTTGCAAGAGGAAGCAGCCCGGTTGCTTCAGAAGCGATTGCGCCACTTGAAGAGCAACCTTGCCACCCACGTCAAGGCACAGCAGGCGAAGTCGTCAGGACCAAAGTACGACCTCTTTCTGAGCCACTCGTGGGGCTCGGGAGGGCAGGAGAAAGCGAGGATCATCAAGGTGTCCCTGAACAAGATGATACCGTCGCTACGCATCTTCCTCGACGTCGATGACCTCGGGGAGGGTCGCGGAATGGAGGGCGTCGACCGTTCCGACGTCGTGCTCATCCTGCTCACGGAAGGGTATCTGCATTCGACGAACTGCATGCGCGAGCTGCGCGCTGTCGTGAAGCGCAAGCGTATCGTCGTGATGGGCACGCAGGAGCCAGCAGGTGTTCCACGGCGTAACGTCGAGGCTCGCCTCCAAGAGGCGATTCCGCGGATAGCCTCGTTTGGTCTGGACAAGGAGCTGTCGCGTTGGGGCCATGCCGTGCCGACGGTCAAGAGGCTGATGAGGCACCTCCTCAAAGTGCCGCCCGTAGAGTTTCACTCGGTCAACCAGGCAGATATGGGGATCATTTTGTTGCGCGAGGTGGCGCAGCTGCCTCTTCCTGCAGCGCGGCCACCCACCAACATACGTGCGTGGCGAGCTGACGCTGAAGCAGCTGCCCCACCTGCCGGCGCCACGCGACGGCTGCGAAAACCACCTGTACGTATCGGTCCACAACATCGGGGCGCGGCAGCTCTGCGCGGGACTGAGCGATCTCATATCGGATGCAGGGCCGTCGGCAAAGCAGTCATGTCAATGCGGAAAAGTACTCAAACTCACTGTTCTCGGGCTCTGTTCTCGGGACAGAACGCAGGCGCAGATGACGTCGCGCGCCCGACCTCTGACCGACCGCTGCGCTCGTCGCCAGACAGCACGCTGGGTGCGATGCGAGGCTGCGAGCAGATGTTGGTGTACTTGTCGGCCGACACGTGGACGTCCGGGCCCGCGTCAGCGGCCCTCTGTCGTGAGGTGATGGATGCCATGACCCTCGGCCTGCGGCTGCTGCTCGTGCACGAGACGCCATCGTGGGACAACAGTCGACCGCAGGCGTGTCCCTTTGAAACCTTCTTCGAGTGCGCGCGAGGCAGCACGCCACACTGGTGCTGTTGCACGCAGGCATTTACCATTCCATTGCGACGCCGGTCCACAGCGAGCCGCTGCGTGCGGCTAGCCTGGTCAAACTGGTTGGCGAGATCTGCAGGAGCGATGCTACCATGCGCAAGCCGAACCAGCACATTCGTCAGGTGGAGAGAGAGGTGCTCGACAACCTGACGCGCAGTCGCATCACCACGAGCACGAAGCAGATGCGCAGCGAGCGTGAAAAGCAGCTGCGCGTGAGCGTCGCAACACGTAGCCGGCAGCTCGTGCATGCCGCCACCCGAACGGGCATTAAGGTGCCCGAACACTTCAGCGAGGGTCTCAAGGTTGTCCATGGGATACATGGCCGCGGCACAATACTCAGTCGAGAGGACCGCCTCGGCGCAGCCGGGGTCGTCGTCAAGTTTGACTGCAGCAACTCGCGCGGCGCCAGATACGTTGCGAGGTTCACATTCGGCTCGCACAGGACGTTGCACATCGCGGCGGACGAGGCCTATACACTGCCGCCTACGCTCATGCAGGTCGCCGTGGAGGCCTCGACTACGCGGTCGTCGTCGAGAGCGACGGCGGAGGAGCTGCTCGGAAACGTTGAAGCAGCTGAAGCGGGCTTGGGGCTTCCTTCGAATGCCGTGGCCCCATCGCCCGTCGCCGTGCAGGAGGTTGTTCTTTCTCAATAGAAGGCGGACTGTTTCTAAAGGCTGTTTAGGCTGTTTAGGCTGTTTAGGCGGTTAGCTAGCGGATCGCCTCCGGGGTCACAGTCCGAATCGCCGGGGCTTACCAATGCCGTGCCGACCACACACATGTTGATCTAGGCTCGAGGGGGAGGGCCGGTGAGGCTCAAGAATTCCCGTAAAAGTGCCGTCCCCCCATACGGGGTGCGGATGAAAGTTTGTCTGCGTTCGCGAAGGAACGCGCTGACGCTCGGCTCTTGCGAGCTACGGCCGCGGACTTCAACCGGGGGTGCCCCATGTACGTTGCACCCCCTGCAAGCGGGTATTGGGGTATGGGGTAGAGCGGGGTGCGCCCCCCCCGGCCCCTCCCGGGGTATGGGGTATAGCCCCAGCGGCGGCTGCGAGGCACAAGGGTATGGGGTATGGGGTATGGGGTATATGGGGTACGGGGTACAGCCCTCCGAGCAAGGCCCGAGGGCACAATTTTTCCTCGCGGCGCGCTCCGCGCGCGCGTCATACTAGTACGTATTTTTTTCGGCGCCTGCGGCGGGCGAATCACTTACTAGGTTGTACGGGGTACATATGGGGTATGGGGTATGGGATATGGGGTATAGGAGGCGCCCCGCACCACTCGGGGTACGGGTATGGCCGTCTTGCGGTGGTGCCGGAAGCCCCGGGTATGGGGTATGACCAAATGCTGGCCAGCCGGACTGCTCGGGGTATGGGGTACACAACCTCGCTCTACCCCTTGCAGGGGGCCAAGTACGTGCCTACCCACCGTTTAGGTGGGCTGTCGGGTCGTGTAGCATGCTCGAGCTGTGCAGGTGCCTCCAGTCGTGCGCCGCACGCACTGAGCGGCACCGGTGACGAAATGATGTTCAGCAGCTGAACCGTGCTGCCCTGCTGCTTAGGCTGACTGGCACCGACCGCGTGGGGGCAGCCGTGGCCGTGGTTCCAGTCTGTGCGACTGCTGGACCACCGGACCCAACCGCTCGCCTCACCGCTCATGCGCTGTCCAGCGCAGGCTGACATTGTCAGCAGGCCGACCATGTCGAGCCAGTGCTGTCGGTGCACTTCTGGTGATGGGTCCTGATAGCCAGAGTGCATAGGAGGTCATTCTGATAGCTTTAAAGAAAACACCTGTTCACCTTTTCATCCGCACCCTGTAGGACTAAGCACCCATCCGTGTTGAAAAACACAAGGGGTTGTGGTTTCCTCGTGTCGACGCACGGGGTCGCGTGACGCCTTTCGAAAATGACTAGTAGTACTTATGTGAGTATGTCATACTGACGTCGTAGCACGTCTCGTTGAGATCTCGCTGAGACAAATCGACGTTTTTCCTTTGCACAAGGGCTTTTTCGAGCGCAAATCGTCGTCACCGTCAGCGCCGCTCCGCGGCGCAAGACGCTACGCGCCGGGCGCTACGCGCCCATACCCACGTCCCGATCCCACTTCTGGAACGCGACTCGCGTCCCCCCGCTGCGTCAGTCACGTGCGTGTCGCCGTCGGCGCGGTGAATGAAGAAATGCGCGCGCGTGTGTGTGTGTGTGTGTGTGTGTGTGTGTGTGTGTGGGTGGAAGGGGTTTCCTCCGCTTTATCGCGTTTCCTAACTCTGTAAGTTGGATCTTTTGGACTTTGTCTGCGCGTTGGAGCTCAACCAGCGCCTCACTTTTTTGTGCTGCCAGCACACCCCGCTGCTCGCTCGAGTCGAGCAGCGAGTGTGACGTGCACTGATAGACTGGCGTGCACATTATGAGCTTGCAGCTCGACTGGCCACTCACCGGCGAGCTCGAGTACCAGCGCTGCGACGACGTCCAGTACCGCTACATCGCCGCATGGGCAGGCGGCTGGATGGCGCTCGTGTCGGTCGGACAGTGGCACGAGAGCAGGACCGTACGTCTCAACTACGGCCACAGCATCGCCGGCGGGCGCCCTCTGAAGGTCTCCTCGATCGTCGGCGCCTCGCTCGAGGACAACGTGCCAGCGGCACTCACCGCCACCGCGGGCGGCCACAGCGTCGTCGAGACGGACGGCATCCTCCAGTTCCGACTGCTGCAGCAGGGTCAAGCCTACTGCTCTAGTCGCCGGGGGAGGCGCGCCGACTGGGACCGCAAGACGGCGGTGCAGAAGGCGGCCGAGGAGCGGGCGGCGTGGGAGTTCCACCAGAACCAGCGCGACACCGAGCCCGAGCGCCACTCGATTGTCGTGCACGACGGCAGCAAGGTGCAAGGCCACGCCGTCGGCACGATGGGCGAGGGCGGCGGCGCGCGCTACGATGAGGTGGGCCACTGCTTCGCCTTCAGCGTCTCATACGACATCGACTTTGTCAACGACCGCACCGTCCAATACGAGAACCTCGAGGAACCCACGTCGCCTCAGGTGCTCTGCCCGGGGCGCCGCTCGCCCATGCCACCGTCGCCGCAGTCTCCGCCGTCGCCACTCCCACCGCCGACGGCGCCAGCTCTGGTGGCGATGCCGCCGCCGCCGCGGTCGCCCTCGCCGCCTCGCTTGGCCAAGAAGACCGACGACGACCTCAGCCGCGAGGGCGACTACCTGTACGACGATGGGCACGCAACCGACGCCGCTCTCGAGGCGGCGGCGTCAAAGGGCGCAGCTGAGCACGACGCGACCGGCGAAGCGGAGGGCGCGCGGCTGCGCGACGAGGTGGCGGCGGAGCTCGCGGCGGAGCCCATCGCCAGCCTGGCGGTGGCGCTGATGCTGCTCGGCCTCGGCGGCTGGGTGTGCTGGCGCAAGCGTGGCGCGGCGCCGTGCGGCCGATGCGTCGGCTATCGCAGAGCGGGCGGCGCGCGCCCAAGGCTGGGCGCTGCGGAGGAGGGCGCGCGGCGGCGCGGGCGGCGTGGCGACGGAGACGATGAGGGTGATCAGAGCAGTAGCGGGGAGGAAGAGGAGGAAGACGGCGGCGACGAAGATGAGGAGGAGGGAGGCAGTCCGCCCAGAGGGAAGGCTGTGGGGAAGGCGTCGCGTGGGCGCAGGCAGCAGCAGCAGGGCAAAGGGGACGGCACGACGAGCACGCGCACGATTGACGCGGCGGACCTCGACTGAAAGGCGCCTCGTCTTTGTTTGGCTCTGAGCGCACGGCACCATGCACGGCACGCCGACCGTAGGGTATGATGCTAAAGTAGCATACTAAAGGGTACGGCCCTTAGTATGCCCAGGGGCGCGTGTGTAGCGTTGTGAAGCGTTGTCAGTATGAACTCCTACGCACTCGGGCTATCAGAACACATCACCAGAAGTGCACCGACAGCACTGGCTCGACATGGTCGGCCGGCTGACAATGTCAGCCTGCGCGGGACAGCGCACGAGCGGTGAGGCGAGCGGTTGGGTCTGGTGGTCCAGCAGTCGCACAGACTGGAACCACGGCCACGGCTGCTCCCACGTGGTCGGTGCCAGTCAGCCCAAGCAGCAGGGCAACAGTTCAGCTGCTGAACATCATCTCGTCACCGGGTGCATCAGCACAGCTCGAGCATGCCGCGCGGCACGACGAGCCTCCTGTGAGTGGCATGCACACGAGTTGTGGCAGTGCCACTGTGATGGTGTTGTTCAGAGTTTCTCAAGGGCCGAGCATCAGGCAGTGCACCCGCTCATGCTAATGGTCAAACTTTAGGCCGTACCCCGTATCCCTACACGGCAACTCCTGGTGTCCTGGACGAAACGAACTCCTGATCTCGCTGATCACAGAGGCGCCTGCCGTCGGTGAGACAGCCGTGGTCACCAGCCATCGGTGCCCAGGTCGAGGTCCACATGCGTTCCGTTGCTGTGCCAATGGGCATGATGAGTAGTCGACACTCACTCCATTGAGGGCTGCTTCTGTGATGTGACTGCGAGGCGCTGACGGCCGATCTGGTGACCATTAGGGATAGCATATTTTTTTAATTATTTGAAGAGAGTTAAACAACTCCTACAACAACTCCACCCACTCATACTACCCAAACCCACTCTCCCTCTCCACCCTCACAGCCCCACACAAACTCACAGTCCCAACATCCCTGAATCACCGGCCCGACGCTCCCGGGGGCATTACGGTAGGTGGCAGTGGCGAGGCTCACGAGTGACGTGTTCGAACGTGTTGGACCACAAGGTTGAATTGATACATGATTCACGAGCGAAACTATCATTCAATCATCACAGCCAGCCTCGTCGTCGTCGTCGGAGTACTCGCTGTACTTGTCCTCGTCGTAGTAGCTGTACTCCGACGGCGCGCCCTGCTGGTCGCCCCCCGCAGCAGCAGAAGCAGCGCCGCCACCACCGACGCCGCCACGCTTGCTTGGCTGCGGCATGCCGAGGAAGCTGACGGAGCTGCCGCAACCGCCACCGCCCCTTGCCCACCGCACCGCGTCGCCCGGCTGCAACGGCTGCGACGCGTCGCCGAGCGCCTCGTCGAGCGCGTACGCGGCGCGCCCGGCGCGCTTCCGTGGTGGCGCCACTGCCGGGTCGCGCCACAGCCCGCCGCCGCGCATGTCGTCGCCGAATCCCACCCAGCCGCCGTCGGAACCGAGGCTGCGACTCCACGCGTACGCAATCGGCTCGGGCGGCCGCTTGAGGCTCACGTACGACGCGTACAGCGAGACTGCGGCCGCGGTGGTGGCGGTGGTCGGCGCGGCGGCGCTGCCAGGGCGGCTCAAGGCGGCGCGGCGGCAGGGCGCCGGCTGCGCGCTCCGGGGGCGCCGCTGCGCCGCACTCGGCCTGGCCGTGGAGCCACAGCCGAGCGTATGCTGCTGCTGCTGCTGCTGCTGCTGCTGCTGCTGCTGCTGCTGCTGCTGCTGCTGCTGCTGCTGCTGCTGCTGCTGCTGCTGCTGCTGCTGCTGCTGGGCACACGACCCGCCGGCGTCAAGCGCGGTGGTGGAGCGTGGAGGCTGCCGAGGCAGGATGGGCGCGGAGCAAGGGCGGCTGAGGCCGCCGCGGCTGCTCGGACGCCGCAGATCGGCCACCGAGGCGGAGGCAGAGTTGGCTGCTGCTGCACACGGCGCGATGCAACCACTGGCCTGCTGCGGCTGCGCTGCTGATGCGGGCGCCGCTGCCGCCGCGTCGCAAGAGGAGCACGGCTGCTGGCCCGGCAGGCCGCGGGAGGGCGAGGCGGGGCGAGAGCGGGCGCGGCGGGGGCTCGGCGGCTTGACCAGCAGCTTGTCGCGCTCGCGCCGGTGGCGGCGCGGGCTCGTCGGCAGCCCAACAAAGGCAGCGCGCGACGGCAGCGGCGTGGCCGGGGCGCCCGCACCACTCGCGCTCGAGGAGCGGCGCGTCTGCCGCGAGGCGTGCGCGAGCGCAATGTGCCACGCGAGAGGCCCCTCGCGCGACGGCGGCGCCCTCGCCGCGCCGCCACTCGACTCGTAGCTGCGTGGCGGCCGCGGCCCCGCATCAGGCCGCTGCGCGCGCGCGCGCTCAGCGGCGGCGCGCGCCCGCCCCGCCGTCGGGAACGGCTGCCGCAGCGACGACGACGACTTCATCAGGCGGCTCGTCGGGGTGGAGACGGCGATCATCAGAGGCGGCCTGCTCGCGACGGTCGCGTCCGTCGGTGGGTCGGCCGGCGCGCCCGGGAAGCGCCCATCGAGGGCGTGCGCCATGTGTTTCTGCGTCGCGGGCAGGCGGCGCAGCCGTCCGCCCGACGCGCCGGAGTGCGCCGCGCTCGGGTAGGGCGACGAGCGCAGGACCGGAACGTACTCCGAGGGCGCCAGCCCTCCCGGCGGCGCCTCGCGGCACGCGACGCGCCGCCAGTGGTTGCTGCTGTGCGAGGGTACGAAGAGGTTGTGCGCGACTCGCCACGGCGTCGCCTCCGTCGGACTCGCGTGCCGAGACAATGCCACGATTTTGTACACTAGCCGAGGCGGGAACCGCTCGCCTCCCAGCCGCAGCATGATCGTGGGCACCGATGCGGGCCGGTCCCTGATCAGCTCAGCCTCGCGCGGTGCAACAACCTTGAGAAGCTGCTGTGCGGGAGCCTCAAGAGCCTCCTCAATCGCTCTCCTGAGCAGATTGTAGATGCCGTGCTGGCGCCTGGCACGGAAGGCGTGCTGAAGGCTCACAGCTGCCCTCACGCGCGTGGCCGTGCTCACGGTGACCGACGAGACCCAGACAGGCGCCGGCGCCGGTGCCAGTGCGTCGAAGCTGGCACGTCGTGAGCTGTTTCGGCTCTCGACTCGAAGTGATATAGCAAGACTGACTTTGAGCTAAAAATTCAAGCGCGTGGAACACCGAGTTCGCTGCCGGCTATGCAGAGTGCCGGCTATGCAGTCGGCTTGGGCTCCGAGGTGTGTAGTTGAGGTAAGCTAACAGCGTAAACAGCTCGGCTCTTCCCCACGCCAGCTTCCCCGTTCCCCATTCTCTATGTAAGTTCCCCGCTCCCCTTCCCCGCTGGCTTCCCCGCTCCCCACGGCTTCCTTCCCCGTTCCCCACCCACGGTTCCCCACCCTTCCCCTTCCCCGTTGCCTGCCGTGGCCCGCCCAGGGCGACCCTGGGACTGCCGGGCCGCCCCGGAGAACCCTTAGTCGTTCTGACGGGCTCGCCGCCAGCTCTCCGACGGTGTGATCCATGGTGAGTGGTCGTCGTGTCCCGCGCAGATGCTGTGCGACCCCGTAGATCACGGGGGAAGCAGCTTCCCCGTCGCTTCCCCATCGATTTTCGTCTTTTGCGGCGCATTCCAAAACCGGGAATTAGCCCGGCCTGGCTCCTAGACCGTCCGGTCGGGCGTGAGCAGCTGCTGCGGGGCGTCTAGGAGCCAGGCCGGGCTAATTCCCGGTTTTGGAATGCGCCGCAAAAGACGAAAATCGATGGGGAAGCGACGGGGAAGCTGCTTCCCCCGTGATCTACGGGGTCGCACAGCATCTGCGCGGGACACGACGACCACTCACCATGGATCACACCGTCGGAGAGCTGGCGGCGAGCCCGTCAGAACGACTAAGGGTTCTCCGGGGCGGCCCGGCAGTCCCAGGGTCGCCCTGGGCGGGCCACGGCAGGCAACGGGGAAGGGGAAGGGTGGGGAACCGTGGG
>Ga0209713_10000326_pt1 | contig 26594 bp, 10 predicted proteins | sample ArcOceMetagenome_3_FD_187444 | JGI IMG/M metagenome (GOLD analysis project Ga0209713, IMG submission 187444) | Marine eukaryotic phytoplankton communities from Arctic Ocean - Arctic Ocean- Svalbard ARC20M Metagenome (SPAdes) (version 2) | ecosystem: Environmental > Aquatic > Marine > Oceanic...
ACCCTGGTGCTCGTGCACATGTTCCTGCTGCATGCCGCCCTGTCCTTCTCCTCGGGTGGCGGTGATGGCGGCGTCGGACAGCAATGCGATGCCATCTACCTGTGTGAGGGCGGCTGCCCGAGCGGCATGACCAACGTGGCGCCACCGGAGAGGTCCTCGGTGTATCAGCTGAGCGTGGAGGGCGGGAGCACGACGTACGATCCCGGCCAGCTGGTCACGCTGACGATGGAGGTGACCGCGGCACGAATTCCCAGCAAGGAGCAGGCCGGCGTGGTGGTCGGGGCTCGGAACGAGACGGCCAAGTATCTCGGCATTTTGATGTACGTGGTCGATGCCAGCGAGAGCAGGGTTGGCGAGTGGGAGATCCCACGAGAAACGCCCACGCGCTTCTGGACGCCGTCTGATGCCGGGTGCGGCGGCAAGGCGCTGATGCACGCCGGCGCTGAGCTCAAGCACTACGTCGAGCACTTTTACTTCCGTGCGCCTCCTTCGGGTGCGGGCAATCTGATCGTGCGAGCACTGGTCAAACAAGGCGAGACAAACAGAGGAGCATTCTACTGGCCTGGCGTCGGCGACCCACCGTCCTGGGGCAGGGCGGGTGGCGATCTCTTCCTCGTCGAGGCAACGCCGGTCGCGGCGAGCCCAGCCTGGCGTCGTGGCGTCGCAGGGCAGGCGTGCGAGGCCGTCTGCGAGGCTAGCGGCGAGACGTGCGACGAGGACGCGCTGGTCGCCGCGGGTAGCGCCGACGCGATGCGTGCCGCCGTCGAGGTCGAGCACCTGTGCGCGCGCCCCCTGATGGCGTCGTGCGACGGCCCGCTGACGAGCGCACTCGACCTCGGCCAGGCGCTGTGCTGGTTCCGCGACGGCGAGACCTGCCCCGCCGCCCCCGCATCGCTGTGTGCGGAGCTCCCGCCCATAGAGCAGGGCGACGTGCGACTCTGCCCGTGTGTCAGCACAGGGCGCAGGCTTGCCGCCGACGCTGCTACCGCTGCGGGCGCCGAAGCCGCCCGCTCATCCGTGGACGATCTGCCGTCGCGACCTGCTGGCTGCCCGAATTCGCGTCGCGCCTCGTCCCACGCCGCAGACTGCCCAGGGCTGCGTGGCCTCGGCGTCAGTGTTGCAAGCGAGGCTGCCACTGGTCCAGTGGGCACTACAACCGGCAGCATGGCAGCCTCGACGCCCCGTGCCGGCTGGTGTGTCGCGCTGCTGTTCATCGGCGCCGCCGCCGTGGTGGGGCGGCATGCGCGGCGCGGCGTCGGCGCGCTCTCGGCAGCGCTGGTGCTCGCGACGCCGGGCGAGGCGCACAACTGGCTCAACTCGCCTCGGAGCCGCACCTCGTCACGCATGCCCACCGTCAAGCCGTGCGTGCAGCGCACGCGCACCGCGCACCCAGACGTCAACGTCAATCGTGGACAGCCGTTCCAAATCGAGTGGACCACGGGCCACCCCGGCTCGTCGTCGTACTTTGTGCTGCTCGCTGCCGAGGACGAGGACAAGCTCGCCTTGCACACCGAGACGCTGCTCGATGCCTACCTGTACGACGCACCCGCCGAGGCCACCGAGCCGTACCTCGGCGTCGAATGGCACAAGCAGCACTACGGCTGCGTCGGCAGCAGCTCCCTGGGCTGCTCGTACTCGGAGGATGTCTTTTTGCAGACGGAGAGCAAGACGCCCGTCACTCCAAACGACACTGACTGGGTCGAGCGCCCCGCCGCGTTTGCGTGCTCCGCGCTTGGGTCGGCCACGGGCGCCGACCAGCAGGATGAGACGGGGCGTGCCTCGTGCAACACCGTCAGCACGCTCGCGCTCTACCGTTATCCCGACAGCGAGAAGAAGTACGACGCGGTCGCGGCATACACCAACGACAAGTACCCTTGGATGGAGGCGGTGTACAAATTCACGCACTACCACCACCACGCGCTCCAGTTTGACACTGCGCGCTTCGTCTTCCCTCGGCACACCAGCCGCACCGGCCGGAGCATCGTGCACTGGCTGTGGCGAGGCTATCAAGACTGCTTGGACGTCGATGTGCTCAGCGACGCCGCCACCGTTCCCAACACGAGCGAGGCGATATATGGCCAGTCGATCGACGGCGAGGAGATGCTCAAGGTCGATCATGCCCAGTACGAGGCCGGCACGTTCAATACATACGTGGGCCAAGTGTCTTGCCCCTCAGCTGACACGTGCTACTCGCCGAGCCAATGCATCGACGGCGCGCCGAGGCGTGCGCATCAGACGTGCCACCCGATCCCGCCGACCGGCGAGTTGAACAGTGCGGGCGAGTCGCGCGAGGAAGCACTCCAGCGCTGCTTCGATCGGTGCCAATCGGCAGCTACGGGTGTGTGCACCGCCGTCAACGTGGTGCCCCTCGAGCCGCCGCCCATGGTGCGCTTTGCAGACGACGACGAGCGCAACATCCCGTGGGGAAGTGGCGACTGCACACACGAGTGCCTGAGCAACGAGCCCAACGGCTCGGCTGTGTGCTACCCGCTCGACTACTGGTCTGCGCACGAGCCCAACTCAGACCCGTGGGCAACCACCACCGACCCTCGCTCCAACATCTTCTATTCCACGGTCTTCAACCGCAACGCCCTGTGGAGCTTCGACGGGCCCACGCTTGACGAGGCCGCCCCACCACCGGCGCAGCCGCCATGGCGCTTCGCAGACCAGTGCATCTCGTGCGCAGACGCGGAGACCAACGCCAACGCCACGGTCCCCGACTGGAGCCTCGCGGAGACGTGCGTGATGTGCAGCAGGCCCGAGGTGACTCCGTACAACCCGCCGTCACCACCGCCGCCACCGCCGTGCCTTGCGAGCTGCGTCGACGTCGACCCGCCCTGCACGGTCTGCCCACCTCCCAGCCCACCACCTCTTCCACCGCCGCTGCCACCGCCATGCTCCGCGTACTGCATCGATGTCGAGCCACCTGCTGGGTTCACGCCTGCGCGTCTCAGCTCTTGCGCACTGTGGGTGACGGAGACGGAGGACATCACAGTATCGGCGCAGCAACACTGCCGGCGGCGCCGAGGCGAGTACGGCGACCTCGTCAACGACGGGTTGTGCAGCGCGTCGTGCCGCGTGTGTGACCCGTGCTCTCCCTCCCCGCCGCCGCCTCCAGTTCCGTCGCACCCGCCGTCCCCGCCACCCGCGCCGTCGGCGCCGCCTCAGACGCCGTGCGTCCACTCGTGCGAGGCCGAGACCTGCGCAACAGACGTTGGCGAGGGCTTCTGCAAAGACAACTATCACGAGCTAACCAGTGGTCTTGGCATTGCGGGCTGCCTCGCCGCGGCAGCGGCGGACGCAGCGTGTGCTGGCAACGAGCTGAACGTCGCGTGGTCAGGCTACCTGCGCATCTCATATGGCAAGGGCAGCCGCGCGGGTCGCTGTCTGTGCGACACGTATGCCGGCTGCGTGGAGGTCGGGGGATCCAGCCTGGGCTCCAATGGCTTTGATCGCTGGGAGGCGGCGGCCCGCTTCTGCCCGCTGCCGCCACCTCTGCCGCCTCCGTCGCCACCTCCACTTCTGCCAGACCCGCCATCCCCCCCGCAAGCTCCCGCAATCCCGCCGTCTTGGAAGGTTGGCGGCTGCTACTGGCCAGGTTGGTATGGCGGCGTCTACTCCTGGTGGACCACGCCCCAGATCAGAACGTCCAACTTCACGCATGCAATGCTCGAATGCGCATCGAGGTCGGACTGCATCGGGCTGAGCCGGCTGAGCGATGGCCAGTACGACGGCAAGAAGATGTCTGGTGGCGTAGTGGGCGTGACCTCGTGCACCTACGAGTGGTGCATGTCGTGGACGAAGGTCTGCCTGCCGCCCTCGCCACCGCACCCGCCGCCACGACCGCCCTCGCCACCCGCCTCGCCTCCCCACCTGCCGGGGGCAGCCCCGCGTCCACCTCCCCATCCCCCGCCGTCGCCGTCACCAGCCCCACCGCCACCCTCGCCCTCACCACGCTCCCCACCTTCACCTCTGCCGCCTACACCACCCTCGTCTCCTCCTCCGCCACCCGAGTGCGACCGAGCCTTCGACGCCTCGGTCGACGACGCGGCAGCTGCCTACCCCTGCGAGGTGCAGCTCGTGGTTGGCGACGCCGTCGTCGTGCTGCGCTACCGCGTCGCGATGGGCCTGTCGGCCTCCTTCCAACTGCAGTACACGTTGTACGCCAAGGCGCGATGCGCAGCCTGCTCAAGCGCGGGCTGGCTTGCCGTGGGAGTTGCGAGCACAGCAGGCGAGGCTCTGGGCGGCGCGGTGGTCGGCTGGTTGAGTGGCTGCGGCTCCAACAACTTTGTTGGCAAGTACCGCGTGGACGGTGCTGGCGAGTGGAGCGTGCGGGGGTACACTGAGCAGGTGATGCCGGTCGCGACCATCACGCCTACCGGCGTTGACGGTCTCGAGATGACGTTTGAGGCGGCGCTCGGAATCGACGAGTGGGTTCCGCCCTTCACCACGGCCGACACCCACCTTTTCGCCTTCGTCGGCAGCGCCGCCCAGACCTTTGAAGGCGCAACTGCCGCCACGCGCACCGTCGACCTACTCACGTCGCTGCCGGCCGACGGCTCGCAGCCTGTGTCGGCGACGTCGCCGTCCCCCGCTGCGCCACCGTCAGCCCCGCCGCCACCCTTTGCACCTGCTGGGCGGTGCGGCACCCACGGCCAGGTAAGCGCGCTCTCGGGCTATGACTGCTCGATGCAGCTGGCGGAGGGCTTTCAGTTCCACTACCGCCTGGAAGACTACACACTGCACGCCTTCGTGGGCTGCTCGTGCGAGGAATGCTCGAGCTGGCTGGCCCTGGGCTTCGCGGCGGCGGCGGGCGAGATGGTGGGCTCTGTCGCGGTGGTGCGCACGCCAGCAGGGCCGCTGGCAATGTACTCGCTCGACGGCAAGCAGCCCTCGCAAGTCGCCGAGCTGAGCAGCGCCGTGAACGACCTCGTGTGGGGTGGCGGGCCGCGTGGTGCAAGCTACGCGCTGCAGGGCGGCTATCACACGATGTCTTTCACCCTCGACTTGCCGTATGCAGGCATGCTTGCGTCCTCGGCCAGCTACTTCGAGGTGGAGCTGGGCGCACTCCACCTGATCTTCGCAGGCGGTGCGGGTGCGTTCACTTACCATGGTGCCACGCGTGGCGCAGTGACCCTTGACCTGCTGGGCAGGCACTACTCCCAGCCAAGGCCACCGCCCTCGCCAGACGCACCACCGGTGCCGCCTTCGGCACCCCCGCCGCCGCCGCCGCCGCCACAAGCACCGCCTGCGCTGCCGCCGGTCGCTGCTACACCGCCACCTCCGTGTATCGACGCGGGGCTGAGCGTGGGCAACGGCTTCTTTTGCGCCGTGGCGATGGGAACGGACGTCGTGATGGAATACCATCTCACGCCGACGTTCCTCAGGGCCCGCCTCCACTGCGGGGCTTGCACTGGGGGCTGGCTCGCGCTCGGCTTCGCCGCCTCGCCAGGCACGATGCCAGGCTCGACAGCAGTCGTGGGCTGGTCGGGCGGTGGCGGCGGTGTGGGCACCTACTTCCTGGGCGAACGTGACCCGCTAGAGGTGCTGCTGCTGCCAACACAAGGGCTGACAGATACGAGCGTGGAGGTGGGCGACGACGGGATGAGCGTCGCCTTCACCGCACCCCTGGACCCGAGCCTCGGTATCCCGGCCGATCTGAGTGGGGTAGATCTCATCTATGCGCGCGGCGACTCGACCACTGGCCCTTCGTACCACGGCTATGGCGTGCCGCAGCGTGGCGGGCTCTATTCTGCCCTGGTTTCCCTACCTGCGGACCTTATGTCGCCACCGCCTTTTCCGCCCGCTCATCCGCGCCCGCCCTTGCCCCCCTCCCCCGCCTCGCCACCGATTGGTCAGGCGAGCCCTTCGCCAACACCGCCACCGCTGACGCCGTCGCCGTCGCCATCGGACGCCACCGTCTACGAGGTCTCGGGCGGCTCCTTCACCCCGCCGTACTACACCTTCTCGCCGTCGCTGGCGCCGCTCGTGCGCGGACAAACCTACGCCTTCTATGACGCGGGCGTCGCCACCAATCACCCCTTTCGCATCGGCTCCGCCTGGGGCGACGCCTCAGTCGTGGGGGACGGCGCCTCCAGCACCACCGGCGGCTTCGACGGCACGGGCGGAGAGATCAGCTTCACCCTCCCGGCCGACTTCAGCGGCAGCCTCGTCTACTGGTGCCTCTACCACTCCGTCATGGAACTCGCATTCAGCATCGCCAGCGATGCCTCGCCGCACCCGCCACCGCCCCCGTCGACACCACTGCCGGTGCCACCGCCGCCGTCGTCGCCACCGTCCCCACCACCTAGCCCCTCACCACCACCACCAACAGCGCCACCGCCGCCACCACCAACAGCGCCACCGCCGCCACCACCAACAGCGCCACCTCCTTCACCCTCGCCCTCGCCCTCGCCGTTGCTACCCCCGCCGATGCCACCACCACCGAGCTTCCCGCCGGCGGTGCCAGCAGGGGCGCCGCGGGTGCCACCGCCACCACCGCACCTGCCTCCCGGCCCACCGCCGCCCTCCCCCTCGCCCTCGCCTCTGGCACCACCGCTACCATCGCCCATGGCGCAAGCTCCACCGTCGCCGTCTGCTCCTTGCCCGTCGTCACAACCAGCCTCACCGCTTTCCACACCTGACTCGCCTGAGCCACACGTGCCGCCGCAACCCCCACCACCGCAACCCCCACCGCCCGTCGCGGCTACCACTCCGCCGGTGGGGCCTCTGATTGAAGGGGATGATGCCATCAGCACGAGCGGGCTCGATTTCGACCCGCTTCCGGTTGCTGGCGGGGTGCTGCTGTTCGCCTGCACCCTCTGCGGACTCGGCGCGTGCTGCATGTACCATCGGCGGAAAAGGAAGCGGCTCGACCTCACGCAGAGCACGGGCGCCGCGCCGCGATCCGCTGCGGCCCTCGCGCAGTCGAACGTGCAAGTCCCCACCGCGGCGACAGCTCGGCGCGCCGCGCCACCAATCGCACCGCCCCCGACTATCGTAAAGGTTGAGCCACCGTCCAATTGGGCTCAGCAGGCCACGCGCATCTGAATGATGACGTGAACACTCTCGCTGTGCAGCCCCGTGACTTTCGTGGACAAATTTCCCCCATTTTTGCTCTTTCCCCGCACGCACTTGCGCCGCTAGCGCACTGTGCACTGTGTTCTACAGCCGCGCTAGCAGGAGCCGCCCGCCTGATATTCCTTTTGTATTGTTACTTACATCGAATTTACGGTACGACCCAAAACACCATCAGACGCCACGCCCGTACGGACAACCAGGGGTGGATCCATCATCAGATCAAGTCAACTTGCCGCCACCGAGACGGGGCTCACGAGACTGCTGCTGGCGGCGGACTGCGTGCAGCCTGGCACGCTGCTGGCAGCGGAGAGCGAGCTGAGGGAGACGTTGCGCGTGCGCGAGGCGAGCGAGCTGAGCGAGCCGGCCATCGACACCGACGACTCGGTGCCGTCGCCCAGCTCGGAGCCGAAGCTGTCGCTGATGGCAAAGTGCTCGAGGAACTCGACGACCTCAAGCGGCGTGCGCAGCCCGTAGCGCGCCTTGGTGTCGCGTGCCGTCTCGGAGACGCAGATGCCGATGCCGCCGAGGTCGCCCATCACGGCGAAGGCGTCCTCGTCGGTGACGTCGTCGCCAATGTACACGGGGAAAAAGTCCTCGTCGGCGGCCGCCGCCTTCTTGAACTGCTCCATCAACCACTCGACCGCCTTGCCCTTGTGCCAGTCGACGCTCGGCCTCAGCTCGTACACGAGCTTGCCGTAGGTCTTGCGCAGCATCGGCATCTCGGCGACGAGCCGGTCGACGACCTCGGTGACGCGCTCGCGGTCCTCGCCCTCGGCGACCATCCGGTAGTGCACCGACACCGAGAAGGTGTTGTCCTCGACCACCATGCCCTTGATGTCGCCGAGCATCTCCTCCGCCTGCTGCTTGGCCGCCTCGAGCGCCGGCCGGTACGAGTCGGCCGCCATGTACGAGATCGCCATGTTGTCGCCGCCGTCGCCGCCGTCGCCGCCCTCGGCGCCCGCCTGCCGCTGCGGCCCCGCGATGTCGAAGCCGTGCGAGCCGGCGTAGTAGAGCTCGTCGAGCTGCACGAGGCCGTGCGCCGTCGTGCGCGCGCGCCCCGAGACGATGGCCGTCTTGTAGCGCGCCGCGAGCCTCCGCAGCACGGCGCGCGCCTCCTCGGAGAGCTTCGCCTCGAACGGGTTGTCGACGATCGGCGTCAGCGTGCCGTCGTAGTCGAGGAAGAAGCAGAGCGTCTTGTCGCGCATCAGCTCCTCGATCTCGACCATGTGCCGCAGCGCCGACGGCGCGAGCGGCGGCGCCGCCACCGCCTCGCCCGCGGCGGGCGCGCCGTCCTTGCTGGTGGCGCCGCGGCCGTCCTTGGGCTCGGGCTCCTCGGGCGGCAGCTGCTGCGAGAGCGACGCGAGCGACGCGAGCACCGACGCCACCTCGCGCTCGTCCTCGACGAAGTGGCGCGCCTGCGACGGCTGCGCGCCGACGCGGCACGTGAAGAGCTGGTCGGGCCCGGGCAGGTAGTCGGCGTACGGCACCTCGGCCGTGTCGTGCGAGAGCAGGTTGCCAAACAGGTCCTCGTCGCGCAGGCAGTGGCGGCCGAGGCACAGCACAAAGTCGAGCGCCACCTCGTGCTCCTCGTGCTCCTCGTGCTCCTCCTCCGCGTCGAACGAGAGCCGCGAGCGGCGAGACTCGATGTCCTCCGCCGAGAGCGCGCCCGCGAGCGCCGCCGCCGCGGATGCGGCCGCCGCGCCCCCTCTGCTGCTGCCGCCAGCGAGGGACGCCGACGACGCCGTGACCGCCGACGGCTGGCCCTCCTTGGCGGCGGCAGCGGCCGCCATCGCCGCCGCGGCGGCCGCCGCGACGGCCGACGGCGGCAGCGCCGCAAACTCGTCGACGTCGATCGCCGCGTGCGCGTGGTCGCCCGCCTCGCTCGGCGCGCGCGTGGCGCGCTCGGAGGTGGCGCACGACGCCGAGCCCGTGTCGCGCTCGAGCTTGGCCTCGTCGGTGGAGAGCTGCGCGTCGACGGGCCTGTAGTCGGTGCAGCTCTCGACGACCTTCTCGAGCGCGGCGCCCTTGGTGACGCCGTACGGCCGCACCTGCACCTGCTTGGCGTCGAGCGCGATCGCGACGGGCTCGTTCGAGAGCACGCGCTCGAGGTGCATCTGCAGGTCGGACGCCTGGATCTCGCCAAAGTCCTCGTCGGCCTCGCGGTAGTGCCACGTGATCGAGCCCTCCTGCGTCTCGGTGACGGAGCCGGGCGTGCGCTCCTCAAAGTACTTGAAGACCGGCTTGATCGAGCCGATCCAGCTGTCGTCGAAGTCGGGCAGCATGCAGCCCCACTCGGCGCCGCGCCCGCCGAGCCGGTGGTAGAGGCCGTTCTCGGCGACGATCCACACGGGCAGGTCGCCGATGCACTGCGTGACGAGCGCGCGCTCGCGGCCCGACATGACGACGACGGTGTTGCGCGGGTCGGACGAGAGCGCCTGCAGGTCCCTGAAGAGGTCGTCGTTGAGCGGCTGCATGCCGCGGAAGGCCTCGTAGTCGATGAGCGTGCCGAGCACGCCGAGCACGATCAGCCGTTTCGACGAGCTCTTGTACGCGTCGAGCATCGCCGACGTCGGCAGCGGCGTCGGCTCGGCGAGCGGCTTGCGCAGCTCCTCGTGGTCCTGCTCCTGCGTGAGCAGGTCGGTGACGAAGTCGTCGGCCCAGTGCTGCGCGTTGAAGCGCATCACGTACTCGACCATGTACTGGTGGCGCTCCTCGCGCTCCTGCCGCTCCATGTGCAGCGCCTCGTACAGCGCCTTGGCGACCTCGTCCGTGTTGAACGGGTTGACGAGCAGCGCGCCCGAGCCGAGCGTCTGCGCGGCGCCGACGAACTCGGAGAGCACCACGACGCCGTGGTTCTTCTGCTGGCACGCGATGTACTCGAAGGCGACCTTCGACATGCCCTCGCGCAGCGACGTGATCAGCAGCACGTCGGAGAGGAAGTAGAGCGCGCACAGCTCGCAGAAGTCGACGGTCTTGTCGAGGTAGTGGATCGGCGCGTGCTCGAGCGTGCCGAAGCGGCCGTTGATGCGGCCGACGAGCTTGTGCACCTTGTTGCGCAGCTTGTGGTAGCGCCACGTGTCGTTCTTGGGCGGCGTCGCGATCTGCACGAGCTGCAGCTGCGTCGCCCACGACGGGTGCGACTCGAGCAGCTTCTCGAGCGCGAGCAGCTTGTGCGGGATGCCCTTGACGTAGTCCATCCGGTCGACGCCGAGCAGCAGCTTCTTGCCGTCGAAGCGGCGCTGCAGCTCGATGACCTTGTCCTTGAGCTCGGGCGACTCGAGCATCCGCTCGAACTTGACGCAGTCGATGCCGCACGGGAAGGCGTCGACGGTCACCGCCGTCTGGTGCGCCGAGTCGATGATGTACTTGGACTCGACCGAGACGTCGGTGCCGAGCACGCGCGACGACGCGTTCATGAAGTGGCGCACGTAGTCGTAGATCTGGAAGCCGACGAGGTTGGCCGAGAGCACGCCGCGCAGGATCTCCTTGCGCAGCGGCAGCGTCTGGTAGATCTCGGACGACGGGAAGGGCGTGTGCAGGAACCAGCCGATCTTGGTCTTGTGCGCCGCCTTGGACGCCTCGCGCAGGATCTTGGGCAGCAGCATCAGGTGGTAGTCGTGCACGATGATGATGTCCGACGGCTTGCACCAGCGCGCGATCTCGTCGGCGAAGGCCTGGTTGAGCTTCGAGTAGTCCTCCCACCGCTGGTGGATCATGTCGGTGTCCGACTCGAGCATCGACAGCGGGATGTAGTGGAAGAGCGGCCACAGCACCTCGGCGCTCAGCACCTCCGCGCGCTCCAGCTGCTCGGGCGGCAGCAGCACCGGCACGCAGTGCACCTTGGCGAGCGCCTCGCGCGCCTGCTCCGCCTCCTCCGAGCCGGGCAGGATCGAGAGGTCGCAGAACTGCGAGTCGGCGCCGACGCCCGGCCCGACGCCGGCGGCCGAGGTGAACGGGCAGCCGACCCACGTCACGTCGAGCCGCTGCTGCACCGACTCGTACGCCGCCAGCTTGGTCGAGCGCTCGTCGGCGTACGAGGCGGCGAGCTCGAGCCGACCGGCGTCGTCGCGCACGAGATGGTACGGCAGCCGGCGCGAGCAGACGATCAGGCGGCGCTTCTCGCGCGGCTTGCTCGCCTTGGCCTGCTCCTTCTTGCGCAGCTTCTCCTTGTCCAGCTGCCGCTCGAGCTCCTTGATCTGCGCGAGCAGGTGCTTCTCGCGCCGGATCTGCTCCTCGCCCCGCGACTCCGCCATCTTCGCCTTCGCGTCGACCAGCTTGGGCGCCGTGCCCTTGCGCGGCTCGGTGACGGGCGCGGGTGGATTGGTCGCGTCTGGCAGCAGCACGCGCCGCGCCTTCGGCGTCACGGGCCCGTCGGCGGCCGCGCCGGGCGGCGTCGCCGCTCCCGGCGGCAGCTGCGGCAGCCCACCGCTCCCGGTGAACGACGCCGCGGCCGCTGGGCCCTGCACGTAGTCACCACGGCCCGAGGCGAGGTCGGCCTCGTCGGAGATCGAGTACAGCTTCGTGCGACCCCGTGGCGGCCGCGACATCATGATGGCGTCGCTGATCGAGTTTGGTTCCGACGGCCCTTCCTGCGTCGGGGACGACGGCACCTGCGCCGCGACGCCCTGCAGCGCGCCCGACGCCTGGGCGAGTCCGCCCAGGAACGAGCCCCCCTGCAGCCGACCGTCGGCCGACGTGCTGAACCTGCTGCCGATGCCCAGCGGATGGCGAGCGGGCGCAGCGTCTGAGTCGTCATTGCTCGGCGACTCCATGGTGGGCCGCAGCTGCAGGCTGGAGCTGCAGTTCAACGAGCCAGAATGCGGAAGCGCCTCGCCGCCTCCTAACAAGCCACTCGCGCAGACAGAATCGCCACCAAGTTGCAGCAGGAGTCAAACCACGAAAAGTCGGCGCCGTGCCAACGGCCACGCCAGCCTCAAGCAACCCCCTCCTACCTAAAGTATCCTCGACGCTGACGCAAAGTAGCGTTTGCGCAAATCACAAAATTCACAGACTCGCGAGAGAAACACAACAGCGCAAGCGCAACTTTGCTCAGTCCGGTACGAGGACGCCAACTAGGGCGCTCACAAGCACAAGGCTCTCGACCCCAATGGGCACAGGCAAGCCCGGAAGAAAGGTCAAGGGTGGCGGGAAGAGCCGCACCAACAAGGACCACCGACACCTGTGCCACACCATCAACAAGAGCCGCTGGGACGACATCTGCTCCGAGCAGCTCAAGCCCGAGAACATCGGCAAGGTGGTCGCCGAGAAGACGGAGCTCGACCCGGACAAGCCGGGGCTCGGTCAGCACTACTGCGTCTCGTGCGCGCGCTACTACATCAGCGACGTCGCGCTCAAGGAGCACCAGAAAACCGTCAAGCACAAGCGGCGCCTCAAGGAGCTGACGACCAAGCCGGCCTACAGCCACAACGAGGCCAACGCGGGCGCGGGGAGGGGAGCGGCGGACAATGGACTGTCATCTGGCACGCGCCCGGTCGCGAGCAGCAGCGGGATGGATATGCAGTAGTGTCTGTGTCGGCGCCGTGTCGTGATGATCCGGCCCGCACGAAAATTTTGCGTGGCGCATGTTGCATGTCGTACGTGGCGCAACTGTTTCTATATACTCCACAGCCCGCGGCACGCGTCGCGCCGCCGCTACGAGCGCTACGCGGGCAACCGCACAAACACGTCGGCGAGCGGTCCCACCTCGTGCAGCGTCTCGCTGACCGCGTCAAAGAGCTGCAGCCCGCTCACCTTCTGCATGCCCGGCTCGAGCGCGATGAGCGTGAGCGTCACCTGCTGGCTCGTGTGCGGCTTGAGCACGCCGAGGCTGCGGCCCGAGACGCCGTCGATGACGAGTCCACCCGAGCCGCTCGGCGGGAAGCGGAGCTGCGACAGAGGGCGCAACACAAGGCGTGGTCAAGGCAAAATGTCGGGGCGCGAGGGGTGCGGGTGCGGGGGTGCGCGGGGGGGGGGGGGGGGGGCGGGGGGGGGGGGCGCATAGGAGGCGTGGCGGCCGAGGCTGCACGCGCGCGCGCGCACCTGCAGCTGCAGCTCCTTGGAGGAGGTGTTGGCGACGAGGCAGGTGAGCGGGAAGGGCGTCTCCAGCTGCACCTCGTCGGGCACCGCCACGACGCTCACCTCGACGTTGCGCGGCGCGGGCAGCTTGCGCTGCACGGCGTTCGACTGCAGGTGGCCGCTCTCGCCCATCTGCGACTTCCACACCACCTCCATCCGGCCGAGCGCGCTCACCGCGCGCAGCTGGGCCGCCGGCTGCTTGCCGCGCAGCCGGTACATGTACTGCTGCGTGTCGCCCGCCTTGAGGTAGGCGAGCTGCCCAAACGCCGGCAGCCCGACCCCCGTGCTCTGCAGCGTCGCCGCCGCCGCCGCCACAGCCGCGTCGCCGCCGCCGCCGCCCGCGGCCGCCGTGCCCGCGAGGCGCGGCGCCGTCTGCGCCTTGGCCTCAAACTGCGTGAGCGGCACGGCCTCAAAGTGGGCCGAGGGCGTGAAGTCGACGGACTGGAGGAAGAGGACGCGCCCCGTCGAGTTCTGGATCTGCGTCTCGACCAGGATCTCGTTGAGCGGCGCGAGCGCGTGCGTCTTCGACTTCATCGAGAGCGGGTTCTGCACCTGGAACTTGAAGAACTTCCTAAAGTACTTCTTCTCGCCGGAGGCGTCGGCGTAGAGCGCCGAGCAGATGAGGATGTGGATGCCCACGTCCTTGAGCTCGTACCGGATGATCCGGTCGAGCGTCTGTCCCGGCGCGAACGACGCGACCGCCGCCTCGGGCGTGCTCGAGTCGCTCAGCGTCTCGCGAGTCAGCTGCGTCTGCACCTCGACCTTGAGGCCGACGTTTGCGAGCTTGATCGGCGCCGCGTTGCACAGCGAGATGTAGCAGCTGAACGTCTCGCCCAGGTAGATGTCGCCAAAGCTCTGCGGCAGTGTCAGCATGCCCGAGAGCCCATAGTCCTCCTCGCTGATGGACGTCGCGCCCGCCTCGCCCGGCGTGAACGGGAGCGGCAGCGCGAAGTGGAAGCCCGGCTTGCACAGCCGCATCACTGTGCGCACACAAGGCACAGGCACACGGTCGGTGGTGTCGCAGTCGGTGGGTGCCGCAGCGTGTGCGGCGGCGGCGCACCCTTGAGGTTGATGGGGTTGTCGTAGCGCTGCTGCTGGTCGGAGGCGGGCGGCGGCGGCGGCGGCGGCGGCGGCGGCGCGTGGCTGAAGCCGGACATGGCGTGAGTGACGGCGCTGGACACGTGTGCGTTTGGTCGGCGTCGAGCGTGTCGGGCTCGCGCGCGCGGGCCTCCAGCACCAGCGTCGACGCGAATCACAGCGCAAACTTCGCTCTGCGCTGCTTTGCTTGGCCATTGGTTTCCCGACGGCGCCGAGGCGACGCGAGAGTCGGTGGGAGCTGGTGTGGGCCGGTGGGCGCCGCGGGGGGCGCTCAGGGTGGCCGCAGTGGCGCACAGAGAAATCGCTGCGCAAACGCGCAGCTCGAGTCGTTCTTTCTACCAGTAGCAGCCACTCCGCTGGGCCCCTCTTGAGGGACCAGCTCACCTCATTTCTCTCCCCAGCTCCTACGCATGAGAGTGTCATAGCCGAGCCGTGTCCGCTGGGTAAACCCCCCCGAGCTCCTACGGGTCAGCAGAAAAAGCAGAGAGGCACGTAGGCCTGCCGCCAGTGGGTCAAGTGCCCTGGTGAGCTCTGCCGCGGCCGCGACGCTAGCGCACCCCTCTCGGCAGCGGCTGGCGCCACTTTGCACGTCCGAGCGTCGTCTGGTCCAGCGGAGGCTCCCGTGCTAGCTGACGGCTGGGGCCGCCAGAAAAGAGCGCACAGAATAGCTTTCGTCGGCGGCGCACGCCACCTGCACACCAGAGCTCAGTGCGCCCACAGGCTGCACCAATCCTCGCAGCTGAACGCGCTCCCGCGCCCTGCACAGGTCGTATCTGAGCTACCAGGGACAGCATGGACCCGTCGCAGGTCGACCAGCAGATTGACCAGGTGAGATCATTAGCCCGCTCGCGCCAAGCAATCAGCCGAGGCTCTCCAAACTTGCGCCTCGTTCGCGAGGCCGCTGTGCCCGACTCCTTCCCGCCGCCGCGCCGCGCAGATGGTCCGATTCATCCAGCAGGAGGCCTCGGAGAAGGCCTCCGAGATCAAGCTGAAGGCCGACGAGGAGTTCAACATTGAGAAGCTCCGCATGGTCGAGGCCGAGAAGCAGAAGATCCGTCAGGAGTACGAGCGCAAGGAGAAGCAGGTCGAGGTGCAGAAGCGCATGTGCGCCGCCGTCCGTCAGCTCTCCCCACCCTCGCGAGCTCCACCAGCGAGCCGATTCGGCGGCTATAGGCGCCGGTCCCAAGACCCTGCAGGCGGCGTCCGTGGAGGACAGCAGGGTGCCAGCAGCCGCTGAGCCTCGTCCGTGCGTGTGCGCGCCCGCAGTGCTCAGTCCAACGAGATCCGATACTCGCGGCTGAAGTGCCTCAAGGCGCGCGACGACGCCATGCAGCAGGTCCTCGCCGACGCGGCGGCGAAGCTGAAGGGGGTTGTTTCGGGGGGCAGCTACCCGGCGCTGCTCGAGGCCCTCATCGTCGAGGCCCTCGTCACGCTGGCCGACACCAAGGTGACGGTCAAGGGCGTGCAGGGCCAGGGCTCCGCGACGCAGAAGGCGCTAATTCCGGCGACCAACAAGTACAAGGAGTGGGCTACCAAGAACAAGGACGCTGCCTTCGTGTCGGCGATCGACATCACGTTTGACCCCACGCCGCTCACCTCGGGGTGCGCTCCCCACCCCCACGAGCCCACCCCTCTCCCCACGCATGCTGGCTGAGCCGCACCACGCCGCCCCCTCCCCCCGCAGCACCGGCGGCGTCGCGGTCATGGGCTTTGGCGGCAAGATCGAGCTGACGAACACGCTGCAATCGCGCCTCGCGCTGGCCTACGAGACGCGCCTGCCTGCCCTGCGCGGCATCCTCTTCGACTGAGCGACCGCACCTACGGCAACCGTCCACCATACCTGAACCAGCTTCTCACTCTCCTTTCCATGCTTTGGGACTCGTCCTGACCCGATGATTGGGGTGAATTGATTTATTTGCGTCGGCCTGCTCCGCTGCAGGGGCTCCATAAGGGCCTCGGTGTGAGGCCCTGTATTGTGTTGCATATAGACTCGCGTGCAGTGCCGTGCCGTGCAGAAGACTTGTTGTTTTAACTGGACTGTAATCCACGCTACTCAGCTCCCTTACCAGTTCAACCACCCCAGCCCGCTCCATGATGCGCGCCGGATCAAACCTTGCGGCAAAACGTTGGTGTCGCGCTCTCGCGGCCGCCTCGGACCGGAAGACGGACGTCGGGTTTGAGTGCAGCACGACGGCGTGCGCGGCGAGGCTGCCAAACGGCACAAAGTCGATCAGGTTGCGCCACTCGCGCTCGTCCTCCGCTGCCGGGCACGGCTCCGAGAGCACATGCGCGCCGAGCGAGAGCATCTGCGCAAAGCGAAATGTCTCGCAGTCTGCGTTGTCGTGACGGCTTCCATGGTGCATCTCATCGCACTCCTTGTGAAGGTTGAGCGTGAGGGGGCTGTGCGCCACCGCGTGCTCGAGAAGACTCTGCGTCCAGGCGTGGTTGATGACTTTGGCCTCCAGCAGCTGTGGTGGCGGCGGCGGCGGCGATTTTGCCTGGGGATCTGGCTCTCGCCGCTGCTCAACCGAGCGAGCTGCCTGAAGCGCTCGTAGCTGCACACTGAGATTGTGCAGGCAGGCCACGCGCCGCGCCTGGCCCACACCAAACATGCTCAGCGTGGCACCGCCACTGAGGGCTCTCACAGCAAAGGCGGGCGGCGTCACGTTGCGGTCCTGGCAGCCACGCACGCAGCCCGGTGGCACGTAGCGGGTTCGCAACGGCCTTGAAGGAAGATGCGGACGTTGCCTGCATTGTTCGATTGTCGACCACGAGTAGTCCCATATTTCGTGCACTGGAAGCACGTGCGTTTTGAGGCAGTCATCAGGGTCCGCGTTGTAGTAGACGACGGTGACGCCCCGCTGCGTGAGCAGCTCAAGTGCCCCGGCTTGTGCCCAAATTATGATCGAGCAGCCCATACCTACCCACAAAGACAAATAGATCGCCTCGGCCGAAGCCCTTCGTGGCAAAGAATATCGCACCGCCCCGTCCTCCTCCGACGCTGACTGTATGGTTGACGGCCACACGCTGCAGGCCCACCAGCAAAGTCTGAACGACGGGTTCAAGCATGAAGGCGTACCGCCGCTCAGCTATCATGTGCTCGAATGCGCTCGTCGAGTCACACGAGCCCGTGCATTGCGCTGCGCAGCACATGGCAGCACAGCACGCATTCTGCTCCGCACCCGTCCATACGAGGGCTCGCATTGACGTATGACTATCGCGGTTATTAGAAGATGTTTGCCAAACTAAAGAATGCACAAGTTGTCAGCAGGGGGAGCGACGGCAGAGGCGGCGACGGCGCAGGCAGCAGCGGGGGTCGGCTGGCGGCGCAGGTGGCGGGGATCGACATCGGTGCCGTTACGGAGCGGGTGACGAGCGAGCAGAGCGCGGCGCGGTCAGCGTCGTTCGCGGGCGGGCCGGCAGGCGTCAATCAAGAAGAAGGGCAAGGGCAAGAAGAAGAGCGGGGACCAGCGGAGGATGGAGCGCAACCGCAAATGAGGGAGGGGGCCTCGTGCCATTTTGGGGGTTATACCCCCGAAGCCCGACCTCGCGGCGACGTCGCAGCGGCGACATCGCACGAACTTCTCCGACCTCAACCGACCTCACGACCGCTACGAGCGGGCGCCGACTCGCGGGCGCCCTAGTGCAGGGCCCCGGGGTAATCGCTGGCAAACGCGTCGCCTCAATAGCCTCAATAGCAGCTCGAGGAGCCAGAAGGGTCACGTCGCGGGACGAGCGAGCTGCGATTGGTCGCAAACTACTTCGAACGCATCATGGCCGTTGCGTGTCAACCGGAGCCGAGATCTGCGACGCAAACTACTTCGACCGGGGCTAGGACGGAGCCGCGCAACGCGTCGAGTGACGCTATGTCAACTCAACCATCTCTATCCATCTTCTATTGCACAGATTCAACAACAGACATGCTTATACCCATGGCTCCATGCTCCATGCAGATCACCAACCGTTCCTGCGCGCGAGGCGGTCATACCCCGACTCAAAGCCTGCGGCGGCCGGGCGGCGCCCGCCCGGCTTGTACCCACTCGGCTTCTGGCGGTACGACGCAGGGTCGACCAGCCCGCCGAGCGGCCGCGAGGCGGCCTTTGCTGGCGCGCGCTTCTTCTTGCCGGCGGCGACGGCGCGTGGCCGGCGGGCATCAGGGCTGTTGGTGGAGCCGATGTCGCTGAGCGCACCGAGGAACGCAGCGTCGCCGAGGCCCATCGCGCTGAACGCTCGCGCCGCATCGACGGCCGCCTGCTGCTGTGGCTTGAGCGGCGGCGGGACCGGCGAGCCAGGCGCGCTCATGGTCCAGGTCGACGATGAGCGCGAGCGCTGGTGCTGCATGAGCAGGCGTCTCGACATGGGCGAGAGCTCGTCGGCGAGCGTCGCCTGGCCTTCGGAGAGGCCGAGGAGGCGGTTGCGGACCTCGACGGACAGGCCGGTGGGCTTGGAGGCGTCGAGCACGACCGCCCGGACGGTGTCCCACATGTGCGGCTGCGAGGAGGCAGCCTGCTCGGTCGGCTCGGTCGGCTCGACGCTCTCCTCGTCGCTCTCTTCGCGCTCGGTCGTCGCGAGGCTGCGCTGCGTCTGGAAACGAGGGAGGCCCTGCATCTGCTGCGTTTGTTGCATGGGACGTCGAGGTGACGAGAAGCGTTCGATTTTGGAGCTCGCCTTCCCCAAATCCAAGTTTGGTGTGCGCTGCTTTGGCACGCCGAGGTTGCCGCGTAGTCTCGTACTACATTCGCGTCGCGCGCGGTGGCAGCACGGAGACGCTTGACGCCGACCGAACGCACACGAGCGCACCGACCCCCAACAGTGCGCCACGCCGCCCGCCCCCTTCCGCCGCCGCCGGCGTGCGCGCGCGGTCGCCCGACGCCCGCGCGCGCCCAGGCCCGCCGCGCCCCCGCCGCACTCGGAGCGAGCGCGCGGGCCGCGACCGCGACGGCCGCGGGCGCCAGCTCGGCGCGCCGACCTGCGGCCAACATCCGCTGCAAATTTGATTTTCTCTCCCCCCACACACACCTGCACCAAGGCGCCGCCGCCGCCGCCCGCCGCCCGCCTAAAGAGCTCATCAATCCATCAATCAACGACTTGCTTGGCAAGCTGCGCTGGCTTGCCCTCCTCCCCGCCGAACTCGTGGGCCGCGCGCGCCGGGCGAGCCGCGCCAGGACTCGGCCAACTCGCGAGGCTCCGGCCAACGCGGGCTAATCGCCAGGACTCCGGCCGACGCGGGCTAATCTAATGTCGCGTGACGTCAGCTTCAGCACTCCGGCCGTCGTGCCTCAGATACCCCCGCGTCAGCAGTCGTCGCCGCCCTCGCCCGAGAAGTCGGTGCCGCTATCTTTCATGAGGCCGAAGCGCCCGAAGGGCGGCCTCGAGCGCAGCAACACCAGCCCGTCGCCCGGGCGGTCCAAGGCGCGGCCGCTGGCGCGTGCGCCGTCGAGTGGCCGGCCGGGAGCGCCGCTCAACTGGGGCCAGGCGCTCAGGGGGCACGGCGTCTGTGGCACCACAGCGCCGCCGCCGACGCCCAACGCGCGGCGCGGCGTCTACGGCACCACGCCGCCGCCGCCGACGCCCGCCGTGCGGCGCATGCCTAGCTCGTCGAACGCGGCGACGTTCGCCACCGCCGCCGCGCTCGTCCCGCCGTCGCCGGGCCGCATGTTCAGCTCGAGCTCGGTCGAGGCGGTGTGCGACGCAGGCGCCGGGCCCATCTCCAACCCGCTCGCGACCCGGCCGGTGATGAGCCGCCAGGTGTCCAACGGCGCGATGGCCGACATGCACACCGTCGCCGCACGCATCGGTGTCATGGGCGTCGTGGACGCGGGTACGCCGACGGCTCCGGGCACTGGCGGCGGCGACAGCGGCAGCCTCGGCGGCAGCGGCAGCGGGACCGGCGCCGCGCAAGCAGACGAGCCGCCCAAGATGCCGACGCGGCGGCCGTCGTCGGACAAGCTGCGGCCACGCCCGCTGCTCAAGAAGCAGGACACGCTCGACTTGCTCGCCGAGACGCTCGAGGGCAGGCTCGAGAACAAGAAGGCCGAGCAGCTGCCGTGCTCGCTCACGTTCGCTGACCCGGCGATCGAGCGCGACTTCCGCGCGGGCGTCTTCCTCGACGGGCTGCACACGCTGCGCTGGTGGAGCGCGACGTGCTGCGCGCTCGCGCCGCTCTTCCTGGCGTACGACCGCTTCGTGCAGGGCGTGACCGGCGCGTCGCTCCTCGAGTGCGCCGCCATCCGCCTCGGCGCAGCGACGCTCTGGCTCGCCGCGGCGGCGACGCTGCCGCGGCGCGACCCCTCGTTTGGCTGCGGCAAGCTGCTGCGCTCGCGCAGGCGGCTGCCGCTGCCGCGCTCCGCCGCCGCGCTCGCCGAGCAGCGTCGGGCGAAGGCCGAGCAGTCGGAGCGCCAGCAGGCGAGCGGCGCCGCGCGGCAGGCGCTGTGCGCGGCGGCCTTCGGCGGCGCCGCGCTCGCGCTGCTCGCGCAGGCCTTCCTCGCGATCACGCTCGGGCTCAAGCGCGGCTGGGGCCCCGCGCCCGTCTCGTTCGAGGAGGGCGAGTCGCACCTGCTGCTGACGCTCATCCTCGGCACGTACGCGCTGCTCACGCCGACGCTGCCGCTGCGCACGACGGCGGCGCTCTCGGCGGTGCAGCTGCCGCTCTACCTGGCGCTGTACATGGGCGTCTGGTACGACTACGGCCACGCGGCCAACAACATGCTGCTCGGCGCCGAGCTGTGCAAGGCGGCCGCCGCGCAGCTCGTCGGCCTCTTCGTCGCCGCCGCCGACAACCTGCAGACGCGCGACAACTACTGGTCGTCGCGGCTCACCGTCGAGATCATCTACCTGCAGACGCGCGTGCGCGAGCGCACGCACAACCTGCTGCTCAACACGCTGCCGGTGCCGATCGTGCAGCTCATCGCGGCGGGCTCGGTGCGCACCGTCTCGCGGTACGAGTGCGCGAGCGTGCTGCAGTGCGACCTCGTCGGCTTCACGCGGCTCTCGTCCGAGTACACGCCGCAGCAGGTCGTCGACTTTTTGTCGGAGCTCTTCGAGGCCTTCGACGAGCTGGCCGACCGCTTCGGCGCCGACAAGGTCAAGACCATCGGCGACGCGTACGTCGTGTGCGCGGGCGCGCTCTCGCCGTGCGAGACGCACGAGGCGACGATGGCGGCGCTCGGGCTGCACATGGTCGAGGCCGTCGCCGCCAAGAGCCGCGCGTGCGGCCTCGAGGTCGGCTCGCGCATCGGCGTCCACACCGGGCTGCTGATGGGCGGCATCATCGGCACCGTCAAGTTCCACTTCGACATGTGGGGCAACGGCATCGCCGGCGCGATGCAGATGGAGGAGATGGGCGCCACCGGCCGCGTCCACATCTCCGACGCGACGCGCGCCGGCCTGGGCGACGACCTCTTCGAGTGCACCCTCGGCCACGAGCTCAGCGAGGCGCAGGCCAAGGAGACCGGCATCGCCCGCTCCTACTTTGTGGAGCCCGCGCCGGTGTCCGAGCCGGAGGCGGCGGCGCCCGACGCCGCGGCGGGCGACGGCGACGGTGAGCGAGGCAACGGCGGCGGCGGCGGCGGCGTCGGCCTCAACCAGCTCGGGCAGACGTCGCGCAACATGCTCGCGCGCTTCTCGAGGTCCTTCAAGGGTGGCTGCTCCTCGGCGTCCGCTGGCTCGCTCGCCTCGTCGATCGCGAGCAGCACCGTCGGCGGAGGCGGCGGCGGCGGCGGCGGCGGCGAACGCCGCGCCAGCTCGCGGTTGTCCGCGCTGTTCCGCCGCAAGCCCTCGTCCAAGGAGGACCTGCACGAAGGCTCCGCGGCCATCGCCGAGAGCAGCATCTTGGTCAAGCAGGGCAGCTGCGACGAGAAGTCTCGCCCATCCGGCGGGGATGCCTTTGCCGCCGCCGCCATCGCCGCCGCCGCCGCCGCCGCCGCCGCCGCTCCGTCTCCCGCCCCCGCCCCCGCCGCAACCGACAAGTCCGCCTTCCACCCGATGTCGCCCGGCCTCGCGCGGCTCTCGACGGTGCTCTCGGCGCGCGAGTCGTCGATTGCGTCGCGGCGCGACCGCGCCACCTCCGTCCCATACGGGTCGGAGCCGACCGAGTACCGCGGCTCCGAGGTCGAGTTCTGCGGCTCGGAGGTGCGCGACGCGCCGTCGATCGCCTCGATGGCCGGCGGCAGCCGATCGACGCTCGGCTGGGGCGGCTCGCGCCGTTCGGAGCTGTCGGGCGGCCGCGCCTCGTGCCTCGAGCGCTACTCGGTCTCGTCGGTCGTCAACCGCACCTCTTGCGCCGTCTCGGCCGAGGGCAGCCTGCCTCTCTCGCTGCACAGCAGCCGCCGCGTCTCGCAGCCGTCGACGTCGCTCAGCGCCGCAGTGGTGCCCGAGGACGGCTGCTACACCGTCCTCGAAGGCAGCCCCTCCATGTCCAGGAGCGCCTCCACTCCCACCGTTGCCTGCTCGTCCGGCGCGCGGCGACTTCCCTCCTCAGCCTCGCCCGCCGCCGCCGCCGCCAACACGGCGGACACACCACCGTATCTCCTGGAGACGCCCGAGTCTTCCCTGCGATGTCCGCCTCCCGGGCCGATGCCGCCAGCCGAGCCGCTGCCACCGGCGGCCGTCGATTCGGAGCCCGCCGCCCGCGGATCACCACAGGCGACCCAACGCACCGGTAGCAGCTGTCTGACTGCCAAGTCGACCACCTCCACCTCGGGCAGCGCTGGATGGCACGAGGAGTCGACGTGTGGGATGCTGCTGAACGACGGGCATGGCTCCGCCCAGTCGCTGCCTGTGCCGATCCCGCTGGCGTCGGTGCAGGTGCCACTCTCTACGCTGCGCAACTCGCGCGGCTCCTTCTCCAATCTGGAGGTGCAGACGCCGCCCGAGAGCCCGCTCGACGACGACGACGTGGTCGAGGTCGGCGACCCTTCGGCCGTCGAGCTCAACGTGCAGCCGCAGCCGAAGCGCCCCTTCCCGCTGCCGTCCGAGGCCGGACCCGACTCCTCCTCCGCCTCTGCCTCCGCATCCGCGTCTGCCTCCGCTGGCGCCGCCTCCTCCTCTGCCGCGCGGCTTCCCACGACCGGGCCGTCCACGGAGATGATGATGATTCCCGGCGTTGGCACGATGCTGGGACGCGACTCCCGCGCCGCCTCACGCTCCCGCGGCCCCTCGGGCGCCGAAACCTGTCGCTCCCGCGACAGCTCGATGTGCTCGATCGCCTCCTCGACGACGTCCTGCCAATCCACCGCGACCAACCATCCCTCGTCGAGCAGCGCCGCAGCCGGCGCGACCACGGGCCGTGTGAGCGGCATTCTTCTGCGGCGATCGCTGCCGGTCGCAATCAGCACCAAGATACGCCGCAGCCGCTCGAGCCGATACTCGGCGCCGTCGAGCTCGTGCGAGTCGTGCACCGTCTGCGGCGGCGAGGGCTCGGCCAGCGTCAGCGGGCTGGACGGCATCGCCGGCAGCCTCAACGCGATGAGTCGTCGCTGCAGCAGAAGCGGACTGCCGCCCTCCTCCTCGGGCGCGACCCCAGACGCCAAGCGCTCGCTCGGCGAGGACAGCAGCACCACCCCCGAAGCGTGCAGCTCGAGCCGAAAGAGCCGCGCCGCCCACATCGCGCGGCTCGGCGACGCCAAGGTGCGCGAGAGCGGCGGCGACAGCGCGTTGTACGGTGGCAGCCGCAAGTCGCGCGGCCCGGGCGAGCTGTCGGGCTCGCAGGGCATCGCATCGCCGCTCGCGCAGGTGCCGACGTCGCTCAACACGACGCAGCTCGAGACGCAGAACCTCTTCGCGACGCCCGACCGCGCCCTCCACGGCGAGCCCGCCATCGAGCTTCCCGCCCTCGGCGGTGGCCTCAGCACGTTCCGCAACCTGCCGGCGTCGCGAGACTCGAGCGGCGGCGCCGCATGCTCGAAGGGGTCGCTCAACCTCGGACGACACTCTGCGACTCTCCAAGACACGACGCGACTCTCCGGCTCCTCCAACCTTGGTCGAAACTCGACCGGGACTAGCGGTGCGCCGGCACCCTCACGCCTCCTCCCATCTCCGCCCCACCGTAGGTCTCCTCCTCACGCCACCACTCTTCTCACCGCAGCACTGAGAGGCCTCTCAGCGGAGAATTCTCGCACGAGCAGCGGCCGCTCCAACCGCTCCACTTCTCTCGTCGCGCCTCCGCGCAAGAAGTCTCGCGACCCCGAGCTCGAGAAGTCGATCTGCATGGTGCGCCGGACGTCGCGCATGGTCAACAAGGCGAGCGTCGCCGAAGGCTCCGTTGGGCGCGGGCCGCTGTCGGCCAAGCGGCGCTTCCGACAGGCCGCCAACGCCGCGAGCCTCGCCGCGAGCGCCGCCAGCCCGCGCAATGCATTCGGCAACCGCTTCTCAGGCCGTGCCTCTCAGCGCGAGACGGACGTGATCGCGACGCCCGCGACCGCCGACGACGGCAGCGAGGCCGTCGCAGCCCCGGAGAGGTCGTCGGCAGGCCTGGGATTTGAGGACTCGGTGCCGCGGGTCTTCCGCGGCTTCGTCAAGGGTGTGCAGTCGTTCGTGGGCGCCGAGGCCAGCAGCGGCGCGGGTGTGGGCGGTTGCGACGACGCGGGTCCCGAGGACTCGACGACCTCGCAGCTGGCGCGGAAGCTCGACGAGGAGCGGCCCGAGATCTCGTCGGAGATGATGGCGCAGCACCTGCGGCCGTGCGCGCTGTCGCTGCTGCTGATCATGCTGCTGTTTGGGCCGTACGACGCCTTCTGCTTCGACCTCGAGCCGGGCGAGCTCGGCGCGGCCAAGTCGCTCTCGACGCTGCTGCTGCTGCGCTACGCCGTGTGCGTGCCGCTCTGCGCCGCCGCCGCGGCCATCGTGCACGTGCAGCTGCGCCGCGACCTGCGCAAGCACCAGATGCAGGTCCTCGGCTTCGGGCTGATCGTGCTCGACCTGGTGTGCGGGATGCTGCTCCTCCTCCTCGCGCCGCAGGACCCGCCGCGGCCGATGTGGGCGACGACGGTCCTCGTGGTGCACCTCTGGTGGATGTACACGGTGCTGGTGCTCGAGCCGGTGCCGCAGGCGGCGCTGTGCTTCCTCTCCTCCGCGGTCGGCGGCTTCATCGTCTGGTGGTCGCAGCTGCGCTCCGACGACGTCGACGAGCGCGAGTGGCGCATCATCAACCTCGTCTGCTGGGGGCTCCTCTTCAACGCGCTCGGGCTGCGCCACGCCTTCACGCGGCGCGCCGCGCTCATCAAGCACGTCCACCACCGGCAGCGCTCGATGGTGTGCGCCGAGCACATCCTCGAGGAGGTCGAGGCGTGCGAGCGGCTGCTCGAGAACATCTTCCCGCCGCAGGTGCTCGACGACCTGCGCGACAACCTGCGGCTCGGCGCGTCGGAGCGCGCCGCGGTGGTGGCGCAGGAGTTCGAGGGGTGCTGCTTCCTCTTCGCCAAGGTGGTGGGGCTGCGCGGCCTCGTCGACTCGCCGCACCGCGACCCGCACCGCGTGCTGGCGCTGCTGCAGTCGATCTTCGACCGCTTCGACACGCTCGCCGAGACCTACTCGGTGCAGCGCGTCCGCAAGACGGTCAACGAGTCGTACATGGTGGCGGCGGGGCTGCCCGACCCGAGCCTGCTGCAGACGCCGGCGGAGCGCGCGCTCGGCATCGCCGGGCTCGGCTTCGCGATGCTGCACGTGATGGACGTCGTCAACGCGCAGCTCGCCGTGACGCTCGGCACCGACGAGGGCACCGAGATGCCGCTGCTCGACGTGCAGGTGGGCATCCACTGCGGCTCCGCCATCGCCGGCGTCATCGGCCACCGCCGCATCCAGTACGACCTCGTCGGCGACGCCGTCAACACGACGGCGCGCATGTGCTCGTACGGCGCGCCGGGGCGCGTCCACGTCTCCGACGCGATGCACGCCTTCGTCGCCGGCCACTACCACGCGACGCCGCGCGAGCCGATGGAGATCAAGGGCAAGGGCATCATGACGACCTTCTTCCTCGACCGCCGCAAGCCGTCGGCCGAGGCCACGCCGCCGCCGCTCCTCCTCGCGCTGCCAGCGCCCAAGCCAGCGCCGCCGCCGCCGCCAGCCGCGACAGAGCCGCCAGCAGCGCCGGCGCCGGCCTCGCCGCCGCTCGTCGGCCAGTCGGATCCGACGGAGCCGCCGCTGCAGGCTGGCGAGGACAGCGCAAGCAGCCTGCCTGCGATCGCGCGGCCACCGCGCGTCGACACCGGCGGGTCGCCCGACTCGTCGGCGCCAATCTCGCCGAGGCCGCCGATGACGTCGCCTATCAAATCGCCGCTTGCACGGTCGTCGTTCTCGGCAGCGATCTGATGCCGCGCGGATGTCACCCCCCCCTATGCCAAACT
>Ga0209713_10000327_pt1 | contig 26576 bp, 11 predicted proteins | sample ArcOceMetagenome_3_FD_187444 | JGI IMG/M metagenome (GOLD analysis project Ga0209713, IMG submission 187444) | Marine eukaryotic phytoplankton communities from Arctic Ocean - Arctic Ocean- Svalbard ARC20M Metagenome (SPAdes) (version 2) | ecosystem: Environmental > Aquatic > Marine > Oceanic...
AGCTCCCCGGTGAAACGTCGACTCACGTAGTGTTACCCCCCCCACTGGCGGCGTGCCAGTTCGTAGACCCACCGCCTATTCGTGGACCCACCGGTGCCAATCTCGAGGTCACCCCCCTGTTCCTATTCGTAGGTCCTGGGTCTTACAATTGGCACACTACGGTATCCGTAGGACACGGGCTCTTCGGGCTGGGATCACGGAGGCGATCCGAGAGCTAACCGCCTAAACAGCCTAAACAGCCTAAAGAGTAAACAGCCTCTAATCTATTAGACCGACTAGCAAGAGGCAGTCAGTCAGTCAGTCAGTCAGTCAGTCTGACTGACTAGCAACTCCCGGCGGCACGATGACGTTCATCATCTGCCCAGGGTCGAGCACCTGCAGCGCGGTGGAGCGGTTTGCGTGCCTGGCTCAGCGTCGAGCAAGCATGAAGCAACACAAAGGATCTGCCCGCAACCTGCAACTAATATGAATTAGTCCAGTTGCTTAGTCTTCAACTATTTCTGGATGCGTGCGGTGTTTTGCTGGGCACACCGAAGGCTATAAACCAAACACACCACAAAATAACTTGCTCAAAAGTGGCCTGCAAAGCGCACTCACGATTCTACCACGCTCTCCTCCTTCGGGAGCGTCCCGACAGCGCCGCTCCCGCCCTCCTCGGGCACAAACGAGAGCGCCGCGCCGTTGATGCAGAAGCGCGGGTGGACGGTCTCGTCGTTCATCGCGAAGGCGGCCGCGGCGCCGCCCGGGTCGGTGTCGGGCACCATGTCTCCCTCCCGCACGTCGGGGCCGTCCGAGAAGACGTGCCCGAGGTGGCCGGAGCACTTGGAGCACTTGACCTCCATCCGGCCGCCGAGCTCCTTGGAGTACTCGAGGCCGCCGTCGCTCGTGCGCCAGAACGCGGGCCAGCCGGAGCCAGAGTCGTACTTGGCCTCCGAGTCGAAGAGCGCCACGTCGCAGCTCGCGCACCGGTACTCGCCGCGCCGCTTCTCGTCGTTTAGCGCCGACGAGAACGGCGGCTCGGTCACGCCCAGCTTCAGGACGGCCTGTCGAAAGGGCGTGGAGGTGCCGGTGCCGAAGGAGAAGGCCAGCTGGAAGAGCGCGTACGCCATCAGCAACGTGCTCGCGCCGAGCGCGCGGAACGGCACGGCGTCGAGCGCGGCGCCGGCGCCCAGCCACGCCAGGACGTCGGCATTCTGCCGCAGGTCGTTGAGCGTGAACGCGATGATCGCGCCGTACAGCACGTTGTATGTGTTCGGGTTGATCGACGGCCCCTTCTGCTCGCGGTTGTAACTCTTCATTCGCTGCTGCATGCGGTCGAGTGCCGCCTCAGCGTCCGCCGCCTTCGATCCGGGAGGCGGAGGCTCGTCCATGCGCAGGACGTCGGCTCGACGTGCAGCCAGCACGATCCGGGCGGCGGAGAGGTGGCCGCGCGGCACCGCGACGAGCGCAGCCGACGGCTGGACGAGCGCGATGCTCAGCAGAATCGGAGCAAAGCGCATCTTTACTCGAAAACGCATGCATTCGGAAGGCGGCGCGACAACTGAGTAGTTAACCCTGGGTTAAACCGTACGAGGAGCCCCACTCGATCGTGCAGTCACGCACGATCGAGCGCCGCGTCCTTAACACCATCTGCACCATCAGAGGTCGGCGCCACGGGCAGCGCAAAACGAATAGTCGCGGCCAATGCGAACGCGCGGTCGAATGGGAGCGACGTTCGATGTACGGAGGGTTCATAGCGTTTCATCAGCCATCGCCCTGACTTCTTTAACGCATCGGCGATCGCAGCACGCAGCTTGATGATCACGACCGCTGCAGGCCGCATTCTCGACCCGCATCGGGCATGACGAGCAAAAATATACGTTTTACCCTGTCTATCAAACGAAAAAACATATCGCCTCGTCCGCTGGGTATGCATACGGTGAGTAACGTTTGCATCGAGCTGGTTCACCTTGCTTGAGTGGGCAATCCTGGACAGCGGACAGCTGTTCGACCCGAGCGGACTTTAGTGTCGGTGAGCTAGCCGGCCACGTCCCGCAGCGGCCGCGCGCGCCCGAGCACCGGCATTTCCTGCACTGCCGCGCCGACCCGAAGCGCCGGCCGTACCAGCCCTAAACTCTGGCGCGCGCTCAAACCCGCCCTCTCGCTCGCCTCTCAGGCCGGCGACCAGTATGCCGACCTCGTTCAACTCCAAGAAGGTGGAGCCAGAGAAATACGCTCCCGGCGCTGACCAGAGCAGCGGCATCACGCTCGCGAGCTGCTCGAACGACCCGGGCAACATCCACGGGCCGGGTGCGGGTGGAGGAAAGGCTGATGCTGCGCCGGTGACCTTTGCGGTCAGTCCCGAGAAGAAGAAGAAGAGGAATTCCAACGACGACGACGACGCGCGCTCGATGGGCAGCGGCAGCGGCCCGTCGGAGGGCTCGCGCGGCAGGGGGAGAGACAACGACCAATCCTCGCAGGGCTCCGGGAGCAAGCGCGATCAGGGCTCCGTCATGAGCGGCAGCCGGCGTCTCGGCGACATCTTTTTCGATCGCGACCAGATCGCCGACAAACCGATCCACATCAAAATCAAGTACTACGCTACTGCCATCGCCAAGCTCATCTGGTACGTCCTCAAGTACCGATTCAACGACTTTCTGCTGACGGTCGAGTCGCTCGCCTGCATGTGGAGCATGCTGGTCGTTCCGTATCAGATTGCGTACCGCGATCAGGTCGAGATGGACGCCTTGTGGCTGACCAACTACTTTGTCGATTCGATCCAGGTCGTATGCGCCTTTATCCGCATGCGCGCTGTGCTGCCGCCGTCGGCGCGCGACATCCTCGACCGCACGATGTGCAGCTGCTGCCCGGCCTGCGTTCAGCCGGCGTCGATGAAGCAAGAGACGGCCAAGCAGCGGCGCGAGAAGCGCAGAAACAACCTCGACAACGACGACGACGACGATGTGTGCAACATGAAGGCGTTCAAGCGTGTGATCCCGTACATCATCCGGCTGCTGCTGTTCGTGCCCGTCGACATCGTGCTGTGGTCGACCGACATGGTGGAGCAGATCAAATTCGTTCGCACCCTGCGGCTGATTCCCTGCCCGCCCCAGCTGGTGCGCCACATGGAGAAGATCGAGCGCTCGCAGGCGATCAGCTTCGTGATGGCGCGTTCGATCCGTCTCATCGTGATCTTCCTCTTGGTGCTGCACTGGGTCACGTGCGCGTTCAGATTCGTCTCGCAGATCGAAGACGCGGAGCACTTCAATCAAGCGCCGTGGTACTCGCAGGAAGACCCCAATGGCACCGGGGAGCAAGAGTGGGTGCTCTACCTCTACGCCATGTACTGGGCCATGATGACCATCACGCAGGTCGGCCACAAAGACGTGGTCAACAACGACGGCGAGGTCAACGGTGGCAAGGTGTGGGAGTTTGTGGTGGCGACGGTCGTGGTCGTCGCCTCGAGCTTCCTCTACATCTACATCGACGCGAACTTCACTTCGATGATGCTGCGCTTCTACGGCGAGGTGGAGACGTACCGCAACCGGATCGGCGCCATCGACGGCTACCTGAAGCGCAACCGCGTCGACACGCGGCTGCGCGTGCTGGTCAAGCAGCACTTCAAGGAGACCTACCAGAGCGAGGGCAAGGACGACGACACGCTGCTCAAGCAGATGCCGCGCTCGCTGCGCCGCGAGGTCCTCAAGCACATCAACATGCGCGTGCTGCGCAAGGTGGCCATCTTCTTTGGCTGCGACAAGGCCTTCATGGGGCAGCTGTGCCACGCGCTGACGCGCGTCACCTTCATCCCGAGCGAGGAGATCTGCAAGCAGGGCGACATCGGGCGCGAGCTCTACTTCCTCGAGCACGGCCGCGTGCAGTCGACCATCGAGCCGCCCGAGGACGAGAACATCGACTACGACGAGATGGAGGACTGGGAGATCGAGCTGCGCGAGCGCGACCGCGTCGCCAAGACGGTCGTGCGCGTGCTGCGCGACTCGGGCGCGTCGCTGTGCTCGCTGGCCTTTTTGTTCGGGCTGCGGCAGGAGGCGTCGCTCAAGGCGGTCAAGAAGACGACGTGCCTGATGCTGCCGCGCGACGAGTACGTCGCGATCGCGACCGAGTTCCCGGGCGACACGTTCAAGGTGCGCGAGAAGTGCCTCGTGCAGGCCAAGGAGCTGTACGGCGACGCGGTGCACGGGCTGGCCGTCACCAAGGAGGTCGAGGCGATCCTCGCCAAGAAGGGCAACGCGCTCTTCGAGCTGATGGTGGCGGCGGCGGCGGGCGACGAGGAGCAAGTGCGCATGCTGCTCAACTCGACGTCGACGGCGAACACCGTCGGCGTCAACGACTACGACTACGAGGGGCGCACGGCGCTGCACCTCGCCGCCAACAAGGGGCTGCTCGGCATGTCGCAGCTGCTCGTCGAGCTCAACGCGCAGCCGACGGCCAAGGACAACGACCAGCGCACGCCGCTGCAGGCGGCGGTGCTCAAGGGGCACTACGACGTCGCGAAGCTGCTGCGCTCGTCGGGCGCGACGCTCGGCTGGGACGAGTTCACCGCGTCGGGCGAGCTGTGCGAGGCGGCCAAGCGCGGCAACCTCGAGAAGCTCGACGTGATGCTGCAGTGCGGCGCGCAGATCAACGCCGCCGACTACGACCGGCGCACGTGCCTCCACCTCGCGGCGTCGACGGGCGCCAACAAGGTGGTCGAGTTCCTGCTCAAGCGCGGCGCCAACGTCAAGGCGGCCGACCGCTGGGGCGGCACGCCGCTGCGCGACGCCGTGCGCGAGGGGCACCTCGACGTGGCCAACCACCTGCGCAACGCCGGCGGCGAGCTCGGCTACGACGAGCTGACGGCGGCGGGCGAGCTGTGCGAGGTGGCCAAGCGCGGCGACGTCGAGTCGATCAAGATGCTCGCCAAGTGCGGCGTCCAGCTCGACTCGGCCGACTACGACAGCCGGACGGCGGTGCACCTCGCCGCCTCCGAGGGCAACCTGCACGTGATCGACATCCTCATCGCGGAGGGCGCCAACGTCAACTGCCGCGACCGGTGGGACGGCACGCCGCTCACCGACGCGCTGCGCAACGGCCACCTCGAGGTCGCCAAGAAGCTCATCGAGGCGGGCGGCATCGTCGCGTACGACGACCTGACCGCGTCGGGCGAGCTCTGCGAGTTTGCGCGCACCGGCAAGCTCGAGCGCATCCAGGGGCTGCTCGACGGCGGCTGCAACGTCGACGCGTGCGACTACGACCTGCGCACGTGCCTCCACCTCGCGGCGAGCGTCGGCAACATGCTCGTCATCGACACGCTGCAGAAGGCGGGCGCCAACCTCTCGGTGCGCGACCGGTGGGGCAACACGCCGCTCTCGGAGGCCATCCGCGAGGGGCACCTGGAGGTGGCGCGCTACCTCATCAAGCACGAGGCCGAGCTGGGCCTCTCGGAGGAGGACTCGGCGGGGATGCTGTGCGACCTCGCGCGCGGCGGCGACGTCGAGAAGATCAAGACGCTCTGCTCGGGCGGCGTCGATCCGTCGGCTTGCGACTACGACAAGCGCACCGCGCTGCACCTCGCGGCGTGCGTCGGCAACGTGCTCGTCGTCGAGCAGCTCACCGCGTACGGCGCCGACGTCAACTTCGAGGACCGCTGGGGCAACACGGCGCTCTCGGAGGCGGTGCGCGAGGGGCACAAGAAGGTGGCCGAGGTGCTCTTCGAAAAGGGCGCCGAGCTGCACTTCTCGGAGAACCAGGCGGCGGGCGAGCTGTGCGAGTTCGCGCGCAACGGCGACCTCGAGCGGATCAAGATGCTCGCGGGCAGCGGCTGCGACATCAACGCCGTCGACTACGACGGCCGCTCGTGCCTCCACCTCGCAGCGTCGCTCGGCAACAAGCTGATCTGCGCGGCGCTGCTCGAGGCGGGCTCCGACATGAACAAGGTCGACCGGTGGGGCGGCACGCCGCTCGCCGACGCCGTGCGCGAGGGCCACCGCGACATCGCCAACAAGCTGATCGAGATGGGCGCCATCATCGGCATGGACGAGTCGACGGCGTCGGGCGAGCTGTGCGAGCTGGCGCGCGGCGGCGACGTCGACAAGGTCAAGCTGCTGCTCGTCGGCGGCTGCGACGCCAACGCGGCCGACTACGACAAGCGCACGTGCCTGCACCTCGCGGCGTGCGTCGGCAACCTGCACATCATCGAGGCGTTGCTCGAGTCGAAGGCCGACATCAACTTCCAGGACCGGTGGGGCGGCACCGCGCTCGCCGACGCCATGCGAGAGGGCCACTCGAAGGTGGTCAAGCTGCTGCGCGACAAGGGCGGCGAGCTGATGTGGGACGAGGGGCGCGAGTCGGGCGAGCTGTGCGAGCTGGCGCGCGCGGGCGACCTGGAGCGCGTCTCGCTGCTCCTCGAGTGTCGCTGCAACCCCAACGCGGCCGACTACGACAAGCGCACGTGCCTGCACCTGGCGTGCAGCGTCGGCAACCTGCGCGTCGTGCAGGCGTTGGTCGACGTGGGCGCCGACATCAACTTCAAGGACCGCTGGGGCGGCACCGGCCTCGCCGACGCTGTGCGCGAGGGGCACCGCGACATCGCCCACCTGCTCGTCGAAGCGGGCGGCACGCTCGACTATGACGACGAGACGGCGTCGGGCGCGCTGTGCGAGCTGGCGCGCGTCGGCGACCTCGAGAAGGTCAAGCTGCTCCTCGTCGGCGGCTGCAACCCCAACGCGGCCGACTACGACAAGCGCACGTGCCTGCACCTCGCTGCGAGCGTCGGCAACGTGCACATTGTGGACCAGCTCATCGAGTCGAACGCGGACGTCAACTTCCAGGACCGGTGGGGCGGCACCGCGCTCGCCGACGCCATGCGAGAGGGCCACACGAAGGTGTCGAAGCTGCTGCGCGAGAGGGGCGGCGAGCTGATGTGGGACGAGGGCAAGTCGTCGGGCGAGCTGTGCGAGCTGGCGCGCGCGGGCGACCTGGAGCGCGTCACGATGCTCCTCGACTGCGGATGCGACGTCAACGCGGCCGACTACGACAAGCGCACGTGCCTGCATCTGGCGTGCAGCGTTGGCAACCTGCGCGTCGTCGAGGTTCTCCTCGGCCACGGCGCCGACATCAACTACAAGGACCGCTGGGGCGGCACCGCGCTCGCCGACGCGATCCGCGAGGGCCATCGCGAGGTGGCGCACAAGGTCGTCACTGAGGGCGGCACGCTCGAGTACGACGAGGAGACGGCGGCGGGCACGCTGTGCGAGCTGGCCAAGGGCGGCGACCTCGACAAGGTGCGGCTGCTGCTGCAGGGCGGCTGCCAGGTCAACGCGGCCGACTACGACAAGCGCACGTGCCTCCACCTCGCCGCGTGCACGGGCAACCTGCAGGTGGCGCAGGCGCTGATCGAGTCGGACGCCGACGTCAACTTCCAGGACCGGTGGGGCGGCACCCCGCTCGCCGACGCGATCCGCGAGGGCCACACCAAGCTGACGCGCTTCCTGCGCGAGAAGGGCGGCGAGCTGATGTGGGACGAGGGCAAGTCGTCGGGCGAGCTGTGCGAGCTGGCGCGGCTGGGCGACCTCGAGCGCGTCACGATGCTCCTCGAGTGCGGCTGCGACGCCAACGCGGCCGACTACGACAAGCGCACGTGCCTGCACCTCGCGGCGAGCGTCGGCAACCTGCGCGTGTGCGAAATCTTGAAGTCAAACGGCGCCGACGTCAACTACAAGGACCGCTGGGGCGGCACCGGCCTGGCCGACGCCGTGCGCGAGGGCCACCGCGAGGTGGCGCACTTCCTCAGTACATCGGGCGGGCAGCTCTTCTACGACGAGGAGACGGCGGCGGGCACGCTGTGCGAGCTGGCGCGCGGCGGCGACGTGGACAAGGTGCGGCTGCTGCTGCACGGCGGCTGCGACGCCAACGCGGCCGACTACGACAAGCGCACGTGCCTGCACCTCGCGGCGTGCGTCGGCAACCTGCACGTGTGCCAGCTGCTCCTCGAGCACAAGGCCGACATCAACTTCCAGGACCGGTGGGGCGGCACCGCGCTCGCGGACGCGCTGCGCGAGGGGCACACCAAGCTCTCGAACTACCTGCGCGAGCAGGGCGGCGAGCTGAAGCTGAACGCGATGGAGGCCATCCACCAGCTGTGTGAGATGACGATCGCCGGCGACATCGACCGCGTCCGCCAGCTGCTGCAGGGCTCGTGCGACCCCAACGCGTGCGACGACAACCAGCGCACGTGCCTCCACCTCGCGTCGTCGCTCGGCAACACCAAGGTCGTCGAGGTGCTCATCGAGTACGGCGCCAACGTCAACCAGAAGGACCGCTCGGGGCGGCCGCCGCTCGCCGACGCGATCAACAGCGGCCACCGCGAGCTGGCGCTGCTGATCATCGGCCACGACGGCCGGCTCGACTACGACGAGGCGACCGCGTCGGGCGAGCTGTGCGAGATGGCGCGCCTCGGCGACCTCGAGAAGATCCGGCTGCTGCTGCAGGGCGGCTGCGACCCCAACGCGGCCGACTACGACAAGCGGACGTGCCTGCACCTCGCGGCGTCGGAGGGCAACCTGACGGTGGCCGAGACGCTCTGCGCGCACGAGGCGACCGACCTCAACGTCAAGGATCGGTGGGACGGCACGCCGCTCGGCGACGCGGTGCGCGAGGGGCACGACAAGGTGGCGCGGCTGCTGCACGCGCGCGGCGCGCAGATGGCGTACGAGCCCGAGATCACGAGCCTGCGGCTCTCGGAGCTGGCGCGCCTCGGCAAGCTCGAGCGGATGATGACGCTCGTCTCGTTTGGGTGCGACGTCAACGCGGCCGACTACGACATGCGCACGTGCCTGCACGCGGCGGCGGGCGAGGGCAACGTGCACGTGCTGAGCTACCTGATCGAGCAGGGCGCCGACGTCAACGCCGTCGACCACCGCGGCTGCACGCCGCTCGACGAGGCGATACGCTCGTCGCACCAGCTCGTGGCGCAGCGGCTGCGCGAGGCGCACGCGCAGCTCGGCCAGGTCATGCTGCCGATCGAGCTGGGGCGGCTCGCGCGCGGCGGCCGCCTCGAGGGCCTCGAGGTCCTCGCGCAGCACGGCTGCAACATGGACGCCGCCGACGAGGACGGCCGCACGTGCCTCCACCTCGCGTCGGCCTACGGCCACAAGCACATCGTCGAGTTCCTCGCCAACATGCCGCCCGACGCGGCGACGGGCAAGCCGCGCGCCGACCTGCACGCCGTCGACCTGCAGGGGCGCACCGCGCTCGTGTACGCGCACCAGCAGAACCACCAGCACGTCGTGCGCTACCTGCAGGAGGTCATGGACGCGCCGCACGCCGAGCGCGCAAAGTACAACACGGACAACACGTTCAAGTCGGCGGGGCGCTCGGCCGAGGTCGACGCGGCGCCGCACGCCTACGTCGACGACGGCACCGACCGCGTCTCGTCGCGCAACCTGCTCGGGCTGCCGTCGGAGCGCACGCGCGAGACGGCGTCGCACAACGTGTCCAACCTCGCGCAGGGCCAGGCACTCGTGAGCGGCATCGTGCCCGGCGCCGGCCTGGTCACGCAGGTCTCGAGCGGCAGCCTGGTCACGCCGCCGCGCAACCCGGCGGTGGCAAGCAAGCTGCCGCCCGGCGGCAAGCTGCCGCCCGTCGGCTCGCCGCAGGACGCCGCCGCCAAGATGAACGCCGCCTTCGGCCTCGTCTCCGACTCGCCCGGGAAGGCGCCCAACGGCGACGGCGGCCTCAACGGCTCGCACAACGGCAAGGGCCTCAACGGCGACCACAACGGCGGCCTCAACGGCACGCACAACGGCAACGGGCACGACCAGCACGACCTGCCGCCGACGATTGCCGAGGAGGAGGACGACGCCATCGCCATGTTCAAGGCGCGAGAGCCGACGGACGAGGAGCTGTTTGGCATCTGAGCCAGCATTCAAGATCAAAAGGGAGGGAGAGAGCAGAGAAGGAGAGAGAGAGCGAGGGAGAGTGCAAGCGAGCGAGACAGAGAGAAGCGAGACCGAGAGAGCACGAGATCGGAGCGAGGCGACGAGTTTGGTGTCAGCCATGGCCGGTGTGTTTTGGGTGCTCAATGCAGCACAATTTGACGCACGCATGTTCAGTTCGTCCTCGTCGGCGCTCAAAAAAATAGTCGAGTCATGGTCAGGTCTTTGTGTGTTATTGTCGTATAAAGAGCCTTTCTAAATCACCTTTGCAGTCACGCAACACGTGTTGTCACCCCTGCAGCGGCGAGGCGGGAACTTGCTCCCAGCTTCGCCTGGCGGTGAATCGCGGCCAGCCTTCCACCTGCGCAGCCTTCCCACATCATCTATGTTCGGATTTGGCCGCAAGAAGCCCGCCATCTGCGCGCCGTGCGTGCAAGAGCCGCTCCTCGCCACCATAGTCACTCGCCTCGGCGAGCCGATCAGCGACGACGTGCAGGTGCTCTTTGCCGCGGCAGCGGCGCTGGCGATCCTCACAGTCTGGCTCCGGCTCAGCAAGCTGACTCTGTTCTGGTCGTGCTCGCTGTCGGCGCTGCTCATGCCGCCGATTGCCCTCTGGCGGCCCGACACGCTGCTCGTCGCTTGGGTGCTGGGTCTCGTGGCCGGTGCACTGCAGCGCGGCTTGCTGGGCGACGGGCTCGCCGCGGATGTCAAGGAGCTGGGCAGGACGAGCGCTGCGCTGAAGGAGGAGATGTCCTTGCTGCGCGCCTCGCTGAAGGAGGTGGCGCTCTTGAGGAAAGGTGCGTCACGCACCTCCCAGCTGTGCACTGCGGCTGCGTTGCCCCGTTCTGAGCCGGTTCTCTTTGCTGCGCGCAAATGCACAGGAGCCGGTCGCGAGGTGTCGCCAGCGAAGCGGCCACCGCCCGTCATGACGCCTGCGCGGGCGCCGCCGGCCACTCCGATGTCGGCGCCGACACCCACGCACCCGAGCGGCGGGGTCAAGCGCTCGGCCACGGTGCCGCTGCACATGCAGGGCCTCTCCGTCAAGGTGCGCACGCCGGTGGCGGCCACGCCCGTGAGCGTCATGGAGATGTGATGCACTCCACAGCCCGGTGCGCGGAGGCAGCGGCCGCCGTCTTCTGCTTCCAGCTCGGCTTCTGCGTTGCACCATCAGCCTTTCTTGTCCATCGGCTGGTCAGTCGTCACTATGCTCGTCACCTCACTGAAGGTGCCGACGGAGGAAACTGTCTGGGAGCACAGCGAGCCTCGGTAGAAGGTGTAATAGTTGAGTAAGCGCAGATTGTTAGGTGGTTCACCCCCTGAGATGCATGGTTTGGCATTCTCGCGAAAAGCATTCTCCGACTGAGGGGCCCAGCCGCGTCGGCCGCTAGCCTCGAGCGTGGTTTGCTAGCCTCGAGCCCAGCCGCGTCGGCCGCTAGCCTCGAGCGTGGTTTGCTAGCCTCGATGGCCGCCGCCCCGCTCCCCTTCTCGATCGGAGCCACCAAAAAAGGTGACGTGCCACTCAGCATCGACAAGCGGAAATGGGGCAAGCTGGTCACGAAGCTCGGCAACGTCAGTGGCGACGCCGACGCTCTGCTGACTGCCATCAAGTCAGCGCTGGGCACCGGTGGGCACAGCCTGGAGAACGGCCACGCCGTCGAGGTGCAGGGTGATCAGCAGGAGGCGCTTCGAGCTTGGCTGGTGCAGTCGGGCTGCGTAAAGGGCCTCAAGAAGGAGAAGCCGGCCGAGGACCCAGCGGCAGCTGGCCCGTCAGAGCCCGACCAGACGGCCGAGACGCGCCCTCGACGGAAGCCTCGATGGGATGCGGCGCGGACCGCCGCTGCCGGTGGTGCCGGCGCTGGCTCGTCCGACGACGAGCTCGAGGATGCCAGTGCCGGCACGGGCGGCGGGCTCAAGAAGGACCCGGCCTACGCAATGTTTGTGCGGCTGCTAAAGTCGTGGCAGTACTGGGACCACGACTACAGCACGTTGCCCGAGCGGTGGGTGCAGCGCGTGGCGATGCAGACGGAGGGCCACGCGCTAGAGGGAGACGACCGGTCGGACATGGGTGGCGGAAGCGGCGGCGGCGGCGGTGGTCCCCTCGTCGTGCGAGGCGCGAGCGTCGAGCAAGTCAACGCGGCGCTGCGCACGCTCGGCATGGTGGCCGAGCCGTCGCCGCTGGGCCAGTCGCGGCAGCAGCGGCAGAAGCAGCGCCAGGGGCAGGGCAAGGCCGCCGTGCCGACTGCCGCCTCCTCGCACGCGCCGGCGGCGCCTCCCCGCGACGCGCTCGCTGACTGGTGGCAGGGCGCACCGACTGGCCCGGCAGGAGGAGCACCGCCCGGGATGCGGGTCGACGTGGGCGCCGCACACAGGATGGTGGCGCACGCGTTGGGCGGCGGCGGCCGCGGCGGTGGCGGTGGCGGTGGCGGTGGCGGTGGCGGTGGTGGCGCCAATGCATGGGTGCAGCGGCCGCTTGGGATCGGGCCAGGGCGCGGCCGCGGCGCTGCGAGCTCCACGGCCAACGCCGCGTCCGCGTCCGGGCGCGGGCGCGGGCGCGGGCGCGGCAGGATCGGTGGTGGTGGTGGTGGCGGCAGCGCCGGGAGAGGCGCGGCAAGGCTGCCACGGCTCGCTTCCGACGATGACGACCGCTGGGAGCACGAGGAGGAGGATGAGGACTGGGAGGAGGATGCGTGGGGAGAGGGCGGCGGCCGCGCGGACGGCAGCGGTGGCGAGGCGGCGCGCACGCACACGCACGCGTACACGTACGCGCACGCGCGGCAACCGGCGCTGCCGCTCGACGCCTTTCTCGACGCGGTGCCATACCAGAAGCCCGCGCTCGACGGCGGCGGCGGGCGGGGCGAGCGTCAGAGCCTCGAGCTCGCCCGCCGTCTGCAGAAGGCGTCTCGTCAGCGTGCCGGTGCCGGCAGCGGTGGCGGTGCCAGTGGCGGTGGCGGTGGCGGTGGCAGCGGCCGCGGTGCGCGCAGTGCGGAGGACGAGGAGGACGAGGAGCTGCAGCTGGCTCTGATGCTGTCGCTGTCGGCGGCTGAGGCGGCGGCGGCGACGACGAAGGTGGAGGAGCCGCCGATGCGGGAGACACCGCCGGCCGACGATTGGCGGACGGCTCTCGAGCGGCGGCTGCAGCAGCAGCAGCGGCAGTATCAGCAGGAGCAGCCGCGGCAGGAAGAGGAGCAGCCGCAGCGGCCGCCGCCGCAGCAGCCGCAGCCGCAGCTGTCAGGGCGCCGCCTGCACGTGACGTGCGAGGAGCTGTGGGGTGACCTGGACGAGGAGGCGGCGCTGGCGCTCGCCATCCGGCTGAGCGCAGAGGAGGCCGAGGCGGCGGCCGAGGCGGAGGCCGAGGCGGCGGCTGGGGTGGAGGCGCGAGGGGGGCGTGAGGGGGGGCACGCCGACCTCGACCTGGACGACGACGAGTCTGGCGAGAACGACGACGACGACGACGACGACGACGACCTGTACTTTGAGGAGGACGAGGATGAGTGGTGGGCGCCGCGCGCCGCGCAACCCGCACCGCCGCCGCTGCCACCGCCGCCAGCTGCGGCCGCGTCGCCGCGCGCGGCTCCGCCCGGCCTCGCGCCGCGCGGACCTCCGCCGCCGGGGCTCGCGCCGCCTCCGGGGCTGCGCCCGTCACAGCCGCTTACGACGACGGCGGTGCCGCCTGCCAGCCGGGGCGTCGGCCGCGGTCGGGGGCGTGGCCGCGTGCCGGACTGGGCGCCGACGGTCGAGTACCAGCAGGGCATGAGAGACGACGAGGCGCTCGCGCTCGCGCTCCGCCTGAGCGAAGCCGACGCCGCGCCGGCCGCGCCGCCGCCGTCGGCCGTCAGACCCGCCGCCAGCGCGGCCGTCGCCAGCGCGGCCGTCGCCACCGCCGCCGCGCAGTCAGACGGGCTGGCCGCGGGCCGCGGCTCCAAGCGACGCGACGGCGGCGCGGGCCACGGCGTGGCTGCCAGCGGCGGCGGCGGCGACGGTCTTCCGCTCGCCATATGGGCAGCGCGCGCCCTCGCGCCGTTGGTCGGTGACGGCGGCGGCGGCGCGCCCGACCCATCGGTGCTCGCCGAGATCCTCGTCTCGCTCGAGACCGACGGCGAGGTGCGCCAATACTGCGATGACTTCCTGGGGGAGGGGGCTGCCACCTCGGCCTTCGTCACCCAGTTCTGTAACCGCCGCCGTGTTTGACGACGCTCTGTACGTGAATTTGTACGTGCGTACTGTGTAGCGCACGAGGCGCGTGTGATCTGTCATACCAGCCCCCTTTTCCGTAACACAATACCGAACACAACGCCGAAACAGGGGGTGGAACCGACTAGCACGCGCATTCGATGTGGGGTTGGCCACACCAGCCATGCGCGGATTGAGGGGGAACTGCGACAGAGTAGGCTACCCGAAAAGTCCACACGCTCGAGAGCGCGCTTACTTCATCGCGCAGACGCCGCCGGCCTCCGAGATCTCCTTCATGGCGGCCTCGCAGTCCTCCTTGGACGCACCCTCCTTGAGCGTCTTGGGGACGCTCTCGACGAACTCCTTGGCCTCCTTCAGGCCCAGGCCGGTGATGCCACGCACAATCTTCAGCACGGCGATCTTCTTGTCCGCCGGGAACGACTCGAGCACCAGGTCGAACTCGGTCTTCTCCTCGGCCGCCGCACCAGCATCGCCGCCGGCGGCCGCCGGGCCGGCCATCATCATCATGCCGCCGCCGCCGCCCGCCGACGCGTCAACGTCGAAGGTCTCCTCGATCGCCTTGACCAGCTCGGAGGCCTCCAGGAGCGTCATCGCCTTCAGCTTGTCCATGACCTCATCAACGACGGCGCTCATGACGGGCGCGGCGACCTTCGACTGGGCGATGCGCGAGTGGCAGACCGAGGCGGTCGGGCAGAAGGCGGCGGCGGCCGACGCGAAGGCAACGAGGCACAGGTTGCGGAGCATTTTGTTGCGGAGGGGGTGAGAGGAGAAGACGGCTGTCGTGATCTGGGACAGTGATCTCGACCCGTGCCTCGCCACTTCGTGTAAAGGGTGGTATTACATCCGCCACGCGGCAGGTAACTTGCTGGCTTTGAAAATTATATTTTAAATAAGGTAGGTATTTGGGGTGGAAGCTGTTGTAGGTGTTTTGATGGTTTTGGTGTGGGGGAGGTGTTTGAGGTTAGGGATGTTGAGGATTTTTGAGGAGGAGTTGGAGGTGAATGAGGTGATTTGGAAGGTTTTGAGGGTGGTGAGGGAGATGATGGATGTTTATTTTGATTTTTGTATGTATGTTGAATGTGATTCGGGTTCATGTTGTAATTTAAGTTGTGTTGTATGCTGCTGCAGTGGGGTGCAACAGCTGTGTGCAGCGATATGCTCCGGACCGCCGCGAGAATATAATAACGACAAAACAACACACACACGCCACGCGCCGTCGAGGCCCTCCCTCGCTCATCATACCGAGTCCGAATCGGAGCCGCAAGAGCCGTTCTCGAGTAGCTGCACGCTGTCGCCGCCCTCGCCGCCGCTCTGGCGTATCGGCCAGTGCACGCCATCGCCGTCCGGACCCTTGCCCCACACGGGCAAGAACCAGAAGCGCGGGTCCTTGCCGAAGACACTCTCCCAGTTCCTGCGCGCGCCCACGTCAAAGTCGGGCGAGTGCCCCTCTATGGTCGTCTCGTTGGTCAGCACCATTCGCACGTGGAAGCCGCCAAAGCAGATGAGCATGAGCACGAGCGTCGTGTTCATCAGCATCGCCATCCATGTGATGACGTACATGCCCGGCGTCCACAGCCGGCGGGACGGTGATCTCTTGATCGTGAACGTCCAGACGTCCATGAACGTCGGGATGAACGTCACGAGCACCCACGAGCACGTCGCCAGCGTGTAGATGAGGAAGAGCACGAAGAACTTGCGGTTGTAGAAGCCGACGGTGTTGATGACCCACGGACAGAAGTGGTCCATGTTCAGCACGACCCGCTGCGTCACGCTGCAGTAGTGCGAACGGAGCGGCCGGTACATCCCGCTCTTGGAGCACAGTCGGTACTGCGCCGCCAGGCGAGGGTCGCTCGCGATGCGCTCGTTCCACGCCTTGGGCACGGTGCCCGGGTCGATGAGCACGCAGTGCAGGTAGGAGGTGAGCAGCAGCAGCAGCAGCACGTGGAAGATGCCGACGCTGATCCAGCTGAGCCACGTCGTGTGCGGCGTCCACAGCACGTACGGCGCGTAGTTGATGCCCACGATGCCGCAGACCATGCCAAACATCGGCGTGGCGAGGCAGCGGAAGCCGGTGCACGGCGAGCATCGAGGATGCTGATCGTCGTCGGCCGCAAGCATGGCGGCGCAGTCGTCGGGACCTCGCGCCAGCGGTGCAAGTCGCGCGAGTCTTGCGGCAGAGGTGAAACCAGCGCATCTTGCATGTTACGGCCCATCGGAAGTTGCAGGGTCCTTTTGCTCGCCCCGCCGCCAGCAGCGCGGAATGCGTGGAGGGGGCAAAGCAGCGCAGCGAAGCATCGCCGAGTCTTTGCGCAAGGAGGCTTCGACCGCCAAGCTGCATCGCGCGCCACTGCGTCGTTGTGCATCGCGCACCGCTTCGATCGTAGTGCTTCATGTCCTCGCCTCGGAGGGAGGCCAAGCGGCCTCGGCTGGCCGCCGAATCTTCTCAGGCTGGCAGCAGCAGCAGCAGCAGGGCCAAGGCGCCCGCGAATCCTCATGCCCACGAGCCCATTGCTGAGGGCGAGGCCGGGCGGGTCCACCTGCGGCTTCAAGGCAAAAGCGCGCCGCTGCTAACCCTGCGTGCCGCGGTCGAAGCGACCCGAGCGGCTGCGGCTGCTGCATGCCCGCATTATGCAGGCGTCCAGAGCGACGAGATGGAGGCCCGCTTCGCATACCAGCAGGTGGCGTCGCACCTGCGGCCGCTCATCCGCGATCGCGTCGCGTACCACCTGGTCGACGACGCGGCCTTTCGCAAGCAGCTCGCCGATCTCAGTGACGAGTGGAAGCCTCCCAAGGGGACGACGCTCCAGCTGGTGGACATGCGGCTGACCGACGGCGACTACAAGCTGCAGCCGCAGCTCGACCGGCTCTGCACGCTCTGCAACGAGGCGCGGCTGTGGGACGACAACACCCTGCTCCCGACGGTGCTGAGCGGCGGCCGCTACCAGGTGCTGGGGTTCCGCGCGCTGGTGCAGCTGCGGCCCGGCGGCGCGGGCGACGCCGACAGGGGCGTCGACGGCGGCTCCGTCTTCCGGATGCTCTGGCAGCCCGAGGCGCGGCGGCTCGTGCTCAACACGATGGCGATGGTGGTCGACCCCGCGTGCCGCGGCAACGGCTGCGGCCGCCGGATGGTCGGCGTGCTGGGCGCGATGCTCAGGCGCGAGGCGGCGCGCGCGGCCAAGATGCACGGAGGCGTCGACGACTCGCTGATGCTGGTGGACGCGCTCGAGCCCGGCTTCTACGTGCGGCTGGGCTTCGAGGCGAGCCCCGACGCGACGCTCGTCGCGAGCGAGATCCGGCAGTGGCTGACCAACGAGGGCACGCCCAAGGAGCTGCGCACCGTCACGCTCATTTCCATCGGCAGCCACTGCCCCAAGATGATCAAGCGGTGGGCGTGGCAGCCCGTGCCGAAGACGCTCGAGCTGGGCGGCAGCGTCTGCCGGCGCAGCGGGCCCGACGACGACCTGCCGCCGACGGCGCGCGACGAGGACACCGTCGGCACCGTCGAGAGCGGCGTCGGCGAGACGTTTGGCGACGTGGCGCGCCGCGCGGGCTGCGAGGTCTACTCGTTACTCTCCGTCAACCCGGCGGTCACGTCGCTCATCGACCGGCGCGTCGTGATGAAGCGGCGGCTCAAGCAGGGCACGACGCTCAAGCTGCCGTCCGAGGCGTTCAGCGCCAAGCCGTTCCACTTCGAGTGGGTCATGTGCGACACGTGCGACAAGTGGCGCCACATGCGGCTGCGCCCCGTCGAGTTCTGGGACGTGCAGTTCCGCCAGACGTGGTCGTGCGGCACGCGCCTCGGCGTCGACGACGACGGCGAGAGCCTCGCGACGTCCGTCCACCCGGAGGCGTGCGCCGTGCCGCAGGTGACGTGGAACAAGGCCGCCGCCAACGCCGCCGCCGCCGACGCCGCCGCCGCCGCCTTCGCCGCGCTGCCGCCGACCATGTCGCCGATGGCGCCGATGCAGCAGCCCACCGGCTTACCCCCGCACCACGAGCCGCACAAGTTTTGCGAGGGGACGCGCCGCCCCGGCTCCGACGGCAAGCTCTGGCAGGTCGCGCCGTACTGGCCCGGCTACGGGCTCGGCGGCGGCACGGGGACCAAGGCGGGCAAGGTGCAGTTCCAATGGGTGCCGGTGGTGGAGAATGTCGACCGCCGGCGCGGCGGCGGCGGCGGCGGCGGCGGCGGCAGCGCGCGGACGGCCGAGCTCGCCGACGAGCCGCTGCTCGGCGCCGAGGTGCCGGCGCCGGGGGAGGGGGGGGATAAGCCGCCACCCAACTTTGGCGCCGACATGGAGCCGATGCGCACGGTGAGCTGGTCGGCCAAGGAGGACGCGTGGCTGCGCACGCTGGTGCTCGAGGCGAAGGCGGCCGCCGAGGAGCGCGACGAGGGCGGCGAGGAGGGCGGCGGATTCGGGATGATCGACCCGGGCGAGTGGGCGGTGATTGCGCAGCGCCTCTCGACGGGCCGCGGCGCGCACAAGGTGGAGGCGCGCTGGTCGCTCATCGAGCAGAGGGACCAGGTGCGCAAGAGCGCGACCGACGGCAAGAAGTTCAACGCCGACCGCGACGCCCTCATCAACGCCGCCGCCGCCGCCGCCGCCGTCGATGCGGCGACGACGCGCGGACGTGACGGCCCGGCAGGCTCCCCGAGCGGCGTCGGCCCCGGGTTCTCCACCGCGGCAGCGGCGCGGCCGGGCACCAAGGGCGGGCAGAAATTCCAGCACGTGCACGTCAAGGGCCAGGGGCTCGGGGCTGCCGACGGGAAGAAGAAGGCGAAGAGTCGCTCTGGGCCCTCTGGCGTCCGCAAGAGCAAGAAGTGAGACGCGGCAAGGCGCGAGCCGGCACGGGATGCCCCCCTTGTCCGCTGTATGTCTCCCGGTGAGTCAGCTCCCCCAACTCCAGACCTTGTTGAGGGTGAGTGCCGGGGGTCTTCTAGAGAGAGGGTCTCAGCGTGAGGCTCTGCTTTGCCCAAAGCCAGCGGTGAGGAGCTCGCGACCCGCCTTTGGGGCCGTTTGCCACGTGGGCGCTTTTACCTCTGCAGCCTCAACTTTCAAGCGCATGGCGAGCGCCGCTCAACGCAGGGCCGCGCTCGCGGAGCACCTCAGATTCGCCCAAGAGGCGCGCGAACGCTTCGCTGCCTCTTCTGTGGAACCTCCGCCCGTGCCAGCTGCGAGACCGCCTGTCCAAGCAGCCTCACCGCCGGCACCGGAGCCGCCGCCCGCGGCGCTGTGCCCATCCTGTGGCAACTGCACACGTGCCGAACGCTGCGAAGGCTGCGGCTACAACATGAGCGAGGCGCTGGCCCTCTGGCGAGGAACCGGTGTCACGCCGGAGGGCTTGCCAGTCGCTAACCCAGCAGATCCAGTGGCCGAGCCAGCGCCACCGCCACGTCCGCCGCCGACCAACAGAGCACCTGCAGCGATGAGCACGACCGAAGTCGAGTCAATCTTTTCAATGTTGCGGCCGGGCGAGAACGGAGCAGCAACGGCGGCAGCGTCGGAAGCGGCGACACCAGCGTCATTGTCAACGCCACCCGAGGTTCTCGATGCGCTGCCTTGCACGGTGCTGCAAGTGGACGTGCCGGACGCCCAGGAGTGCCAGGTCTGCTTGCTGCCGCTCGTGGCAGGCGACACGGTGCTTCGGCTGCCATGCTTTCACTGTTACCACCAGGCATGCATAGTTCCATGGTTGCAACGACACCGGAGCTGCCCTGTTTGCAAGCACGATGTCTGCGCCCAACCGCCTTTCGAGCCGAGTTGGCAGCAAGCCCCCGCACTGTCCGCGGCCCCGAAGACGTGTGGAAGCGATACGTAGGTAGCCTATCAGTTCAATAAGTCTGTTAATAGCTCGGTACTACGCGTTGACTACGCTTGATCTTCGTTGTTCAGCGATCACGTCCAGGCTCAGTCGTGACCCATGGAGTCGAGGGCCCTGTGGTTGGTGCGGTAAAAAGGGTCCCCGCGGTATGGCTGCTGGCGGAGCGGTGGACAGCCTTCGTGCGCAAAGCGCGTGCCGCCCTTTTGCAAGCGAGCCCACGCATGCAGGCGATCGTCGAGTGCGTTCCGCCTCTGAAGCGCATTCATGACCGAGTCAGCAAGGTGCAGCGGTCCGACTGAGGCGAGCCGCGACTCGAAGCGCGAAGCCTTGTCGCCCCCCTGCAGCCGCTCATAGGTCTCTGTGTCTAGCTGCAGGTGTCGCATGTAGGTCAGCTGCTTGTAGATGGAGCCCATGCAATCCGCAAAGCCCACCATCCACTGCGTCCTCTTGTCGCTCAGTACGTCTTTAGCCTTGTTGTACTCGTCTTCGCCCACCGTCACACGAAGCGGCGCCGAGGCGAACGCCGCGACCTGGACGTTGTTGACCCGTTTTGGCGTCATGTCCGACGCCATGTACTGCATCAGTGACTCGTTGGTCAATGAGCCATGCGACGACCCAGTTTCAGACTTGGAGCAATTGAAGGGGTCACGCCCGGGGCACGCACACATTTGCATGCAGTGCACCCAGTTCGACAGCGTTCGTTGCGTGCCCGATCTGAGCGTGGTAACGTACACGATGTCGCGGGCAAAGTAGACTTTTGCCAGGTTCTTGGCGCGCATGGACTGGACCATGAAGGGCGCGTGCTCGGATCGGAATGGCGCTGGTGGTGCGAGAACCCCGGAGGACAGCTCCGTGTCAACCAGTCCAGATCTGCACAATCTGGTGCCGCGCAGAGGCCACATGTCGAACGGCGGTGGGAGGTCGGTGACGCGCTCGCAAATCAGCGAGTAGAGCATGCTGCTCAGGCTGGTACCGCCCGTCTTTGGCACGTGTATGTGCACGAAAAGATCGCTGCGCCATCCGCCATAGCGATGCACCCCATCTGGCGGGCAACCGGGCTTGAATGGCAAGGGCGCTGTGTGGCCGGTCCTGTTCCGGAAACCGTGCTTGAAGTCACCCGCGTCGTGGTTCTGGCTGGCCATTGCTACGCGCCCCTGGGTCAGCAGGCTCGGCACGATATTGTAGGACCGCAGTGTTGTTGCGACGAGTCCGAAGGCACGATCGACCGCCTGGCTCAAGGGCGACCCCGTCTTGACGAGTTGCCCGCTGGCCTCGCGGGTTGAAATGAAGCCATGCAGGCACTGCGGCAGCTCGGATCCCTTATAGACCGTCTTGGCAGACGTTTGGATGAAATGCTGCTGCTCGCATCCCTCGAAGCAATATCCGAGCCACAGCATTTGCCACCCTTTTGGCGCGTGCGCAAGCGCGTCGTGAATGAGCCCCAGGCCCACTCTCGTCAGCGCAGAGTTGCCGCTGGCCCAGTTGGACTCTATGGCAACGTCGTCCTCAACGAAGAAGGCGATGTCATAGCTGGAAGCTAGGAACTCTCGCTGTGCCCTGAGGTGGGACAGGCCAACTGCGATCCGGGAGGGGTTGGCGCGTAGCCACCAATTGGCACCATAGCTGCCGTTCAACCATCTCTCATCGAGCTGCCCGGTCCGAACCAAGTCTGCGATGAATGCGCCCTCGAAGGTCTTGGCATCCATAGCATCGACGAGGATCTGCCTGGCCGGAGGTATGCAGAGCTGGCCGAAGAATGCCTGCACACTGTCCCTGTTGTGCAGCGCTACAGCGTAAGCTGCGCCGTTCAATAGCGTCAGCGCCGCGCCAAAGGAGAAGCCCGGGCCGAGCGTGACATCCGTTGGACATGATGGGCCAGCGGAGGTTGAGGACGACGAGGCCAGGCGGCCGGTCGCCTGAATTGCGCGATGGGCCATCGGCTGAATCGTCTGCACCGGTCGTTGTTGAGCCGACACTGTTAGTGATCGCCGACACTTGATTTAGCTCCGCGCCACTAGGTGCATAGTTTCGCATGCCAAGAATTGCTGAGCTGGACCGTTAGCATGGGTCGACGAGAGCGGAAACGCTCGCCGCAGGTCAGCCGTGAGGACACGGAGCCCGCCGCCGACGAGGAGCCGCTGTCGGAGCCCCTGTCGGAGCCGCCGGTGCAGGAGGAAGATGAGCCCGAGTTTGGCTTTGGACGGCGGGACGACAGCTCGGCCGCGGTGACGAGAGTCACCGGGTTCATCGCCGTCCTGCTGGTCTTTGTGGTGATAGCCATCTGGAATCCGGGACATGGGGTCTCAAGCGGGACGTGGGGCTTCAAGCACAAGCTGAAGAAGAAGCCGCCGAAGCACATGTGGCCCTCGCCCGAGGACGCGGTGCCTGGATGCACGCCGGTGGGCAACGTGTCTCGGTCACGGCCACCCGCGAGGATGTCGCGCGTCTTCCTGCTGCAGCGCGACGAGCGCAAGAACCTGGCCGACATGATCAACTATCACCGCCAGGCGTTCTCGCCCGACCAGATCGTCATCTTGGACCACCGCAGCGAGGACTCGCTGACGAAGCGGGTGCTGCAGAGGTTCAGCCAGGTGGGTGGGCACGTGTGGCGGTGCGAGCGAGACTACGCGCAGCACCGCGCCGACATGATGAGCAGGGTGATGAAGCTGTACGCGCCGTACTCCACCTACCTCATCCCGCTCGAGGCCGACGAGATGCTCGCGCTCCACACACAGAACGACACGCTCGACTGGAGCAGCGCGGCGCTCAGCTCCGCGCTCGCCTCGCTGCCCGACAGCGCCAAGATGTTCAAGGCGCGCACGACGGCGGGCGTGCCGCACGACTGCCCGAACATGCCCCTGTCGGAGGAGCAGTCGGAGAGCGCGCTGGTCGCCGAGAAGTGCCTGGGCGCCGCGAAGCCGCTGGACGGCTTCAGCTGCGGCTCGCGCACGTTTTACCGCGGCGACGACTTCGCGGCGACCGACGACCGCAACACCATCGGCGCGACGACCGCGCAGCCCGACCCGCTCAAGAACGCCGGCGCCTGCGTGCAGGGCGGGCTCGAGCCGCTGTACCACCGCTCGCCGCTCGTGATCATCCACTTCCAGGTCGGCTCGCTCAACGACCTCGTGATGCGCGTGATGCGGCAGGCGGCGCGGCTCAGCCCGGCGCGCTGCAACCAGAAGGACCGGCCGCACGTTTCCTCCGAGATCAAGGAGCTGCAGATGTACTGCCAGTGGCACGCGACGATCTCGAAGGCCGAGCTCAACCTCACGGCGATACGGCCTCGCTACGAGCGCACCTACTGCGCGCCACCGGAGACTCTCGTCTCGCTGCAGGCGGCGCTGCGCCGCGCGTGCTTCCCACCAACGAGTGCGCACAGCCTCGTCCCCGTCGGGGGTATGTGAGGGCGCTCCTTCCACCGGGAATGAGAGCCTGGCGAGGGCTACGGAGCATCGGAGCGCATCAATATCTGCATGATGTGACCACGCATGTATAGGTAAGCGGTTGATCATTTCAAAGCATCCTAAAACTGACTAAAGTAACTGAACGTGTTCGTAAACCTGTGCGCGACCGACGGCGGCACGGGGGAGGCAGGGAACCCAAGCCACCGTGGCCATGTCGTCAGCCGAACGGCCGAAGGTTGATGAGTGGCTTCTCGACGACGAGGTAGGAGACCAGCGCTACCCCAAAGGAGCCGAGGACGGCCACGACGAAGTAGACCAGGTACCAACAGAAGGCGACGGTCTCCGAGTCGACGCCGCGCAGGCCAAAGAGGCTGTGGCCGAGGGGCATCACCACGTTGAACTGCAGCAGGTAGGCCGAGTACGAGAGCCGCGCGAAGGGCGTCCACACGGCCGAGCTGAGGACGCGCGCGAGCACGGTGCACTTGCCGCGCAGCATCTGCACCAGCAGCAGCGACGTGCACGCGCCGAGCGCGGCGCGCGAGAAGAGCACCAGCAGCAGGTTGAAGGCGGGCGGCTGCCGCTGCACGAACGCGTTGCCGCTGCCGAGGAAGCACAGCGCGAGCGCGAGCGCGCCGGCGGCGGTGCTGGCGAACGAGTCGCTGCAGCCGCGCGGCACGAACGGCGCCTCGCTCTGGTGCGCGGCGGCGGCGAGCATGCCGAACAGGTACGGCGAGCAGCGCGTGTACAGCTTGTCGTAGATGATGTCGGGCGTGGGCGGCACCCACATGCCGTCGGCGTCCGCGGTGGCGAAGACGAGCGTGGCGCGGATCAGCAGGCTGAGCGCGACGAGGCTCATCGGCAGCACCACCGTCAGCCTGCTCGGCCAGCCCGCGAGGCCGCCGACGCGGCACTCGGCGATGCCGGCCGCGCCGCCCGTCATGAGCGCGACCAGCGGAGGCGAGAAGATGTAAAACTGCATCTCGAGCGCTATGCTCCACGTGTGCCCCATGCACGAGGTGAACGGGTCGCCCACCTGCGGCCCGACCATGTTGTTTATGAAGAGCAGGTTCGTCCAGCCCCATCTTCGGCACGGCGGCATCAGCGGCGCCTTGTTGAGCATGAGCGCAAAGGCGTACGCCGGGAAGATGCGCAGCCACCGCCGCAGGAAGAACTTGCCGTAGTGGATGTACCCATTCCGGTCGAGCTCCTGCGTGAGCATTTTGTAGATGAGGAAGCCAGACAGCACGAAGAAGACATCGACACCCATGTCGCCGGCGAGCGGCAGCTGCATCGGGAAGTAGCTCCACAGCAGCTTTCGCGCCTCGCCCGCCCGCCACGTGAAGACGCCCTTGTCGTCGGTGCCATACTCAATCCCGATGAACTGGCAGCAGTGGACGGAGATGACCCACAACACCGCCCACGCGCGGAGCCCGTCGAGCACCTCGAGCTGCGACTTTGAGCCGCTCTGGAAGAGCGAGCGGAGGTTTCGGCGCAGGTCCCACGGGTTCTGGGGAGCTCCGCCCCCTAGCAGGGTGAAGCCCTCGTCGACCTTGCTGGGCCGCCTCAGGAGGTACACCGACTCGTAAATCTTGGCGCACAGAGAGGCGGCCGGTGCGTCGGCGCTGGTGCTGGGTTGCGAAGCCGTGGCTGACGACAGGTCGGGGCTCCGCCTGCGCGGTGGCTCTGCCAAAACTACGCCTAAACAGGGCATTCGGGAGGGGCTGACCCACCCAAACGGTGATCATGTTTGATGTCCGATCACATGTAGTTAGTGGGCGGACCAGCGTCTTCTACTCTGTGTGGTGGTTGCCGGTAGCTGCTTTGTACCGGGCTGCTTTGTACCTTGCACCCATCGCGAAGCGGACGTACGAAACGACAGATTAATGTCGCGTCGACGGCTCCGCAGTGCTGCCGGATCGACGGTCAATAGCGGTGTTCTGGCCATACCGACAAACACGCCCCGTATAGGCACGTTGACCTTGAGCAGTGTCAAAATGCTCAAGCGGGAGCTCGAGCATGGCTTCTATGCAGACTTGCGTGCGAGCCGTGGCAGTGCTGTCATTCTGGTTTATGAGCTGCGTGACGAATGGGCTCGTCTGCTCCTGCCAACTCAAGGCAGCTCGCATACGGAGGGCCGTGAGAGCACGGCGCTCGCAGCGATGGCGGCCGTACCTGATGTGCCGCCAATGTATCTGGACACGTGCCATGGCAGCGAGGCCGCGCAGCAGCTGCTCACGGATGTGCTCTCGACTACGATCTCCCAGTCTGACTGGCAAGAGTTATGGGTGATACTTGGTCAGATCGGTGCATGCATCGAGAAACTGGGTGCATCGGACAGGTTACGGCCGTGGTGGGTCCGGCAGGCACAGCAGGCCGACGGAAGCTCCAGTGAATGTGTGGAGCGTGTTGATCTTGCTGCACGTGAGGAGCCAGGTGGAGCTGATGCGCCGCTCGACGTGGAGGCACCAGCAACTGCAACCAAGAAGATCAAGCTGGAGGTCAAGGAGGAGGGAGCGGCAACGTCACGGCCGGTGCTCTCGTGGGCGGAGGAGGCTGGATTGTCACCCAAGCTCGGGTTGTCGTCTCGCAAGCGCAAGCACGACGCTGCGGAGGAGGGTACCGACCAGCCGGCTGAGCAGCAAGCAGCCTCGGGCAGTTCAGATGTAGCCACTCCCAATCCTCGCGAATCTGAGCAGCAAGCTACCTTGGGCAGTGCAGATGCAGCTGCTCCCACTCCTCGCAAACCTCGGCTCAAAATGGTGGATGTTCAAACCGGGAACGTATACACACGCGAGCGAGACGACGAGCCAGTGGATGCGAAGTGCGAGCAGGAAGCCTGGTGCAACGGCGAATTTGGTGGCATCAAGGACTGCGTGTGCTGCCACAATGGACGCACATACTGTTCGTCTTGCCGCTACACCCTGGACGAGGACGATTGCAAAAACTGCGCAGACTGTGGCGAGTTCATCTGCTCGAGTTGCCACACCGAGGGCAGGCGCCTGAAGCTGAATGGCAATCCCTATGGCCATCACCGTTTTGGAGGCTACCGCGATGACGATGGCAATGACGATGACGACCTTTTCGACTACCTGTGTCCCAAGTGCTGTGAGGCAGACAAGGTCGAGAATGAAGATGAGTCCGACTAGTCGAGTAGCACAAAGCGAGTGACTGCGCAGTAGCGAGCGTTGCCTTCTTCGGTGCCAGTCACACAAACTACCTTTTTAAAATATCTCTCAATGAGGGG
>Ga0209713_10000328_pt1 | contig 26541 bp, 2 predicted proteins | sample ArcOceMetagenome_3_FD_187444 | JGI IMG/M metagenome (GOLD analysis project Ga0209713, IMG submission 187444) | Marine eukaryotic phytoplankton communities from Arctic Ocean - Arctic Ocean- Svalbard ARC20M Metagenome (SPAdes) (version 2) | ecosystem: Environmental > Aquatic > Marine > Oceanic...
ACCAATCCACCGCCACCACAACCATTCTCGCCACGTCCACCACCGTCACCACTGACATCACCCCCGCCCTCCATCCCGCCACCGCAGCCACCAAAGCCACCACCCGCACCGCCACCGCCACCACGCATACCGCCGCCACAATCACCACCACTGCGCGCACCACAGTGGTCCTCACCCTTACCACACCCATCGCCGCCGCCTCCGACGTCACCTTCACCGCCCCCAACGGCAGCAAGACCGAACAAGCCCTCACCCTTACCGACCCCACGCACACAGCGGCCACCCCAGCCGGCACCGCCACCGCCCTCGCCTCCACTGCCACCGCAGCCGTCCTCGCCACGTCCACCACCATCCCCACTGACGTCACCCCAGTCATCCATCCTGCCACCACAGTCACCAACAACCCCAAGCTCATCACCAACACCCTCGCCTCAACCCCGGCCACACGCCCTACCACCACCACCGATGACACCGCCCCCAAAACCACAGCCCTCACATGGGAAAGCGCCCACTGTAACCACAAGCAAAGCATACTGCATACTGGGACAGCGGTGCGACGAAGGACCACTACAACTCATTGCCGGGATGCTGGTCCTGGCAATCACCCTACGGGACGAAAGAAAGAGCAACAACCGACGGACCCACCGCCCACAGGAAAAACCACGAAGGAGGACTCGCACCAACCGCGGAGACATGATTCGCGTCATAAGGGTGCTCGCAACAGGGAGCTGGTTGTCACCGACGGAGTCACGGGACGACACGGCCACACGAGGGCCAGAAAAGTCACCGAAACCCAGCGCCCAGCTCGACTCTACAACCCAGATCACTATAGCCACAACGGTTCTCCTCGTGATAATCGAGGCACTGGTGAGGCGCTATCGGATACACCGACAGGAGGAAACGTCCGAGGCGCGGGGACGGGAGAAACCGGGCGATCAGACGACACGAATCGTCACCGAACCAACAGACAGGCTGCGGGTCAGACGGATGTCAGACAAGGCAGCCGTACCCAAACGAGAAACGCCGGGCGCAGCAGGCTATGACCTGACGGCAGCGCATGGAACGATAATACCGGCTAATGGGAGGAGCCGAATCGAGACCGACATACAGGTCATGCTGCCGGCAGGTTGCTACGGACGGATAGCGCCGAGGTCAGGTCTCGCGTGGAAGCAAGGCATAGCAGTCGGAGCGGGAGTGATCGACGGAGACTATAGAGGAAACGTGGGAGTCATACTGTTCAATCACGCTGAGGAGGACTGTCGTATTTACAGGGGGGATAGGATAGCACAACTTATACTACAACAGATCGTCACCCCGGATGTACAGGAAGTTCAAAGCGTGGCACGGACAGCCCGTGGGACGTCAGGCTTTGGAAGCACAGACGAATGTCGAGGCGGGGAGCAAGCACGACCCCGAGATACAACGGTGAATGCGGCCTCCGCACCTCAGTCGCCGACAAGACACGCGGAACAACAAAAAGTCGAACGACGAAACTCACCGCGGGAACGACACCGAGCCGTCATCCAAGGAGCCGAGAGGATCGTGCGGACGGCGCTGTTTTACATCGGCATCGGACAGTCACTGGCACTGAAAGACGCAACAGCACCTAAAACAAGGAACCAGACAGAGGACACCGTGGGGATCGGCTGGACAGTCACCCTCGGCCTGAGCGCCATGACAATACTCGCGATGGCCATCGTATACTGGCGTCACAGCACACGGCAACAAGTAAGACATGACCATAGAAAAGGACCCCGGCGCAGGCGGGCGAGGATATCTGACCAAAGGGGAGGACCTCTAGAAAGAGACACAACCAAAGGACACCTGGCAGGCCAACACAAGATAGGACGATTGGCAGGCCAACAAAAGATAACGCCCTACCCGAGCGCCCCTCCATCGCCGACCACCGAGACAACGGACGAAATCATGCAGGCAGACGACGGGACAGGCGGAGGCAGCCAAGTACACGATGACCGCACCGCAAGACTCAGCGAAACACAGTTAAGGCCGGAGAATAGCGGGGGCGACACAATCTCCAAAACGCCCGGCGGCTTAGCCAGCCAAGACGAACTAGGGGCTGACGGTCACCCGGGTCTCTCCAAGGCAAACAAAGACGACACGTTGGACCAGTGCGATCGGCAAGACGAGAGGCTTAAGGCGAACGGACAGGCAGGCAACAGGATGGCACTGGCCGCGGGGCAATACAGGAAGTCGCACGAAGGGGGCAAAATCGATGCGCGTCATGTGGGCTATTTGAACCGCTTCCCTGACACAGACAGACCGGAGGTGGAAAAGCCAAGAGGCGGCAAGAAAAGACACAGATGGGACGAACGGCCTCACCCGGGTACGAGCGGGTCCGCCGGAACAAAAAGAACCGTCACGCCACCGTCCGCCCCGCACGCCGATACGACGACAGCCAGAATGGTCAGCCTCCCCGGCGGCGCCGACCATGCACTCGCAGGCGTAGAATACAACCGGCACGCGATGTTGGAGGAGGTCAACTACAGCCGGGGGGCCGAAGCCAGCGGAGCGACACTCAGGACGGGTTCGACGAGCCAGCTCATGAGCGGCACACTCCTAGAAGCCGGCGACAAGCACTATCGCTACGACGCTCCTACGTGGCGCGCGAAGGTTACGCCGACAACGGGCCCAATCCGGCCGGAAGCGGCGAAGAACGCGTACTCGGCAGCAGCACGGATCACGATGGACACCTTAGGGCGGACAGCACACGCGTCTAAGACACGCGCGGAACAGGCACCCAGACACATAGGCGACCCCAAGCCCCAGCCCCCCCTCACCCCGGCGGCGACCCCCACCCTCCCCGTCGGCAACGGAGGGGGCGGCCGCGCGGCGGGCGCCGGTGGCACAGACGGCGACGCGCCCAGGCTGACATGTCTCTCGGGCGGGGCCGACCTAGTGCTCGCGCCAGCAGGCGCGGCGCCGCTCAACCGGGTGCTGGTGAGCAATGGGGTCGGCTTTATCACCTCCAACAAGAACGGCAGCTTTGACCTACACGCGACGGGCGAGGGTCTGTGCTACAGCCGAGGGGCCGACGCTAGCTGGGTGACGCTCCGTGCAGGCTCGCAGCGCCAACTCGGGGCTGGGGCACTCGTCGAGGCTGGTGGAACGCGATACCGCTGCGACGTACCAGCGTGGTGCGGGGGGGCGGTGACAGCAGCAGCGCCTCGATCGGCAACGGGGGCGGCGGCGCCGACACTGGCCGTGGCCGCGCCGCCGCGCGGCGACACTGCATCGGGGCCAGTGTACAGCCTCAAGCCACTACATTACAACCTGCAACCAGTACATGTGAGGGAACGGCAGGCCCACGGACAGGAGCCTGACGACAGCACGGGACGCAGGAGATCGACGGAGGCGAGGGCTATAGGCACGAAAGAAGGCCACCCGATGGCCCCAGACGAACACCGGGCGACCCAGGACGAGGAGCTCGCGCACACGAACACGCAGTCGGCCAGCGACCAGGAGGAGGGAGAGCCGGACGCAGTACTGATACCGGTGACAGATGGTGAGACACAGAACGGAATAAACAATGTGCAATTGCCACTGATCAGTGGACAACACCTCCGGATTGGACGAGGAGAACAAGCGGACCTAGAGCTCATCGACGACACCCGTCCACTGGAGGCCACGATGCGCGGCCAGAAAGCACAACTGGTGCACTCCAGACACGCAAGCATCGAACTACGAGACGACGGGGGATATTACTTGCATGTGCATGGCAACACCATGGTGACGACGGTGAACACAGAGCGCTTCCGCAATAGACCAACGTTAGGATACAGCGTACCTCCTATACAGCTGGCTGACGGGGACCTACTGGCGTTTGGAGGCACACCGTCAGGGATAGACTCAACCTATAACCGATTCACCTATCAGGTCAGCGCGCCCGGGGCGACACAACCTAACCGTGCCGCCAACCCCAGCGCGCCCGGGGCGACACAACCTAACCGTGCCGCCAACCCCGTCCAAACCATGCCGACGGACAGGCAACGCGAGAAAATGCCACAGGGGGCACAGACAACAGCCGCAGCCGGCAGAACGGATGCAACGTCCCAGCGAACCGGGCCGGAATCCGGGCCAGGCAGAAAATTACCACGACAAGACAGTACGAACACAGAGGAGGAAAGCAGAGGACGTCACAGGGTGGCCAAACTCGTAGCAACAGATGGGGATGACGACATAAAGATCGAACCACCGGGCCCGCACTCGGAAGGACACACCCTACTAGGAGAAGAGGACACGGTGGGTTACATTACGTCCAACCTGGACGGCACCCACGACATACACGCTCAAATGCGAGGACAAATTGAGTGGCAGAGGCCTGAAGGTCAGAGTGGCCTGAAACCCATTGCAGACGGACGCCAACATAGGCTGAGGGATGGCGACGAAGTGGTCATCGAAGACAGGCCGTACATGTACATATTGCAACAAGCAACCCGGCCTACATCACAGCCGTGGACGACTCAAGACGTACGGCAGCCACACACACACGTAGCAAGGCCATGGCTGAACCGCGAGGAGGAACGGCCCCAGGCGGGAACGAGAGGTCAGACCACGGAAGAAACCCTCCAAGAACAGGAGGAGATATACGAAGAAGCATGGCGGAGTCAACGAGTGCAGTATTTTTACTCATATGGTACCAAGAACACCGACCTTTCCAGCATGTCGGAGGAATACGGGTTTTGGGGGAACGACCCCCCGGTAGACGGCCTTGGACGAGGGCAGCTGGAGTGGCTACGGGGGAAGCAGAAAGGGAAGTGGTTCCGATCCAGAGAACATTGCTTTGTACACGTCAAATGCCTCTTTGCGGCCCAGGAGGGAAGATATGCAGCGACCGCGGCGACACTCGCCGAGCGAACCCTCAGGATGACGCCCAGGGAAGCCAGAGCGGCGGCGCAATCCCCAAGAAAAGGAGGGCAACTACAAGGCCTGGACGTCACAGCCTGGGATGCCGTCAAGGTAAAAGTAATGAGACTGGCCGCGTTCCAGCAAGCGGACGGCTGCAGCGCCTTTGCAAGTCGCATAAGGCAAACGGGAGACGCGTTGCTCGCAGAGGCCAAAGAGGACAGTTTCTGGGGCATCGGCATGACGTCACACAACGCGGAGAAACTGGACCCGGCCACAAGACGGCAGGCATGGGGAGATAACTGGCACGGGAAAGTACTGATGCTCCTCAGGCACGACATCCAACGAGGACACATATCTGGCGGACACACGACCACGACCCGACTCTCCCCGCAGCACGAGCCGGCGCAACCTTCGGGCCCTCCACCGCCATCCGCGCCACCCTCACCGCCACAGCCGACCAACGGGGAGGCGGCCAACAAGGCCATAGGGGCCAACAAGCTAGGGCCTGGCCCGGGCAGGACTCACGTCAAGAACGACGACGCGGCGGTGATGCAAGTCCGACATCAGCGCACAGTGCGCAGTGCGCGGGCCAGCGTACCACCCAAACACACAGCGACGACGCATAGCTTCCAAGTGCAGGTACGCTCACCGTCGGGCGCAACACGGCTATTCGAAGTACACCCAGCGGAGACCATCGACTCATTGATCTCACGCGTCGGGGCCGACACTGGAGCGCGTGACGGCACGCTCCAGCGGAGCGGAAAGATACTGGCGCCTGACGACACCGTGCTCACCGCGGAGCTCCACAAAGACGCATGCATCCAGTGGTGCCCCCGTATGCGCGCGGGCTCTGGCGACAGCGACCAAAGCGAGTGCAGCACGTGCCCCGGCGACGACAGCGACGCCGCGCACGGCGGCTCACCGCAATCCGCACACGCGGGGGACGGCCAGAACCAGGCTAAGCTCAATGCCGCCCTCCGGCGCATTGCGGCACAGGCCAATTTCGTGCACGACGCGAGGCTGGGTCTCGCCAGCAAATGCGACTGTATTGACGACGACAGCGCCCCTCCCGACGAGCGCGGCGTCCAACGCACGTACGCGCCGCTCTTCAGTCGCGCCTGGGACACCACGCGCGACGAAGGAGCGGGCTGGGTACACGGCGAGTCCACACAGGCGCTGCGCGCACGGCTGAGCGCGCCGGCAACAACATATGCGACACGTGCGATCGAACTGGCCGCGCAACACGCACCGGAGGTCGGCATCGAGCCAGAACGGACCAACCAAGTCGAGTGGGCGACCTGCCGCATAGGGAGCTTCCCAGTGGGCACGGATGTGACCATCGCCCTACCAGCGCCTGAAATGGGCAGCGACGGATACCACGAGCCACTCGACCCCACGTGGCACGATCGGCTGCATTGGTTCCGCGGTCGCATCGGACGGGTCACTAAGGTCCACCCGCTACCGCGCACGGCGTATGACGTCACGTTTGACATCGTGGACTTTGAGCGCGACGACAGAACAGTCTCTTTCGAGTCACCAGTGCTACGGGACGTGCCGGCAGCGTGCTGCGCAGCGAGGATCCACGAGTTCGACCACATGCTGCAGTGGTCCATGTGGGCGGGGACATGGAACTACACCGAAGGCGACCTCTTCCACCTCCGCGCCACAGACCACCCAAGCGGAGCCGCGGGGTGGGTCGTCTACCGAGGGTTGCACACTCAGGGAGACGGCAGCCCCGCATCCGTGGTCACGCCGGCGCACGAGCACGAAGAGGCGCTGGCCAGGCGGCGAGTGAGCCAAGCTGAGGGCTCCATCATCGGCGGGCCATCCGCAGGCTCCATGGCCGACACGTCTATCCGCGGCATCGTCATTCGGTACGGCGAATGTGGCCGGGCTGACTGGGAAGCCTCTCGTCACGGGACGTTCCACCCTGGCGGGACAAGGCGGACATACGACTATGCTGAGCCGGTACGGGACACCAACGTGCCAGGCGTCGGGCAACGATTTACCGGCGGCAGACGGTCGGTGGACACGGTCGCCTTACGGTGTATGCCGGCGCACCACAAGCAGATCAAGGCGGGCCCGCCGCGTCGCTCTTTCGGTGCGAGCACAGTACCACGGCTCATGGTGGCCACGGACTTCCTCTGCTTCACCGACATATGCAGCTCCGCCTCGGGATTCCACTGCGAACCGGACATACTCGCCGAGCTGCTGGTGTACGCCATGTGCGTCGACAGATACGCGGCAGTACAATGCCTTATGGACCGCGAAGGCTTCCTGGGCGCCGTGAGTGCGTATACGGACACACAGCCATTGCTGCACACTCACGGCCTGCGGTTCACAGAAGAACAACACACCGCAAGGTGGTACAACACCCCGCGTAGCGACGGCGGCACGGGCTTCTACAGCACCGACGCGGCGCAGCAGCTGCGTTACATGATTGCCGCCTGGACACAGCACCACGATGACGAAGTCTCGCAGTCGAACGGCAGGCATGATGGGGCGAGCATCGGCGACACGTGGAGCGTGCAGACGTCAACGGCGCGCGGATCCATATGCGGCTACACGCCTGATGAGACGTGGTACCCGCCGGCGAAGCTACGCGACCACGTGCGGTATTGCTTCGGCACCAGCGTCGACACCGCCAATTGGCTCGCGCGCAACATATATATCGCGACCAAGCGGCTCTGGCTTCGATGGGAGTGGCCCACAGTCGACGCGCCTGCAACAATAGGTTGGACGCGCGCTCGTGCTGACCGGCCCACGAGCGGGTTCTCCATGCGACACGAGGCACAGCGACAGCACAGACACGCCACCTACCGGCTAAAGTCGCTGTACCTCTGCGGAGCTGGCACAGCACCACGCGTGCACCCAGTCAGGAGGATGCTCGGAAGCACTGCCACGCTGCACGCACGCCTCTGCGACATCACGCCTCCGTGGCTCGCACCACTCGACCTCTCGAGCACGTTGTGGGGCGGCTGGGCGTGCGTGCCCCGCTTCGGAGGCGACGTGGCGGACGTCATGTCCAAAGCGGCCACCCTCATACGCGAAGTCATCTACCAGATGGTGCACGTGCGATACAAAAAGCTCGAAGTTACAGACGGGGCACGCGCCGAACACAGCTACCCAGACATCCAGTGGGCGGACAGCGTCCGACATCCTTTCGCTGCGCTGGGGCCCTACGGGGCCTGGTACTACGACCCTCAGGCGGCGGTGCACGGGCTAGCGCACGGCGAGGTCAAGATCCTCGAGTGGATCGTCAAAGTCGTCCACACTGACACGGTGTGGGAAGCCGATCTCCCTGACCGGCGCACCAGCCGGCTCGGCCTACACGAGATGTTCAAGCAGGCCGTAGCGCTCTACCTGTATACATGGGATGCATGGCCCGTCTACGATGTCACATGCGCCGTGCTCGGCGAGATGGGCGCGCACAGACCCACGGGGATCGTCGTCCCGCGCCTCTCGCTGGGGTCGGTCGGGAGCATGCGGGCGTGCCCACAGATCGAGGCTTTCGCCGACGGCGTGGGCGGGTGCCCACTACTCGACTTTCGCCTGCACCAGCTACGTACCCAGGACCTCGGCGACGATGAGCTCAGCTTCCTCGAAGTACCACCGCCGCACGCTGCCAACACGCTCCCACCTCCGCCCCCGCCGCCGCCGCAGCTACAACCACCGCCGCCAACGCCGCCGCCGCCGCCGCCGCCGCCGTGCCCACCCCCTCTTCCGCGGCCGCCCCCGCCACAGGCCTCGCGGCTGCAGCCCGCGCCGGAGACGCCGTCAAAGGCACCGTCACCGCCGCCGACCCAATCAAACGCCGCCAGCGCTGGCACCGCAGCAGCCGAGATCCTGGCCAGCATTGGGTGGGCCGCCGACGGAGTGCGCCAGGACGTGCACCAAGACGGCAAACCCTTTAGGCCCTGGCCGACACGGAACAGCGATGGCGCACCCGGTCGGCAGCCCGTGGCCCCTAGCACAAAAGGCGGGTACGTCGTGGACGCCGTGCCAATCGGCGTTCCTAAATCCATCGCTCCCGACCTGCGCTTCATATGGGACCTGGTTCGCCACGAGGTCACGTTTACGCGCACCGGAAACGGGACACTGCACGCGGACTACCCGGAACACATGACAGGCGAAGGTTCGGCGGTCCATCGCGCGGGCAAACGCATACTGCTCCAGCTTCATGCGGCCACACCCGAATGGCCGTCTAAATGGGGAAAAGAGCTTCGCGAAGGCATCTCACGCATCGGCTTCCTGGCCGTCTTCGCACGCTACGCCTTCCCCGACGTGCTTCGCGAAGACCAGATCGCCGCTCGGGTTTTCTTCCCTGCCGCAAGTGCTGTAGCCAGCCGCCGCCTATTCAAGCGACGCAAGGGGCCGCTGAGAAGCTGCCTGGAGCTCATGCAGGCACAGATGCTCAATGCGCCGCCGCCCAACGACGATGACAGCTCGCCACCGGCCCCGGGGGGTACCAGGGCCTCGTACAGCCCGCGGCTCAACCCCGGAGGCAACCCGTCTTGTAACCCGCTGCCAAGCCCGGCCGACAACAGGTCGGGCAGCCCGGCCGGCGTGCCACCGGCGGAGGGGCAGCCCGACCCCGGAGGCAGCCCGTCTTACAGTCCAAGGCCAAGCACCGGAGGCAACCCATCCTACAATCCACAGCCGAGCCCCGCAACTGACAGCTCGCCACCGGCCCCGGTGGGTACCACGGTCTCCTACAGCCCGCGGCCCAGCCCCGGAGGCAGCCCGTCTTACAGTCCGCTGCCCAGCCCCGCCGGCAGCAGGCCGGGCAGCCCAGCCGGCGTACTACCGGCAGAGGAGCAGCCCGACCCTGGGGGCAGCCCGTCTTACAGTCCGCGGCCCAGCACCGAAGGCAGCCCATCCTACAGTCCGCTGTCGAGCCCCGCACACAGCCGGCCGAGCAGTCCAGCCGACGTGCCGCCGGCACGGGACGTGCCACCGCTGAGCACGCGCGAGAAACGGAAGCGACCGGTACCTGGGTACAAGCTGTTGGTCCTGGGCTTCGGAGACGGCGCCGAGGAGTTCGCGGTCAGCCCGGACACAATGGTGGGGGACCTCATCGAGCGCATACACGAGTACGCTAGGTCCGGCTCCCAGCCATGGGGCAAGCCACCGCTCGATGACACCGCAGACACCAACGTGTGGCACGGCGAGGAGAATCTAAGAGACGGAAGGGGCGAGGATATCGCCGGCACGCTCTCCGACGCCGGGATCCATGAGCACAGCATCCTCCGGCTCGAGTGGTGGCGTCCCCACTACTGGGTCTGGGTGAAGGACCTGAAAGGCAAGACGAGGCAGTTCCTCGTCCAGCCAGGCGACCTCGTGCGATCCCTCATCGGGCGGACCTACGGCCAAGCCAGGGTGAACGCATGGGTCAAATGCGACGGCAGACGCCTCAATGACGACTCCACACTCTACAACTCGGACGTACGGCACACCAGCCACATCGAGCTTTGCGCAAGGGGTCCCGGAGGCGCGGACGTCCGGCTGCGCTCGATCCCGGTGCGCGACCTGCACGGGCGGATAGTGGTCTACGCCGTCGGCCTGGACGACAGGGAGGGCGCCTTCGCAGCGCGCGTCTTCGCACACGCGGCGGACGACCCGACAGGACCGTCAGACAGACGCCACGCGCAAGCCACCGTCTACCTGCAGCTGGTGGGACGCATGTGGCGCGACAGTGACAACACAGACACACTCCGCGACATCGGGGCCAGTAGGGACTCTAACATTCAGCTATGCGTCCGCGGGCGTGGGGACGCGCGGCCGGGACCGGGCGCACGCGCCTCACGGGCATTGGTGGGCGCACAGCCAGCTACGGACGTCTACGTCACGCGACCGGCTCTGAAGCCGCGGCCCATCAGCCGCGCGGCTCCATCATCGCCGCGCGAGACGGACCCCAATGCCCGCCGGATGACGGAGAGAACCGACCACTCGCCGCGGAGTACCACAGGATACTCGCTACAGCCCCACGGGAGAGGAGCGGCGCCGGCCAGGAACGAGCGGAGGATTACGGACCAGCGACACGCGTGCGCGCTGGTTAGACACCGGGCAGAGCTAGACCCCGAAAACCTTCACCCCCAGCCGGGCCCATCAATACCAATGCAAACGTCTTCACCCCCTCTAGAGGCTCCGCACCGACACCGTTTTGGGCTTAAGTTCTTATTCTTACTCCCTGACGGGCGATGCCTTGTTTTTCGCCGCCATCGAAACTGCAAGCCACAGTCAGCGTGCGCGCTGTGCGCGGGTGGCGGATCCTTTTTCGATCTGCCCACCGCCTTGTCCACCGGCTACACAGCACAAGGGGCCGAGCCACAACTAAATGGCCACGAGTGGGCTTTGGAGTTGTCACGCACACTGGCACAGAGCTTCACGGAAAACGTGGCAAACAACCTAGCTATACAACAGGCGGTGACCGACGAACTCGAAGCCTCAGATGTGGGCTACAATCGCAGCTCCCGGTTGTCACCACGGGCAAGGGCTTACTTTCGGGCACCAACATCGCTCGTAACCACAGCGCAAGGCGGTCGGGTCGCATACTACTATGAGGTATACGTGGTGATAGTCGATCAGCCGGGCCTCTCTGCAGCCTTGCGGCCTGAGCTTCTGCGATTTGGAGCCCTCAATTTAGACCTGCTGGAACCGCAGCTTGTCCAACCCTCCGCCGTCTTCGGCCCGGCGGCACCCGAGACCTTCCGAGCGCCGCTCTTCCGCGCCCCGACGCGCCAAGACGATACCCTCAGGCGAATTCTGGATGGGGGCCCCCCCTTCACCTCGTGTACCATCTTGCAGATGCTCGCACGCTTAGAACGAACCTCGCTTATCCAACACGACGGACTCACGGCGGCTCGCTGCAGCTCGGTCACCACGCCCCGCTGCGTGGCATGCACAGCAGAATGCGACCCCCACGCGTGGTGGCTTGACAGAGACGTCACTGGCTCCAACGGAGGTTGCCGCCTTAACAATCGATCTTGCAGAGAATCGTGCCCACACGGACGCAAGACCACCCCGCGCGCTGCATGGTGCCATTGCAGCGGTTTCAAACGCAACCCGAATATGCTGCTACTATGTGGCGGATGCGGCTTAAACATGTGTATCTGGCACATGGGAGGGGTGCCCGGCAAGATTGGACCTCACGACCGACTCTGGGAACCCAATCACGATTGTGACCGATACCGCGGCGACCTACACACCAACATGACACCGGCCCGCCCACCCGGGATAGCAGCGAGGTCCTCCACATCCGACCCCTACCAACCGTGGTCATCCGAAACAGCATCATCGCGAACCCTCTCCAACCAACAGTTGCGGGCGATCAGTGCTAATACTATGGGCGACGGCCCGCCAGCTACGCCACGAGCAAAACCGCCACTGACGAGCCGGGCGGCCCTCAACACAGGCGACAGGGCCCCTCCCCTCAGTGCAGGCTCAACGGCGATGCCTAATAGGACAACTACACTTGCCACCGCCTCCGAGCCCTGCACTGACTTCATGCACACCACCAGGCCATCTTCTGTCGGGTCCACCCTCGCAGCAGACATCCGGAACCGAAACAGGCCCTGGGGAGACCAGGCAGCGCAGAAGCAGTACACCACAGCTCCTCAGCTCGTCACGGCCACGCCCACACCCGAGCCCGCGGCGGGGGCGGGTTTCATCCTCAATGGTACCGCCAAACGCAAGGCCAGTCGCAGCGAGGAATCAGCGGAAGCGCGGCGCACCAAGAAACGGGCCTTCTACGAGCGCAAGCGGCAGCAGCAGCGGGCGCAACGCGCGAGCTCCGTGAGCACGCTACCCACAGAGGCGGCACCGGCAGCGGGGACACCGCCGGCAGCCCCGGGGGCGCCGACGGCAGACTTAGACGCCGTCAACCAGATCGTGGCTGCTGCTGAGGCAGCGCAGCGCCAGCCCTCAGCTCCGCTGCCTGCTACGCCGCAGCCCCCGCCCCCCCTGCCCGCTGAGCCGGCCCCTGACACCACAGTCGACCGACCCGCAGCAGCGACTGCCGCTCCGGCCCCGCGGAAGCATCAGCGCAGCCAGACCGCCCTCGACAGGCGACGGGCAAAGAAGCAGAACCGGCTCACCGAGAAGTTGGCTGCCCGGAACACCGTCCCCGCCAGCGCCTCCGCCCCCGCGCCTGGACAGACCGCCGAAGCGCTGCAGCGCCGCAAGCAGCACAAGCGCGCAGGACGGAAGCACAACGCTGCTGACAGGGATGCCGCGGCGAAGGAATCTGCCGCCGAGACGGCGGCACCCGGCGCTGCTGAAGACGAGGCACCGCTGCCAGCCGCCCAGCGGCAGCGCCTCGAGGGACGGGCGGAGCGTGATGAGGCGGGCCAGAGCCGCGCGCAAGTAGACCTCCGCCAAAGGGATAGTGCTGCCGCAGAGCTGCAAGCACCAGCAGCAGCCGAGCCGCCCCCCACCGCGTCGGCGGTTGCCGCCAAGGGTGCCACTGAGGAAGCGACGAGGGCGTCGGCCACGCTCGTCTTCTGCGGGACCGGCACCGTCGAGGCAGGCTACTCGCGGCTCCAGCTGGCCCCGCAGACCGCCGCCGCGCACGGGTGGACGCTGCTAGGCAGCGGCGCGGACGCGGGGCACCGCCTGTCGCGCCTCGAGCGCGCGCTTGTGCGGCTCAGCCTGTCCCGAACAGGCAAGGTGCACGCCCACCGCACTTCGCGTGCTGATGCGACCATCCGCGTTAAGGTGCGCGGGCAATGGCGCAGCTTGGCCAAGCAGCAGGAGCTGCGCAACGGCGACGAGCTGCGCTTGGGCGCGGGGACATCGGCCGACAACCACCACTACCGGCTCGAGCTCTCCGCGGCTTCTGGACGGCAGGAAGCGCCGGCCGTAGTACCGCCCTCGTACGGGGAGCTGCTGCGACAAAACAGCAACCTCAAGCAGCTCCTCACGGCAGCGGGACGTGCTCAGTCACGCGACTGCAGCACGGCTACAGCATGGGCTCGAGCTCAGGAGCGAACCTCAGACAAGACCACCGACACAGCATCATCGCGGACCCTCTTCAACCAACAGTTGCGGGCGGTCAGGGCTAATACTACGGGCGACGGCCCGCCACCTCCGCCGCTGGAAGAACAGCCACTCACAAGCCGGGCTGCTATCAACACAGGCGACAGGGCCCCTCCCCTCAGTGCAGGCTCGATAGCAAGGCCTAATACGACAACTACACTGGCCACCGCATCAGAGCCCTACACCGACTTCAGGCACACCACCAGGCCATCTTCTGTCTGGCCCGCCCTCGTAGACATCCGGGAGCGAAACAGGTCTTGGAGAGACCAGGCAGCGCAAGAACAGCCGACCACTACTGGAGCCGAGCTGCCCCCCGGTGGCACGCCTACACCGTCCACAAAAATCGTAGCCAGGATCTCCGATGCCGGGCAAGAAGCAAGGACACAGCAAGAGACACGTAGGGTATTCCTAGTAGACGCTACTTCAGCGTTCGACTCGGTCCCCCACGCGGTACTGAACGCAGCCCTGCGACGGGCCGGACTTCAGGGGCCCGCCATCATCGCACTATTCACTGCTGTGCGCACCACCCGCCCGACCACCGAGGCGGGCAACCTCCTGGACCGGATGGACCCGCCCCAAGAACGGACGCGTGCGCCAGATAATACCCCATCAGGGTTCCTCACGGCCCGAGACAGCGGCACGGTCGGAGCGTGCGTACTGGCACCCGAGGACCTGCGAGCACACAGCGAGACGCAGGCCTCGACGGCACAGATAGAGACTACGGACACTGGAAGGCCACATGCATGGCCGACCGGCGGAGACAGCCGACAACCGGATAGGAGTTACCATCCGCCACCGGCGTACACAGCAGGTGGCAGCAAGACACGGAAAGACAGTACGGATGGCGACGGCCCTCAGACGGACGGGCAGCCAGGCGGCAGTGGGCAGGCCACACGCAGAGATGGCTCCCAACACAATGAAGAACCACAACACGATGAAGGGGACCCCCTGGGCAGACAAGTGACACACGAGTCCATACATCTATATGAGAGCGGCAGAGTGCACATTGCCCCGTGCGTCACAGAGACGTCCACAACCGGAGACGGGTGGGGTAGCAAGATGACGACGCGCTTCGTGACAGAACAGATGGGCCTGATAGGGAACGAAAACGCACTCGAGCGTGAACCAGGCGATATCATCACTTGGCTATGCAACCCCGGAGGACAGATGGACCCGTATACCACAGGCGGCCGCTTCAAGAAAGACTGTCGCCTGCCCTACGCGACGGCCCTCATCGACAGTGGGGTAGTGGACATAGTGGCGCTTCCAGAAGCACACATCGACGCATCCCGGGAACGAAACGTACGGAGCTATGTGGCAAGAGAACATGGACACAAGGTCAAAGTCATTGGAGCACCTACGTCGGCGCCAGCGGCATCAATGGAACTGTCCATAGATGGCGACCCTGTCAGGACTTACGGGCACTCCGGCATCCTGCTCCTCTTATCAGCCAGGCTAGCGGCATGCATGGATGCCACACCCGCACACAGGCACTATGCCGCCGGGCGCCTGCTACACGTACGATTTCGATTTGCGGAGGGACCATTACATCTGATCGTATTGTACGGAGTCAGCAACCCGCTGGCAACACCACGGAAGGAATGGATCAACGCTGCGCTGAAACAGGAATTGCAGCGCCTCCTCAGTACATGTGCCTCCGAGGCTGTCATACTCATGGGGGACCTCAACACCGCGCGCCAGGAAATAGACCGACGTACGAACAGACTACAACCATACGACCACAACGACAACGCGCCGTGGCGAACGCTAGAAGACAACGGATTCGAAGACATACACCGCAGAAAAATGGGGGAACACGCCAGACATTTCACGTTCATTCAGAACGGGCAGGAATGCTCACGCATCGACTCGGTGTGGGCAAACGTACACTTGCAACGATGGGGAGGCGGGGACGGCATGTACCAAATCAGAAGTGCCATAACCAAACAGACATGGCCCCTGTCTGTGGACCACCGCAGCGTCATCACCAGGTTTATGGGGGGATTCACGGCCCCGGAAGCACAGGGACTGGTAACAGCGATCAGTGCCATACCGCGCCCGACACGGGCTAAGATGAGCGAAGAAATGGCGGCGGGGTACCAGAGTGCAGCCGCAGACCCGAAGCGGAGATTGGCAGAAGAAGGGCGACGGGCAAAGGAGAAGGTGGGAGACTGGCCGCAAGTCAGTCGGGCACTAGATATGTTGCGGCTCGGGCTCGAATATACAGGGACACAACGCGAGCAGGCGGCACAAGAAGCACGGAAAGACTGGTCAGGCGAGGAAGTACAGGAGGCGGTGAACCTGCTATACAGCAAAGAACGCGGGGGAAGAACCGACCACAGACAGGAGCAGGCAGACGCATGGCAAACGACCAGCCACTATATGCAGCACGCTGTCAAAGAACTAGGGGCGGCCTATACCGAGGCACGCGACGGTAAGGGACACCGGCAAGGGAACAGGCGGGAAGGAACAGTGCCAGGCATCCACGCCGGCACCCTGATCGATCTCGTCCAGAAACTAAAACCCCGCCGACCCGACGACAGAATGCAGACGACGAGCGAGGCGGCAAGGCGTAGGGAACTACGAACCGTCAGCGAACGGCTCAGTGTCATGCATCCGGCACCCATGGAAGGCGCAACGGCGATGGAATGGGCAGAATGGGAAGGAGTGGCGCGCAGACACGCCAAGGCCCTCCTCTCCAGCAACGGGGAAGGCTTTTGCGGAGAAACATGGACAGGAGCCGCGCCGGACGCGGGGCTACACACCAGATCCACCAGACTGACAACGGAACAGATGCTGAAGGAGGCCACGGCAAAGGGAGGAGGAGGAGCCATCGACGCCCTTCTTGTAGAATATGACGAGCGCACTGGAGAGCCAATGCCATGCATCACGCACAGCGGATTGGCTAAAGTGGTCCGAGACACAGTAGCGGGGTGGAGTTCGGACAAGTCATATGGGAAAGGAGCGTATGCATACACCAGCGCCTTCGCCAAAGTATTATTCACCCAAAGCGAAGATAGGAGGAACATGCGCAGGGCGGTCGTGCGAACGACACAAGAGGCCGTGGTAGAAGCCCTAAAGGAGGGCACCGACCTACACGACTTAAGCGTTGCCTGCGAGGAAGCCTCGAGGGCGCCAACGGCTCCCACGGCGACATGGCTCGAACTGGCACAACGAGTGGCTACAAAACATCATCACAAGCCACCTGTGGTGACCGCAGCTCTGCGTTATTTTGCATTGGAACACCAAGCAAAAGAGTGGATCCAGAGATATATGCAGGATGCAAAACGCCAGGAGCTGCCTGAAGATAAGCTCTTCGTGCAAGCACTCGAAAGCTGGGCCATATCAAGCCCCACGATGACAACGGACGATGGACACCGGACACAGCAAATCCAGGTCGGGCAGGAGCGCACGGACACCACGGGGCAACCCAGTCAACGGGACGCGGAGCTGGACATGCAGACAAGGGCCTCGAAGTGGCTATCGACCTCACAAAGAGTGGGGGCGCTGATAGAAATCAAGAGGGACGATTCTGGTTTTGAAGGTGGCGTGTGGATACAGGGAACAATCACGAGAACGGACGGCGATTACCTCACAGTACAAACGGAATATGAAGACGGAGACCTTAAAGAAATCCAGACACACAGGTCTGCCACACGCCCGCCACCACCGCCGGCACCACCAGGTTGGTCCCAGGACACTTCAACGGGACAATACGTCGAAATGCAGACGGCGACACACGGGAGGCCACCGGTATGGTGGCCCATGAAGGTGGTACGGGAGCTACAGGGCGACGGCAAGATGCACGTCCTATCCGACATACACGGCCAAACCGAACTGACACAGAGGGTTGCCCCCACCAAACTAAGACCGGACTGGAAGTGGGGGAGCAACGGATATTTCTATGACCTGGCAAAGGGTCAGGTGGAGGTGCGACCACCCCAACCGAACATAGGCGCACAAGCTCGTCTCGTCGGGTTGGATGGGAAAGACACGGACCTCAACGGTTTGCACATGCAGATCATCAGCAAGGAGGGACAGGACAGATGGAGGCTTAAGGGACGCACGACGCACGCCGAAGTCATTGCCCCAGAAGGAAACGTCCAGACGCTCGCCATGCTTACAGACGTGACGCCGAGAAGGGGGGCAGAGATAACAGCGTCACAGGCAATGGGCAACTGGCTACACGAGGTCGCTGACGAGGCCGAGGCCATCAACATGGCCCTCAGCCAACATACCAGCCTCCTCGCGGACGTCCTCCAACCACGAGGGCGGCAGGCGGAAGACTCGAACCTCCGCGAGGCATACCGACAAACCAGGACAAACTTTGAAACAGTGAAAGAATTGAGGGACGCGCTGTCTGCAATGGACAAAGGCAAGACCGGACGTTCACTAGCAGTGGAACATCTTCTGGCTCTCGACGACAACATACTGGAACCGTGGCTACTGATCACTGACATGTTCTTTGCAGGGGAGGCCGTGGACGAAATGAAACTGGGAACGATATCACCATTGCCCAAAAACGAGCAGAAATTTCGACCCGTCACCCTGCTGGAACCCATATACAAGTGCTGCATGGCACACATGTCAGGCAAACTGCTGCACCTGTTACACAAACATGAACTCCTGGACCCAGCACAATACGGCTTCGTAGTGGATGGCAGCTGCGTAGAGCCGCTGACAATCATGGCCAGGATCTTCGAAGCCGGACGAGACGCAGGGGGGAAACAGGAGATACACGTGGCATTCCTAGACGCTACTTCTGCGTTCGACTCGGTACCTCACACGGCGCTGGATGCAGCCTTGCGCCGGCTGGGAGCACCGGAAGACTTCATTACTTGGCTCAGGTCAGTGCTACACGGCCACCGGCGGTGCGCGGCTACCGCTTATGAGGCTGATGCCGATAGTGAGGCGGTGAGATTGGAGGGAGGCACGCCACAGGGCTGCCCTGCCAGCCCGACTATCTGGGTCATCGTAGTGGACTACGCACTGGCCTGCGCCAGGAAGCGAGAAGGAACAGGAAGCGTCCGACTGGACGGCTGCACCCCGTTGCAGGTCCTAGCGTTTGCTGATGACTTGGCGGCGACCTCAGATACTTTGAGCGACCTGCAGGCCACGGTTCAGACATTGGTGGCGGCACTCGGGGCGATCGGGGTCCGTTTCAATGCGCAGAAGTCATACTACCTATGGTCCGCGGAGGCTGCCCGAAGGGCGGGCCGGGAACTGACGGCGGCGGAGACGGGACTGCTGCAGATCTACACCCTGGACGACATCGGCACCTGGCGACAAACATCACTCACAAGCGTCCCGCCGGTTGGGAACGCCGAGGGAGACACTTTGGAAACACGGGGCGCGGCACGCTACCTTGGGGTCTACTACTCCTTCGAGGGCTGTGATGGAGAGCCATGGGCGGAACAAGACGCCTACGCAACGAAGATCGTAAATACCTTCTTCGCACGCTGTGCGGCCCTCGACCCAGATGTCAGGCAATACAACGTCATGATAGAGAGCCTACTGACAAGCAAGCTGCTATACGGGGGCAGGATACGCCGGCCACCGGACAAGATGATTGAGGAGGTGCGCAGCCGGTGTGCAAAACGACTGCAGACCATCATACAGTTGGGGGCCATAGGTGGGGACACGACGAGCGGAAATAGCGCAAGAGGCACTACAGTGTGCCCCAGTGCCGACGTCGACATGCTGCTCGCCCCATGTGAAGCCATGGGAGGGGGGCTGGCCGACATCAGAGGAGCTCTGCTCGCAGAGACGGCGGTGGATCTGCTGGCTATGCTGGCAAGCAAAGCGGAAGCGGCTAACACGGCAGCCACAATGGTACAGAGCAGAGAACTCCAGGAGACGAAACTCTGGATACGCAAGGAAGGAGGGCTACGCATCCACAGCGGCAGCCCAGGGGCACACACAACGGAGAGCCATGACGCGGCAGTGGACCACACCACACCAAGGGCCGGAAGGGCCAGCGGGGCAACAACCGAACCAATGCTAGATGAACCAACGGAGAAGGATGCCAGGAGCTTCATGGCAGAAGCATCACTCACAGTTTGGCCGACAGGCCTGCTATTCCGGGCACTGCGACACGACGAAGTCGCGAGACACGGAGGCATGTGGCGGCTCACGGACGACAGGATAATACCCAAGAAACGCGACTCCGGTATGACGGTGCACCAGGCAGTTGCGAACGGCTCGACGATACACGAGAGCAGGTGGATACATACGACGTCGGACCCTGGAGCAGCGGCCTTCTTCGCTCTGAACGGACACCCCGGGGCAATCGCAGTCATCGACGAAGTCAGCACTCGAAAGAAGGGCATAGGGACCATAGATCTCAGGAAAGACAAGGTACGCCAAGCACACGGCATACAGCGGGACACGACTGCGGAGTCAGCCGCGGTCGCCGCAGCCGAAGTATTGCTGGACGCGGACGAGCTACCGGGAGAGTGCGTCCTCGCCATCCTAGACGGCGCCAAGGGACTAGCCACCACGCGCAAGCCACGACACATACCGGACACGATACAATCACTCACCGCACACGCACTGCAATGGCTGCACACGGCGGTGCGAGACTGCCACGCCAGATGCGAATGGAGGGCCGACAGAGAGCACATACCTCGAAACTTACTCTTAATCACCGATGCGTCGCTCCAACGGCCAGAACCAGGCATCATGGCCTCCTATGTAGCGGCAATGGACGAGACGCACAGCCACGCCGGGAGGGTGACGACCCGGATCAGGGGCCTAGTTTGGCTGCACAACGCAAAACACGACGAATGGCGCCTGTTCGATCGGACCGACGAAGGCACGGCCGCACCGCTCCACTGCGGAGGCGGACCGATACTTTTAGGACACATCGAGCACGCACGACAAAATCCGCACCTGGTGCTCCCAGGCGGACCAGACAGGGATCCCAGGCTCAGCCCATGTGAACGGGCGGAGAAGGACACCCGAGGGCCGACACGGGCGTTAACAACGAGACTACGTCGACTCCAAGCCCCGCCCATGAAACTCCAAGACCTACGAGGGTACATCACAGAACAATTCAAGGCCCTCGCCGAGGCCAGACAGAAAGCAGGCGAACGCGCCTGGAAACAGCAGGCGTGGACTATGGAGAACACCCCCCTCACTGGACGTATGCTCACGGAGGCGGCGAGAGCGACAAGCAACTGCGACACGGTCGCTCCCACCGCCAAAAGATATATCGTCGCACGCTGGGTGGAGGAGCAACGACAACAGCCACACATCTGGAAACGCCTGAATGGAACCGAGCATGCGGATGAGGAAGCAGGGCGGCCGATAACAGACCCAGACCTGTACCAGGCCCAGATTGATGAGCTCCAGGGGTGGGAGGACGACAGCTGGCGCAAGGCGGAAAATAACATTAACGCAGGGCGTCAAGGCCGAGGGACGGAAGCAGCCGACGACCAGGACGAGACGTCAGACCCAGCATCAGAAACACGCAGCCAGCAGGCACAGACGGCATGGTGCCTCTGCGGGACACAGTGCGCTTCACAATACGAGAGGCGCCTACACTACGAGACTTTCGAAGCGGATGGACGATGCCATGGGCTGCCCCCCGACTGCCGGAAGAGGTTAGGGGGAGCATGGACCCTACTGGACACCACCACACATACCGTCCTCCGGGCAGGCAGACAACGGCTACCGGCGACGGATATGGCAGACGATTTCTCAACAAAAATAGAAGGGGAGACAATACGAAGAGCCCTGAACGATGTGACAGCATGGCAACAGCCCGGAGAGGCCCTGAGGGTGCAAACGGACTCATATGGCTGGGTGCAGACATGGGAGCGTATAGCGAATCACCGTGCAAAGCTGAGGCGCACCGTACGACGGCCAGGGGCCAGACTGCTACAAGGGGCTATGCGGGAAGAGGAACAACGACGCCGGCACGGAAGGCGGTTGGCAGGAGCGACGTGGCAACCAGCCCAACATAACCTCCCCTTCACAGACGACCGACGGTGGAGCGTCACAGCACTAGCAAACAAGGCGGTGGATGCGGCCGCGGGACGTAGTGCGGAAGGGGGGCGAGATAGAGAGCTCATGTACTTCGCATCACACGACACGCCGAGCACCGGCGCACCTTACCTCTCAAGTGCAGGAGCGCCCATAGCGAGCGACGTGCGTACACACGCAGTGAGCAGTGTTGGCTGGCGGGCGGCAGCCAGAGCCAGTCAAGGAGACACCTGTGGCGTCACCATACGACTGGCAAGGCAGGGGCGATTATGTGTCAAGACGACAGCCTTGGCCCACAGAAAGATGAGCGCATACGCGGTGAGCACGAAACTACGCGCTATGCTGGGGCGTGCCAGAGGAACGCTGTCGGAGCTGCTACGACATGCAAACACAGACGAAACCATACGTCTACGTAAAATACTCAAGATACACGGAAGCGAAGATAAGCGGTGCACCTGCGGCGAAGGGGTGGACGAAACCAGGAGGCACCTGCGTCTGGAGTGCAGCCACACAAAAGACGCCGCGGAGATGGTCGAGCGGATCGCCTCCGAACGGCTGGCGGCCCTAGGATGCAGCTTCTACTTTGACGTCGGCGCCAGAATCGGATACTGGAATCAGGGCGAACGACGCATCAGAAGGGAGATCGCAAAGGCGGGCAGCCCGGATGACGGGTGGGAGCAACGACCAGATGATGGACTCATTGAGCTGTGGCCTGGCCATACAAAGGCGGCCCGGACCGCGGCAGTGGTCACGAGGGAACGACTAGGCTGCCTGGGCAGCTGGTGGACGGGACGCCCAGGCCGTCCCCTGAGGGCCTCAATACGTAGGCTATTGCTCAACTGCTTACGGGAGTGCCAAAGACAGCCACAGCGCCGCAAACACAAGAAGCAGGACGATTGGACGCCAGATAACGAGCTGCCAGTAGACGGACAGGCTGCGGACGACAGAGCGACGGAGACTACAGAGGGCATGGACAGGAGGGGAACCCTAGTCGACGCTGCCACGTGGCTGGCCAGGCTGAACACGGCAGAAAAGAGGGCACTCGAACAGGACAGGGGGGAGCCGCATGACCAATGGGCAGCGAGTGTGTATGCCATGGGTTTCCAGCCTCACGCCCAGGTCACGATCGGTGCGGTGAACCTGGCATACGACCAACTGGCCGGCCAGTGGCACAGCCGCATGGAGGACGGAGACACGAACGGCGCCGCTAGCATACTTATAAGAGCCAGAAGGATCATCACCAAACATCTAGCACATCACGGTGACATAGCAGCGCCCGGCCGGATACCACCCGGTGTACCTGGACAGAGACTGCAGACATCACGACCAACACACGCCCACGAGCCTGCACCGACAGCGATCCGACAACTACCACCGGCGTTGCGCAAATGGCTCAGGGACAACGTGCTTGGCAGCATCGCGGGCGAGGCGCTCCAATCCCCCCTCACCGCCACCTGCGGCATCTTCAACCAAGCACCCTTCATCCACGGGGCACTCCTCCAGGAGGTGGCGGCAGCGGGATGGGCGTTTGGGTCAGACGAGGTGGACGACGCGATGTGGCATCGGAGGCCATGGCCGCACGACGTATTAGTCACGGCAAAAGAAAGCGGGCCACACGGCCTAGACCGGGTAATACAGAAGGCACAGTGCACAGCAGCAGCCGGGCACAAAGTGATCCTGGCCCTCGCCAGCGACAGGAGTTGGAAGGAACTTAGGAAAACTGGCGCTACTCAGCTAATATACTTACCCGCAGGCACAGTCCCGCTGGGAGACGCCGTAGGCTGGGGGGACACACCAAGCGCACGGACATTCTGGGACGGCACGCCGTGGCCTTCCCACTCGTGGCGGACGGCGGCCGACGGCGTCCCAACGGCGTCGGAGGGGGACAACCCAGCACGACTGCGGCGTCATGAAGGGATGATGAACGACCAGAAGGTGGACATACTACTGTACCCACAAGGGGCAATCAGTCCAAGTGCGGAGGTGCTGGCCGAGCTGGCGTGGATACTAGCAGGGACAGGCGGCAGACCGCGGAAGCAATGGGCCACCTGGTACGGATCGGGGAACTCAGTAGCGAGACCATTGAACTTACACCTGCAGCCCGCGATGGGGCAGTGCGACCCGACACGACCACTCAGACTGTGCAACTGGCAGCCGCGCCCAGGGGTCATACCGGAAAGGCTGGCCGAGACCGCGGGGCCAGATTCGGAACGTACCTCACTGGCACGCCAGGCAGCGAGCAGCATGACGGAACTGGCGTCGACAGTGGCTGAAACAGGACACATGGTACCGGATGGCACGGTCCCCTTTGCATTACCGGCCTACCTGGAAGGCATTGGGGTGCAAAAAGGCGAGACCACGGAGGCCGCGGCTGGCATCGTGGCGGCAATGTGCGACGCCGTACACTGGATGGAGCTCACAAGGGCAAAGGAGACAGCAGTACAGTTGGAAGACCTGGGGCTGCATTTACCGGGGCTCCTAAACAACCGGGGTGCCTGCTCAACAACATGCGCAGCGTGCGGGCAACGGGCGACACGGCTGCTCCTGGTAAGGGGTGGGACGGCCCAGGGAGACAAACTGCTCCGAGCCGTGGACGTTCGGCTCAGACTGAAGGCGGCCGAGCGGCTGAACCGGGAGAGAGGGGCGGAGGCATACAGGGCGGCGCGGGGGCTGCATGAGGCGATGGGTACGCACGTCTGCATTGGCTGTGCGGCCCCCGTAATAACAGAGTATCGGTTGCGGGCAGACGAAAGACGTACGGGAGATGATAGGAACACTACCATCACCGCAGAAGTCACGAGGGAGGAGATGTGGCGGCTGAGATGTGACATGCTCCTCAAATCAAGCCTAAAAGCCATGGAAGGGGTGCACATACTCACGGTGACGGCGGTGAGAAAGCAACGCCGACGGTATCTCCAGGCCGACCAGGGGCGGCAGGTCCGAATTGGCAGTGTATTCCAACAAGATGACCGGCTCTGGTGCGTCGAAGAGTTCGGGTCCCCTCCTAACGCGACGGGCACGGGCATCTACGCCTCCGACGTGGAGCGGTGGGTGAATACGACCATCGACAAGCACGAACAGTGCGTGTGGTTCGGACCGGGAACGCTGCGTCAACTAGAGACCGAGGCCCGGAAGCGAGGACGGGACATGGATAACGCCGCGGCAGCAACCTCCTTCATGGCCCGCATAGGCCCCGCGACGGAGGAGGAACTGAGGCCGGCGAGCAGCTCGAGCCGTGAGGCGGGCGAGGAGGGGATATTCATACCACAAGCCCCTACAGAGGAGGTCGGCTTGCATTACGGGGCCAGCGAGGAGGCACAGACGGCGTCGCAGCCTCTCGGGTCCGGTACGCCGGACGAACCGCAGGACGATGACAGCATGGGGGCTGGGGGTGTATCAGGATCGTCACAGGGGGCAGGGACATCCTCGTGTGAGCCGACATCGCCGGCGTCCATACCCGGATCGCCGACGGCGGGGACCTCATCAGGGCTGCGGAGCCATCAAACGACCCCTGAATACCGGGACGCGCGTGAGCGCCGGGCCGGGTGTCAGAGGGGCGAAAGCGAGGAGCCCCGTCCACGCCCACAGGAGGACGAGCCGATGGCCGGGGCATCACAGCGGGACGGCATCCCCAGAACGAACAAGCAGCGAAAAAGCCTGCTCCGGCGACAGGAAAACAGGGAGCAGCTAGCCGCCCAGACGCGGGAACAGCCGACCTGGCCGCTGGCGGCAGACAGCAGGGGGGGCACCGTCCCAAATCAACGGAAACGAAGCCTGGAGGAGGCACTAGACGACGTGCGACATAACAAACGGCAGAGCACAGGCGGAGGCGACAGAGAAAGCGGCAGACAGGAGGGCGGTGGACAGACGAAGCCGGTGATCACACACGAATTTGACCACCTCGTGCTCAACTGCAAGCAACACCACCGAGCCGTCGAGGTATATGTCGGCCGCAGCTCGCAAGGGGCGGCCCGACTCGGCTTCAGCGACTGCAGCTGGGGCAACTATAACTACCCTCTACCCCCGCAGTCCACCCCGGTGCAACGCCAAGCGGCGGTCGATGGCCACCGGAGGGACCTGCTAGATAACAGGGAGACCATGCAACGGGTTCGCCTCCAGCTACGTGGCCGCAGATTAGGCTGCTGGTGCGCCCCAGAGCCGTGCCATGGACACAATCTGTCGTGGGTCGCGAACTGCGAAGAAAGCGTCTTCAGGCAGCTGCTGCGCGCGGCGCCGCCGTCGCGGGATCTGGGGTCGGGACGGCGGGGCTGGGATCCCGGTGGATAACCCAGAACCCCCGGCTGCGACGTCGCACCGGGCCGGCCGTGTGACGTGATCACGTCACACGGGGGCAGGGACCCGGGCACTGACGGGGGGGCAGGTGCGCGGCGAGCGGCGGCGGGTACGATGTGCGGATGCGGAGGTGCGCCGGGCCATGAGCGGAGTGGTCGAGAACGGAGACGGCAAGCCCGTGGATCCGTCGCTGGAGGGCGTCCGGAAGCCGGGCAGGGTGACGGACATTTTGACTTTTGTGGGGTAGCGGAAACCCCCACGCCCGGGCCACGTCGTTGTTAGGCTATCCTAGTCGCGGTGTGAGGTTGCGAACTAATGAGCCTAAACAGCCTAAACAGGGGGGCGCAACCCGACGCGGAC
>Ga0209713_10000329_pt1 | contig 26515 bp, 37 predicted proteins | sample ArcOceMetagenome_3_FD_187444 | JGI IMG/M metagenome (GOLD analysis project Ga0209713, IMG submission 187444) | Marine eukaryotic phytoplankton communities from Arctic Ocean - Arctic Ocean- Svalbard ARC20M Metagenome (SPAdes) (version 2) | ecosystem: Environmental > Aquatic > Marine > Oceanic...
CGATGCAGACGTTGTGTACATGGAAGCGCGCTCACAAGAGGCGGACCAATACGCTAACAAGCGTCAAGAAATTGCGGACAAAGAGCGTAACAAGCAGCTTGTAGGGATGGTTAAAACCCACGGGCGGGATGCTATTTCCGCATGGAAAAACGGCGTCTCTGTTGGAGGTCCGAACGTAGACCAACTGGGTAAAGCAGATTTACTCGAGTGGATTTCCGCAGTCGAAGAACATAAAGAGGGCTCTATTGACGACGCCCAACTCGCGCAAGACCTGCGTGACATCGAAAACAAATACGACCAGAATAACGCTGGCCCCACACTGGAGGATACCAATGCAGGACGAACCAACGAAAGCACCGCAACCCAAATTGCAGACGACGCAGGACCGAGTACCGGGGATGCGACGAGCGCAGAAAGCGGGAATCCAACTGAACAAGTCGGAACTGCGGATACTGGCGAGAGCGGACGCAGCAGCCAAGAAGCCAGCACCGGAGTAGTCGGCGGGGTTAAGACTGCGCCGGTAGTAGAAGTTAGGAAGCGGAAGAAGATTGACCCCAAGAAAGCCAAGACGAGCAATCCTCGCTTTGGCGTGAGGGACAACGCGACTGCTACGGCATCCCGCGAAGCATTTGAACAATCTGTTAACGAGTTGACAGGTGATACGCAGAACGTCCGTATTCACGTCTTCGATAACGAAGCCGACGCGCTCGCTGCGGTGGAGAGTGGCGATGTTCCATATGCCGACGTGGCCGAAATCGCAAAAGTACAGCCTTACGGCTGGGTTCAGGAAGACGAGAACGGAGTGCCTCACGCGCACTTTATCCTAGATCGTATCCCCGCCGGTGGCGAACGCGCTGCGTTTATGCACGAAGTTGGCGGCCACGTGGGTATCGACAACGTCCTAGACGAAGCCTCCCGCACAAAGCTCGCTTCGCAGATTGCTGATTGGGCGGGAGCTAACGACGGTTCTCTTGAGAGTAAACTCGCCCTGCGCACCCTGCGTCGTATGGACCTTGCTGCAATGCGCGGTGGCGTATCTGACGGCGTGGTTGTTTCAGAGGCTATCGCCTACTTCCTCGAAGAAGCCACAATGGCAGGGGTGGACCCCACTGCGGGCGACGCGGTTGGTAACTTTGTGCAGCGCATCTATGACGCGTTCAAAGCCGCCTTCGAGGCGCTCGGCCTTCGCAACGTAGACACTCTAGTGGCACAAGACCTTGTCGACATGGCTTACGGCGCAGCGCGCTTCGAGCTCATGGAAGGCAGCCTAGACCCAACTACAACCACTGCTCCATTCCAGTCGCCGTCTTATGGTGTAGGCCGCGACGCAACGACGAAAACCGAAGCTGCGAGAGCTTACGTCAAGCAAAACTTAGGTAAAGGGGCTACGAAGTTTTTTGATGATGCGTCATTTATTGCGCGCAACGCTGTGGATTCCACCAAGTTCTTGCACCAGTTTATTCGAGAGAACAAAGAGACGATGCCGTCGGCTGGCCGCTGGTATAATGCCAGCTTGGAAGCAGAGAAGACACGAAACGATATTCGCCGCGGCGTTGAAAGCGTGGCTGTTCAGGCCCGAGACATGAAACCGGAGCGTCTGGAAGTTGTCAACGACTTCATCGGTAGTTCAACCTTTTACCAAAAGTGGGGTTACGACCCAGAGATCGAAGGTAGAACAGTCAAGGTCGACCCGGTTATGAAGCGTAAGTTCGACCGACTGGCTCAGAAAGAACAGCAGCTGGTGAAAGACATCTTCGCCCACGGTGAGACAATGCGCTTACGCAAGCAGGAGATCGCCAAGAACCTTGGCGTAGAGGGTAAGTTCTTTACCGATGCTGCGCTTGAAGGGCCGTACGCGCCACTGAAGCGTTTTGGTAATTTCGTCGGGCAGCTAAAATCCCAAGCCCTCTTAGATGCAGAAGCTGAGATGCGCGAAAACAATACAGCGGAAACCAAGAAAAAAGTAAACGACCTCAAGTCTGATGAAGCGAACTACGTTATCAGCTTCTTCGACACTATGGGCGCGGCCAAACAGTTCCGAGACGCGAACAAGGATAAGTTCGCTACCGCCACGGCGTCGCCGAGAGCTCCGGACATGGACAACGACAGAATGTCTAACCCTGAAGCCTTTGATAAGATACTTGGGCAGCTGCGCGCAGACGACAAATCGGGTATCGACTCTAACGCTAAAGCTGCGTTCGCCGAAATGGTAAAGAAAATGTACTTCCAGTCACTAGACGAGCGCAGTGCTCGTCAGTCTGGCGCTCGCCGTATGAACCGCGCGGGCTACGAAAAGAACATGATCCGCTCATTCTTGTCTCACGCCCGTGCCGAAGCTGGCCTTGTGGCTAACATGGAACACGGTGCTGAGATTAATACAGCCTTCGCTGAGGCTAACGTAGAAGCCGGTAGAGATGAAGAGAACTTGCGCGGCGTCTACAACATGGTGGCGAAGCACTACAGAGACACACTGGTGGGTAAAGAGACCCCAATCCAAGATCGCCTCGCTGCGATGAACTCAGTCTACATGCTTACAACCAGTGTGGGCTACCACGTTACCAACGCCACGCAGCCAGCTATCGTTACTGTTCCTCGCCTCGCAGGTGACTTTAAGAACTATAGCGGCGCATGGGGTGCGCTCACCCGTGGGTACAAAGTATCAGTTAAAGCGGCCAAGATGGGTAAAAACTTTGAAGCCGAAATCGACATCAACAAAGCCCCACCGAAGTACCGCAAACTCCTAGAAGACTTGCAGCTGCGCCAACTATTAGACGTGGGTATGGAAGAAGACCTCTCTGAGTTTGACCGCTTCAACTCGGGCTACGAGTCGATCAACCGGGCGACTGACGCACTTGGTAAAATCGTGCACAAGCTGTACCAAGTGGCGCGTTTTGTGGAAGCTCACAACCGTATCGCCGCGGCGGTAGCTGCTTACGACATGGCACTGGCCAACCCCGCGACGATGAAAACCCTCAAGATGACGCCGGACGAGTACGCCACGATGGTTGTCGAAGACACACAGGGTAACTTTGCCCGGTTCGATGCGCCGTACGTGGTGAAGTTCCTGCCCAAGATGACTACTCAGTACCGCAAATATCAGCTGATGATGGGCTGGGCTTACGGGAACGCCTTCAACCAAGCCTTCGTGGATAAGACTATTAGTGCTGAAGAGAAGGCCATGGGCAAACGCGTTCTTGGATATACCCTAACTCACGCGGGTATCTTCGCTGGAGCGACAGGTATCCCACTGGTGACTACACTAGCTCCGTACGCGTTGGGTTGGATAGAGGGCGAAGAAGAGCCGCAAGAACTCGAGCGTTGGATACGCGAGAAGGTAGAGAGCGAACGCCTTGCAGACGTTCTTAGCCGAGGCGTATTCTCTGCGGTTGGTATCGACATGTCCACCAAGCTCTCGCAGGGTAAAATATTCCACCCATTCCCGTACATTGACTTCGAAGCTAGCGAAGATGGCGTAAAGGACGTCTTCTTTAACGCATTGGCCGGACCGTCGGGCACTACTGCCCTCAACTTTGGGCGTTCCGCCGAGTATTTTAAGCAGGGCGACGCACTAAAAGGCATCGAGTACATGGTGCCAAAAGGCATCCGCACTTTGGTCGAGTCCTATCGACTTGGCACAGAAGGTTTTTCCGCTAAGAGCGGCGATGTGCTGGTAGACCCACGGGCTTTTGACATGCAGAGCCTGCTCCTCAACGCTCTTGGTATCCCCTCCACAGATGTACAAAAGTTCAAGTGGACACGTGGTCAGCAGTTTGAGCTCTCCGAGTATGTAAGCAACGAGTCTTCTCGTATTCGTCGTGAGTATATCCGGGCGAAAGACGACGGTGCCAGAGGTCGTATGACTGAGCTGCGCGACGAGTGGCGCGATTTGCAGGACCAGAAAGAGCGTATCAGTCCCTTCTTTGGCAGCGGCCGCGAGATGCGGCGTCAGTCGGTCGGCGATCTAATTCGCGCGCCGCGTAGTCAGGATCGTAGAGAGCAGAGAGCGCAGCGAAGATTCGATTAAGTTTACCTCCCCCGTTAGAGTTTGTGTCTCCTCCCGACGCATCGCCGCTCTAACGGTAACTACCCCCCAGAAGGTCAGGATTCGCACTGCCACGCTGGGGGGCTTTTTTTATCCAGTTTCGTGGAGCACCCTTACCGTAACCTATTGATATGTTTAGGGCCGGATTTCGCCCCCGTGGAGCACACTGTCGTTGATTTCATTGACTTTTTTAGTGAAATGGTGGGCGACCCTGGACCACCAGTAGTAGTGTTTTGGCCTTATTTAACTGACCAGTGTGCTCCACGAAATTGGGGCGTGGAGCACCCTACCAATCCAGAGCCGCCAGAGAGTGCAGTCCTTCGGCGGCCAATCCGCGGCGCTGGACCCCCTTGGTGTAGACCTCAGACGTGCGCGCTTGGGTGTGGGCCATGACCGCCATGATCTGGTGCTGAGAGCTTCCAGCTTCTGCCATCAACTCCGCCATAGCTTTGCGAACTCCGTGGGACGAACGGTTCTTTAGGCCCGCGGCCACGCACCATCTTTGGACGCGGACACGCAGCGCCTCAACTGATGAGAACGGAGTGCCTTTATCGTTCAGGATGTAGCTCGGACCGACGACCTTCGAGGCTCTAGTGGCCTCCACCAGTGGCGGTAACATAGGAATGGATACAAACGCCGAACCCTTTTTGCGCGGCTGGAACTCAAGCCACGGCTGACCGCCTATGGTTTTCTCCTGCTGTCGTCCTATCCACAGGGCGTCCCCGATGCGGCAAGCAGTAAAGGCTTGGATCGTTAGCCAGAGATGCGCTGTGGTTCCTTTGGGGTGTGCAGCCCTAAACGCGCGTAGGTCAGCAGCCGTCCATGCCGTCGCTCCGCCCTTTGGGTTTTTGTTGATAGGAGCGATGCCCACGGCGGGGTTATAACCGATTTCGTCACGCTCCATCGCCCACGAGTAAACCGCTCGTATTGTTTTGATGAGGTTGTCTGCGGCTCCGGGCTTGCTGGCCCATGCGTCTCGTACCGCGATGAACGCTGCGGTGGGTGCGTTCATGTCAAAAGACCCGTAGCGTCCCCCACTGGGGTCTGTGAAGTCACAAAGTCTTGTCAGGATACTACGTCGCTGTTTCAGCGTGGCGGCAGACATCTGGTTTGCAGCGACCATGTCCTCTAAGAACTTCAAGTACCGTGCCGTAAGCCAGTCTAGGCTCTGCTGCACCTCAGTGTTTTCTGGTGGAGCGTCCCACACACGACCTTCACGTGCGGCGTAATAGTGGTGGAGGAAGTCCGGATCGTCGGGCCCCACGGGTATGCGCGTTACAACCCGCTTGTCACCTTCTTTGCGGACCCGACAGCGCACGGTGCCGCTGGGCAGTTTCTCCGCCCACAAGCCGGGTAGTTTTACGGTCACTTTTACCTCCGCGCAGCCCACTGTTTGGGCTTTGGACCTTGATCCAGAACGGAGTTGGTGTCTAGGTTTTTCTGATTTGTCTCAACGCGGATGCTGCCGTCTTTGGCCACGGACACGGCGCAGATAGCTAAACCTGCGTCTTGGGCGGCTTCGATGGCGCGTTTAATTGCCGCTTTGGTAGTTGCTGCTGCGGGCATTAGCTGTCCTCCCTGCGGGGTAAGCAAGACTTAGGGGTCAAGGCGGGCCTCCAACATCTCCAAAAGGTATTTTATTTCTTCGGCCTGCTGCTTCACTCCGGGGCGGTCACGGCGTTGCCCTTCCAATAGCATTCCGTTTGCTCTGTGTTTCAGCGCTTTCAATATTTGTTGTACTTCGGTCACTGCATTTGCCCTCCCTCTGCCTGCGCGTGGGTGACGACACCGTCTTCGGTCTTGACGAGTGCTAGTGCTTTTCCGTCGAACAGCTTGTGGTACTTGAACTCGTAGCAACGAGCTTGCCCGCTAGGCACAGTGGTGCCCGAACCGATATAAACCTTCTGGCTCGGCTGACCGTCGGCGGTGTAGATCATGTAGCCTGAGCGATCTAACTCCTCCTTCATGGCAGCGGCGGTGACACCAAATTCCTTGCACCAGTCGGCGACGGCTTTGTAAGTGACGAACACCTTCTTATCTTCTGTGCAGACACGACCAATTGCGGGGGCGCGTAGCATTTCCATTGGGTGTTCCTTTGTCTTAGCGCGACCGTCACCGAAGTGCTTTGTGATGATGAGTCGTCCCGGCAGCGTGGCGATGAACGAAGCTAGGTGCTCACTGATGTCCGTGTTGGTTTCACGGCGGCTCTCACGCATGGTGACAACCTGTGACATCGCCCACTTTTTCATACCCTTGATGTCGAACTGAACGAGGCCCAGCTTCTCTGCGATCTTACCTGCAACCAGTGCAGTCACGATGGTGTCTCTGTAGAAGCGTTCTTTGTTATCATCCTCAGATTTGGGGTTAAACTTCGCCCGTGCCGATGTGATCTGGCGGCGCACCCAATCATTGTTCTTGATGATGAACTGAAGGAACGGACGACATGCTTCGCCGTACACGCGGTCCATGTGGTGCTCGATGAACTCCTGCGTAATGTCAGGGAACACTGCGTTGCGGAAATCTTTAGGCAGCGATACTTCGAAGAAGCGCAGCTGCGTAGCCTCAACACGATAACCCGCTGGTAGCTTAGAGATGCTCTCCATGATGCCGTCGTTGGACGTGATGAAGCTGTTCTTAAACCACTGGCCGCCGACGGTGCTGAACTTACCACTGGTGCCGAGGCGCTCTTTGTCACGACCGTTGGCTAGGGCGTAGCCTGTGCGGGTCAGCTCGTCAGGTGTTCGGCCTGAGAACTCGTCGAGCAGCATTGGGACACCGCCCATGATGGCGATCCGTTTAATGGCCGCGTTAAGGGTAGAACCCTGTTCACCTGTCTGGCGCTCCATGTGCTCTGGGTTTCCGTAGAAGCCACAGGCGATCTTAGCTGCCGTCGATTTGCCGGTGCCGCCATGCCCTGTGAACGCCAGTGGTAGCCCGTGCCAGTTGGAGGAACCCATTAACTCCACAAGGGCTGAGCCCATCGAATGGCATAGCGCGAACTGGAATGGTTCTGCACCGGGGCGGTTGTAAAGTTTATCTATGTTAAGAATCCACTCATCGAGTGTGCCTGAGATGCCAAAGTCCACAGCGATGTCGCGTGGGATACCATCATCGCACAGTACGTTTACTTCCTCGTCGGCCATAATCATCTTGGTGCCGATTACGAAACCCTTGCGGTCCTTGGTCCAGCCGAACTGAGTGAATGTTTCTGTTTCGATGCGCCACTCTTGGAGCTTCTCGATCAGCCCTTCTGCAAACTCTGCCATGAAATTCCTCGCGTTTTTCGATCTTGTCAGGAACACTTCGTATGATGCGAACGTCTTAGCCATTAGGTCCGCAGATGCTAACTCGGCCATTGGCATATAGAACTCACGCCAACTTCCGTTCTTCTCAAGCGCCTTCCAGTGGATCGTCCACTGGCCTTCGCTGTCTTTGATCCGGTTAAGTGGGTAGACAAACGAGCGGCAGAATGGGGTCCAATGCACGACGCCTTCGTCGTCAACGTACGAACGCGACAGAGCGGCACCGTTCCAGCGGTAGCCAGCGTCGGGCCAGTATGGGATGTGTTGACCCTCAATAATCGCGCCTTGCTGCGCCGCCGTCGTCGCAGTTGGGGCCGTCGTTACGGTCGCGTCGACGGAGGGTTGTACGACGGATACGGAAACTTCGACGTAGCCCAAGCTGATCGGGCTTTTACAGGTAGCTGCGAAAGGGCAGTCAGCCCGACAGTTCGCGTGGCGGTCCATCTCTACACAGCTCGTGGGGTTCGCAGACCACTCGTCAATCTTCGCTTGGGTCTCCGATTGAGAGTAGCCGTCATAGCCACTGCTCCACTCATGTATTTTTTCTTCGCCGTCTTCACAGTGCTTTAGCACTCCGATGCTAGCCCACCAGTGGGGCTCAGCGATGTCGCCACCGCTCTCTTTGAACGTGCGGATAGCACTACACTTCTCTGCGATCTGCTCTGCGTAACTCTCGGGGTAATCGCCTACCGCAGCGGCGAACGGGTTGGCCATGTCGCCTTTTTTGCTCGCTACAGGGGCTGGCTCTACATTGTTCTCGCGGATGTAGCTGGTCAAAGTTTCTCTGACCTTATCTACTGAATAAGTCTTGCCCACTTTAAGTAGCTCGACCGCACGTGGGGGATCGTACTTGTGGTTCAGCATACCCACGGGGCGAAGTATACGAGCGATGTCTCCATCCACAGCGCGGTCTGCTTTGACGTTTAGGTGTAGTGAGATGTCGCGCTTTAGCGCAGCCAGTTCTTCCCACACTGCGGGTGTAATGTCTTCGTCGAAGTGGATGTAGCTGTGGTAGCCGCCGCCACTGTTCACGATGGTCGGCGTAAGGCGAAGTGCCTTGGCTAGCTTGATTACGTTCTCGAGGGCTTCTTCTTTGGTGTCCGCGGCGTCTGCCTTTTTAACGTCGACGTCGAAGTCGTCGAACAGAGCGCGACAAGCCACGATATTCTCTTGTGTGCGAATGTGGCGCTTGCCTGTGGTTTCGTCGGTGTACCAGTCGCCAAACGAATTAACACCAAAGTAGACAGTTTCGCCACGGCCGTTAAAGTAGGTGGCCGCTGATGCAGCTTCTTCTACCGTGTTGTAGTCTTTCCACTTAAACCAAAGGCCGCCATCGTCGCGAGGTTGTGCAAGACCTAGTACAGTTTTGCCTTGGAGTGGAAGCACGAGCTTCAGGAAATCTAGTGGACTCATGTGCCTACCTATATGCTGACGTGTTAACAGGTTAGTGACGGGACCGAAGCCCCGTCACGCGCGAAGTGTTTAGATCAATCGTCGAAGTCGAGGTTATCTAATGCTTCGTCTATGCTGTCGTAGTCGTCAACCTTTGCCGTAGGTGCTGCCGCTACAGGCTCGGGTGCAGCTACAGGCTCAGGTGCAGCTACAGGCTCAGGTGCAGCTACAGGTGCAGCTACAGGTAAAGGTAAAGGCCAAGGTGCTACAGGCGTGGGGGCCACCTCGGCAGCCTTGTGCTCGGTCTCTGGCGTTATAGGGTTAGACGTTCCTGTGATCGAAGCGATGGTTTCGGCTTCTTCGACCAGCACAGCTTCGATCTGCGCAAGTTCTTCTGCTTCTACAAAGCGCATTGCCTTAAAGGTCAGGGCAGGGTGGGCCACGTTGTAGTCAAACCCGATCTTCGTCATCACGTGATGAGGTTCTACACCACGCTTCGCCAGCTGTGCGCCGTAGGCACCAAGCGTTTTCAGTGACGCCGCAGGTACGCGGATGAGCATTGGATCGTTTAGCTGGTCCGGTGGTGATAGTGCCAAGCGCATAGAGTCACCACATGCTTTGCCTTTGCCGCCGTTGTCGGTGATGCGTGATCCCCACTGGTTGTGTGGGCAAACCGCGCACTTTTTAGATTGCGCGTTATCAGCGTCAGCCGCTGGAGCAATGCCGTCGTTGCTGTAGCATGTAGGCTTCGCCACTGAACCTTCTTCGTAACCGTGGTCGTAGTAGACCTTGGACTTGTGTGGGTTCACCGCGACAATGATTGCCTCGAGTGAAGCAGCTGGTTCGCCCTCCTCCCCCTTAGTTACAAGTGTTTTATCGTCACCACGTTGGATGTGGAAAACTTTCCCCTTGATGGAAATGACAGGGAAGCCGCCAGCCGACACCGCATTAGCGAAGACGTTGTCAGTTTTTACTTTTCCCGCTAGGTGAGCGGGCAGTTTTGTTGCCGCAAAAGCGACCATATCGTTAGCCATTGTATTTACCTCTGGTTATTTGCGGCGGAAGTTTACTACTTGTGTTTCCGACCAGTTGACGCCGGGTGGGAGATCACCTTCGACGGATTTAAACTGCTCAACAGCAGTCTTGTTGACGCGGCGCTCTAGCATCTCCCAAGCACCGTTTTCTTTGACGTGATCGAGGAACGAGTCCCAGTCGCCTACAGTGGCAGACGCACGTGTTGACCTGTAAGCAGTTCCTACGTTACGGGCAGCCACGTTGTCGATGCCACGCGACTGAAACCGTTTGAGAAACTCTACTTCGATCTTGTCTTGTTTGCCTTTGTCACCGGAGTCGTCGTCCGAGTACGCGGCTTTACGTTGTGCGCGTCTTTCGCGCAGTCCGATGAATATCTTTAGCAGCGATAAGTCATCCAGTTCTGATATTGTTGCCATCTTCTTTCTCCCTTTTTGAGTTTAGCCACTCGTCAATTTCAGCTTCGTCCCAACGCAGAACCTTCTGCGAGACTCTTATCGGTTGGGGGAAGCTAGCCTCTCGCCTTCGCAGACCGGGTAGTGCTGCTTTGGTGATGCCTAGCTTCTCCGAAACCTGTTCAGGTTTAAGTAAGTCCATTGTGTCAGTTACCTCTAGGTGTGTTCACATGTAAACAGATTAGTTCATATGCGATCAGGGGTCAAGACATCACGGCTTCCCGATTTGCCTTGATTTCGTCCAGTAACGCACCCTGCATCTTCTGCTTGGTCCGTAAACGTTTGTAGATGCGCTTCTCTACTGGAGTACCTTCGAGCATTATGATGAAGTTGTTCATCTTCTGGCCGGGTCTGTTGATCCGACCGTTGGCTTGCTCGAAGACTTCGTTCGACGTGACGCATGAATACCAAATGATGGTAGATGCGGACGTCAGCGTCAGACCGTGGGACATAGCGGCGGGTTGTGCCACGATAACCTTTGGTTCTTTGCTCTTCTGGAACGCACCGAATATACGGTCACGCTCATCTTTCTTTACTCCCCCGTGGATCACTTCAACTGAGAAGTCCTTGCTGAGTTCTTCAGCGACCATGCGTACCGAACTAACGTAGGGTACAAACACGATCACCTTGCCCTCTGCTTGGCGTACGATCTCGCGGGTCTCTTCAATCCTCGGCGACGACGGGATGGTAATCTCTTTCTTGTCGTTGGAGTAGACTACGCCACAGGCAATCTGGACTAACTTGCCCATCTTGACCGCTTCGTTGACTGCTGTGATTTCACCTTCTTCAGCCTCAGTGCGCATCCGCGCGACCATTTCTTTGTAGGCTTTGTTCTGCTCTTTGGTCAGCGGCACTTGGCGCGTCTCGTACATCAATGGTGGCAAGTCGAGGCACTCGTCGCGGGTGAACCTGACTGATGGCTGCATCACAGCTTGAACGATCTCGGTAGCATCGGACTTAGGAATCCACGAGAATTGACCAAGCTGCCGCATGACTTGCCCTTTGAAGCGATTGAAGTACGGCGGTACGCTCTCAGGGTTAATCAGTCTGCACTGCGCCCAAGCGTCTGTAGGAGCGTTCGGTGTTGGTGTCCCCGTCATACCCCAGCAGTAGCGTGGAATACCTTGACGGTTCACAACCTTGTTGATTGCTTTCCAGCGATCTGTACCTGCGTTGCGCGCAGCCTGTGCGATCTCGTCGATGATAATGATGTCGATGTCAGGTCGGTCTTTGAGGTGCGGCTCGATGATCTGTAGGCCGTCATGGTTAATGATGTAGATGTCCACGTCGGTCTTGAGCATCTTTACGCGCTTATCACGGGAGCCGTGCAGTACCGCAGTCTCTAAGTGTGGGAAGTGTTGGAACACCTCGTCGGCCCACGTGCGCTCCAGAGTGGAGAGCGGCGACACGATCAGCGCCTTGTTCACCTTACCGATGCCACGCAGGTAGTCGTATGCCCACAACGACGCGAGTGACTTACCCGTGCCTAGCTCGGACAGATTGAACGCACGATCATACATAGATAAGAACGCAGCAGCCTCGCGCTGTGCATCGAACGGCTTGAAGCGGCCCGGCCAGTCGTAATATTCACGTATTGGAGCAGGGGGTTCGTAGCCTAAGTTCTTTAGCATCTTGGTCTCGGCTAGCTTGTGTGGCACCGCCACGTAGGGGATACCTTTAACTGTGAAGGTCTTAGCCGATGGTATAATGTTTGTGATGCGTTCGGGTGTTCTGCTTTTAAGCAGCAGCGCTTTCTTTTCTTTCCAGACTAACATGGGAAACCTCATCTAATTCTGCGTCTATTTGTCGAATGCGTTCGTCGCAGACGTGCTTGATTTTTTCGTAGTCGAGGCGGCGTTGGCCGGGCTTGTCTCGAAGTACGCGCTTGATGATGTCAGCGTCCCAAGGGTCTAGCTGGTACTCTAGCCAGATGTCCCATGGCTGTATCTTGTGCTTGGCGTAGTTTGACTCTCCAATATTGTGGTCACGCGTTGGCAGATTGTAGCGCCAAGTCTCGGATGAAATCCGGTCGATGTAACTTTGTGCTTCGGCTTCAGTGATGTCGCAGTTTAGGGCGATGTCTATGGCGTCGGCTGTTGCTCTATGCTTCAACAGGTATGCCCAAACTCGTTCTTCAGCCTTGCTGTCGGTATAAAACTTACCGTCCGCTCCTAGTCTCTCTATCATCACTTCCCTCCTTTTGTGTACATGCCGGGTTTCTTACCACGCCAGCCTTTGTTAGCTGCGGCGCTCACCACACGGGTGTTTGACTTGGCAGTGCTACCGCCAGCGTCGAGTGGCACCTTGTGGTCGATGTGCTTACCATCACCCTTCGTGACGCGGCCTTCTTTAACGGCCTCGCGGCGGGCTTTGTTGTTCGCCACGCGTTTTGCCTGCACTTTCGGCTTCTTGTTGTAAGCTGCCTTAGTGGCTAACTCCTGCTTGGATGACTTTGGCATTAGTGTTGTATCCTTTGCGACGGTGGGGTGAACCTTTCTTCGGCTTCGAGCACATCGTTGACGTACATTTCTACGTGAGTGTCGCACATAAAGTTTTTGTATTTTTTCACCCACGCGTTGTACGTGATTAAGCCGTGTTGAAGCTCTTCGATCATATCCCGCATTTCCAGATGCTCACGCGCAAGGTTTAATGCTGGGTTCCACGATTTGGTCATAGTCTGCTCCTTTCTTAACCCTGAACATGCCCTTCAGGCTTGGGTCGATCTCCATCACCAATCGGGAGATGAAGGGCGTCATGTTGTTCGATAGTTTGAACTGCGTCTCGTTTTCGCTAACGAGCGTGTCCCATCGAATGCGTTCGCGGATGCAGTAAGCAGAGTAGTAGGCACGTCCCCCGCGGCAGTTGAGCATCTGAGCGTAGGTCAGAAACTGTCCCACGACGTGCGTGTTCTCGCGCAACCACTCAATAAATTCTTTTCGCCTCTCTAACAATAAGCCCGAAAACATCGCGGGGTTATTCGTCAGAGCGCGGATTATTTTTTCTGGTAAGTTCATTGATAGCCTCCTTCACTTGTTCAACGTCGTCAACAACAAGTGCTAACCCGTAAGCACTTATTATGTCGTTAATTTCACGTTCTTGGTTAGCAGTGACGTTCTTTATTTTGCCGGGTGCCTTCGTCTCAAACGCCATGAATAAACCTTTGTAGCAGACCAGTATGTCTGGGCAGCCAACGCGGCCCATGCCGTTAATCACAGGCATGTAGTACCACGCGCCGATAGACTGGAGGTACTCTTTGACTTTCTTCTTAACTTTGCCCTCTGGAGTCATACCCATCAGTGAACTTGCTCCTCTAAATAGTCGCCGTACATAGCAACATAGCTCTCTAAACGGTGCAAAAGCTCCAGCTCGATGGAGGTTAGGTGCTTTTCTTTAACCGCGGCTTCGAGAAGCTCGTTGTTTGTCAGCGTCATTATATCATCGACCTGCATTTTTCGTAACATATCACTCTCCGCAAAATTCGCATAGCTGGCGACCCACTGGGCACCATTTCTTGCAGAGCCCGCTCGGTTTAGGGGTCCACTTGTCCTGATCGTAGGCGATGGCTACCCGCGCTAGACGGGGCATAAACTCGCTCCATATCTCTGGCAGCTGCCCACGCGTGAACACCTCCTTATCAAACTCGGAAGTCTTGAGCCAAATAAACCCCGTCACAACTTTGTCTACCCAAGGGTACATCGCAAACGCCAGCGCCGCAAAGAGCTTTAGCTGGTTAGAGTCTGGGCGACGTTTGCCTGTCTTCCAGTCGAGCAAGTATGCTTTCTCAGAACCAACGACGCCGATGTCGATGATGCCACGAACCCAGACGTCCTTGGCCATCCATGTCGTTGGTCTGAAATTTCGGTCAAGCGCGACGCGTTCTTCAACGACACGCTTACCCTCGTAGCTTTGTATTTTCTTAACGTACTTTGCGTATCTCTCGAGATCGGGCGAGAGAGGTTTGCCGCTTCTGGCGAAGTCCTCAAGAGCCTTATGTACCTTATTACCCCAGACCGTGGCTTCAGTCTGGGACTCTCGTACCTGCTTTGTCACTCGCGTTAGCTGAAAGCGGCGTGGGCAGGTCTCGAAGGCTGTTAGCGCGGAATAGCTCCACGCCTTTTTTAGTTCCATGGCGGTAAGTCTCCTTCATGTATTTCGGTGTCTATTACGTCCCAGAACTCGAGCAGAGCCTCAGTGCGATCTTCGGTCGACAGGTGCTCGCCGCCTGAGTTGCTGCGGACGGTAGTAAGAAATTCTAAACGCCGTTTTGCCCACTTGTGTTCTACGTCTGTCATCCACTGTATGCGCGTGGGGTAGGGCACTGGTCCGTGTAGCGCTTCTGCTTTTTCCATGGCCCTTCCCATTCGCTCTCGGCGTACCTGCTGAACATAACGTCCGTTAGTGCGCCTATAGATAGCTTGAATCTCTACGAACTCTGCGCTTCTGCGGTCAAAATTACCCCGAAGCTCCAGCAAGTATTGAGCAAAACCTCCAAGGTCGTTGGCGTATGCCATAACAAGCGGTCGTAAAACCTCGTGTTGTTTAGCAAGTAAAAATAGTTCGGGGTTGGCCACATAGCTTTGCATATGTTTATCTGCTGTGTTGAGCCATTTTGAGATAGCGTTGGGGTTCCTTAGAAAGAACTCCGTGCATCCCCGTACTTCGTTAGTTGGTGTATATTCCATTTACCGTCATCCGATTTTTTCGCGACCAGTCAATGAGGATTTTTCCACCACTGGCGATCAACGCTAATGCTAATTTAAGACCACCCGTTCGGGTCATGTACTTCCCAACGGTAGGCGCTAATTCAAACCTACTGCGCACACCACCGCCTACTCGGGTCATGTACTTCCCCCCACGTAGAATCGTTGGTGGGCCTGTTGGTGTCTTAATCTTCGGACCCCGTGGGTAACACCCACTGATCGACTGATGGCGGCGTTTTGCTTGCCGCTGATAGCAGACCTGACGTTCAAGAATTAGTCTCATATTTTTCTTACTCCCTGTTATCTGTTTACGTGTATACGGTAGTGTGCGCACTTATATGAACGCGTGTAAACATGTTATTTAGCATCACCATATGTATCCGCAATGTCGCCTTCGCTCCATGTCACTAGCTCTGGCCACCAGAGTGGCGGTGTGCGCATTACCTTTTGCACTACATCTAGTAGCGGTTGGGCCTCATCTTCGGGAACCACATAGACTAATTCATCGTGAACCATCAAAGCCGGGTCTAAACCAGTAACCTTTTGTACTGTTAACGCGTTGTCAGCGATCACACACCGGGCGAGGTGTTGGACGATATTCTCGTCGATCTTACCCGCATAGATTCGCGCCTTGTTGCGCCCGTTGCCGTAGATAAACTCCATGCGATTGTCGTCTTCGTTACGCTCGGTGCGTAGGTCTGGGTAGCGGATGATTCCCTTGGGTGTCTTGAGACCTTCGGGGACAGGGTAGACCATGCCCCACGGGTCGACGGCTTTGCCTGTTGCACCCTGCATAATCGTTGGCAGCGCGCCGTGGCACGTCCGCCAGCCCGAAGTGATCTCGCTGTATGTATCGCGCCAGCGGTTGACGATGTCTCGGCTCTCGTCCTCGGTGATGTCGACGCCGCCCATGAGCTTGGCAACAGTCATAAAGGTCTTCCATCCAGCCCCAAAACCTAACCCAAGGTGCGCAACCTTACCGACTTGGCGTTGGACCTTGGTCACTTCATCGAACGGGATGTCGTAAAGTTTACTGGCGAAGTCCTTATACAGATCAGCTTTCTCAGGGTCAGCCTTGAACATATCCATACTAGACGGGACTTGCCATAAGAAGTGGTTGACGCGTAGCTCGATCCCGGACAGGTCGGCGACGACGACTTTGTGGCCCGGTGGAGCGACGAGCGACTTACGCAGTGCGTCCGACGGGCGAGGGTTGTACGGGTTGATGCGTGGTAAATTCTGTGGGTTATAACCCCAGCCACTCCATCTGCCAGTGGTGTCGGCCCCGTAGTATTTGAGTGGGATCGGTAGTTTGGACTGCGGGTGTGCGGCGGCTGCGTCGAGGAACGCTTGGATGCGTGTCTGCAAGATAGTCGACTTCGCCTCTAGTCGGGCCGCAGCCGCGTTGGCGACAATGGGGTTGTCGTGTTCCTGCAACGCAATGAAGTCCTCATCAGTTTTGGCCAGCGCCGGAATTTCTTTACCGGTACGGGGTGAAACCTTGGTGGGAACAGGTACTCCAAGGGATTGCAGGAACACCGCAAACTTAGCAGCCGACGACAGTAATTTCAACGCGGCATCTGCATTCACGTTAGCACTTTCTAGGGGGTCGTAGGTGTCTAAAATCTTAGACGCTTCCACCAGCATAGCTTTCTTACGCACACTTTCTTCAATTAAGGTGCGCTGGAGTAACGCAGTGTTGGATTCGAACTGTGGCTCCACCAGCATACGGATTGTCATGTCGATCAGCTTGACCTCTTCGCGGCGGGTCTGCTTGATGAGTCGTCGCAGTAACTCGTAGCACTGGTCTACGTCGGCGACGTTGTATCTACCCATGTCAGCAATCTCTTGCTCAGTAAAATCACACAGGTGTTTACCCTTGGTGGCGATCAGCGCCGACTGGTCTTTGTACCCCAGCTTGTAGTGCGCCACGAGTTTGGCGAGTGATAGGCCAACGTCCTTCGCGTGGATAGGCCGCGCCATAGCGAGGGTGCAGCCCCAGAGTTTAGGTTTGATGTCCATACGCCACGACAGGATCATAGAGTCGAAGCCCGAAAGGTTATGCCCGACGACCCAGTATTGTGACCAGTCGACCTTGCTAGCGTACGCAATCACGTTCGCCTCGCCAAAGACAACCTCGGTGGGTTCGTCATCGAACTTGAACGCGCAGCTGATGATCTCCGTGTCGGGGTGCATACAGTACGCGATGGGGGACATTTTGCTCAGCGAGTGTGTGACTGACCAGTACGTCTCTAAGTCGACGGTGCATATCTTCATTCCACATCCTCCACGGTGTAGATAATTTTACCGTTGTCGTCGCGGACGTAATCACCGTCGTAGCTATCAACGAAGTAGTCATTAAGCCCGTCTTCAACTAATTGAATTGCGGCATCCTCGTCAGTAGCGTCTACTTCGTGGCACTCGCAGACTGTGTAGCTTCTCAGCACGTTATACATCATTCCGCATCCTCCTTATTGTATTTTGCGCGTTCGTGTTTGATCCTGCCTGCGACGTATGTGGGCGCGCTGTCGATGCAGCGGCCCTCCGCCTTCACTTGGTGCCGCATAACGGCCTCCGCGCTGGGGTAGCTCCGCCAACAGTCGGGACAGCGAAAATTGCGTTTCTTGCTCATGCGCGGCGGCCCTTGGCTGTTAGTTCGTACCAGTTTCGGTTGCCTGTGCTGCTAACGTGTTTACGAATAAATCCAGCAGCGCCGTTTAGATTTCGCAAAGCGTTTTCAACGCTCGCTGGGCGCACGATACCCGTCAGCCCGTCCTGCATGGCACGTTGCGTTGATATGCCGTCTGGGCACGACCGCAGGAATTTCAGCACCTCGACCTCCGCAAGCCGCCGCAAGCCCTGACGTTCAATGACCGACCGATCCGGCACCTTTGGCATACGAGAACGGTGGCCGTCTGAGTGTTCGTAGTGGAGGATAGCTTCTCCGACGTGAGCCTCGTTTGCAGTCGCCGCCTTCGGCAGTGCGAAAGCGTTTTGGGTGATCGTCTGTAGTCGGGTCGTTACCATTTTAGGTTCTCCACGTAGGGGGGTGCATATTTTCATACCCACCCCCGTGTTTGTGCTACTAAGACGGCTGCGATGATGGTCAATACCGCTGTTACGACCGCACATTCTAAACAAAATTTCATCGCTCACCCCGAAGCCATTTGATGTCGACTAGCAACGCCTGTTTGTCAGACGTAAGTGCCTCCATCTTTCGAGTAAGGCGCACGATCTCGCTGCGCTGTTTCTGCGCCTTTTCTTGCAGCCGTGAATATTTGGCGTTGAGTTTCTCAAATTTCTCTTCGGGATTAGGCATTAATAAAGAACCCTACGAGTGCAGCTGCGGTGCAAGCGGTTGCTCCCGCCCAAAAGTAGTCCCACCGGAACGGACTCTTCTGGGTAAGCGGTGGTAGAGTTATGGGTTTGGGGGCTTCACGAAGTATGGGCTTGGGGTCTTCGCGATGGACAGGGCGTCGCGCGTATTTTTGGGAGGACAGCGCGTCCTCTAGCGACATGCCCGCATACAAGCGGTTGTGAACTAACGCTGGTTTTAGTCCAGCTGCTCGGGCTAGGGCTGACACGTTTACTTTTGCTTTAGTCATGTTGTTATCCTTTAAGACATTACTCGGTGTGCGATTGCGACGGCGGCAAGGGCGTTACGGTCGATACCCAGCTCGGTGATGGCAGACTGCTGCTCTTCTTTTTTGACGCGTGGTGCGACGGCCTCATGCATCTTTCTGAGGTACTGGTCAGGCACATACAGCTCGATCTCAGGCATCTCTTTAATGGCAGCGTTGAGCGATGCGTGGGTGCGCAAGAACCCGATGACCTGCCGCTCGACTTCTCGGTACTGCGTCTCGATGGTGCTGCGCTGCTCTGTCTTTGTGGTGTGCGCCTGAACCCACATCGCGAGAGCCCCCGTGCACTCGTCGGCGTACACGTCGACGTCAACACTCCAGCTGTTTGCTTTTGCTTTGTGCGCAGGCACCTCGAACTTCCGGTGCTCAGGGGCGTCGAGACCTGCCCGAGCTATGGTGTTGCCGGAGTGGTCTTTGATTCGCAGGTTGATGCGTTCGGTCTTGAACAGCCAAGACTCTGGCAGGTTGCCACGAAGCTGCGGTGCGTCACGGTAGGCCGCTGTGTGTATAGCTTCACAGGCCGCAGCGTACTCGGCGGTGTCGATCTCGATGCTCTTACTTTCGTAAACGCCAAGTGCTTTCGCGGCCATATTACGGATGCGTCTAACGACGTCGTCGATCAGTGTTTCTGTCTTGCGTACATATGCCATAGTATTATTCCCTATGCTGCTTTTACAAAGATGGTCAGTTCTTCACCGGCTTCGATCTTCTCGGCCAGTTGTGCGCGGATTGAGTCCTCGTCGTCCTTGAGGTACTCTTTGATGAAATCGGCGCGTTCGTGTGGGGAGATTTTTGGGAGTGGGAACTCGTCCATGTCTGCTCCCTTTTCGATGTTATCCAGCCAGCGGCGACACAGGTAGTTGTGGTAGTTCCACCCTTGAAGTTCGCCTTGGCTCTGCGCTAGTTTTATCCAAGCCGCGGTGTAAGCAACCATGTCCTCTTTCTTGTCGTCGCGAATTGCGTCGAGTGGGATCATGCTGTTAGTGGCCGCGTTGATAATCGTGCTGCCGTACGCACGAGTTAGCTCCTCAATGAAGTCAGATGTTTGATACCCTGCTGTAGACAGGCCGTCGCGCAGCGCTTTAAGGATTATGCTACGGCGGCGAGATGTCCACTGGCTTGGTTGGATGTGGATTGTGGCTCCGGTAAAGCCTTGGTCTCTTGTTATGTCGGCGATGTTGTTAGCCACGGGGTTACGTGCAGTCATAGTTATTACTCCTCGAACTTAATGACGGTGCCCCAGTCGAATGACGTGGTGCCTGTGGTGAGCCACACGGTTTCGTGTGTGGTGGTGAAGGATGATTGGTCGCCGTAGCCGTCGGTCAGGTAGACTACGCACTCGGGGTCGATGTTGTTGTCGTCGACCCAGTCGAACACTGGCTTGAACGATGTACCGCCGCCGCCCTTGGCTTGGATGTAAACAGGAAAGTCGTCAGGTGTGTACTCGTCAACACCTTGGACGTGTGTGTTACAGTAAACCACGTGGACAATCTCTGGGCTGCACGTGTCGAGTATGCGGTTGATGTGCCCGTTGAACATGGCGATGTCGTCGTCGTCTAGCGAGCCAGACGTGTCGACAGCGATGACAAGTGGTCCCATGTTGGGTGTGTAGTCGGTGCCGGGGATGTATATACCTCGGGCGATGAAGCGACGGTTGGGTCTGTTCCAAGAGTAGCCGTCTTTGATCTTAGACTGCATGAAGCGCTCGAGGATACTGTGCCAAGGTGTTGTCACGTTAACAAGTTGATCGACGAGACGCTCGATGCTTCCAGGGAGCTTACCGACGGCTTTGGCTGCCTTGGCGCATTGGATGGCGTCGATCTTGGCTTGTGCCTCTAGCTGGCTGATCTGTGAGTCGTCTAGCGCGCTGCCGTTGTCGTCGACTGGTGGGCCTACGTCGTTGCCTATGCCGCCCGGACCGTCGCCGTCGCCGTCGTCTGCCTCGTCGTACAGTTCTTCGGATGCCATGTTACGTGCGCCGTCGAGTGTCACACCGCCGTCGATGAAGTCACCGACATTGGCGTCGATCAGCGTGTCGTTGATAACCTTGTCGCAAGCGATGTTCCACGCTTTGGCGTCGCGATGGCCAAGACGCAGCGAATGAGACAGCATGTAGTGCAGTGCCTCGTGTGCCAGTAAGAACATAAGCTGTCGTACAGTTAACGCAGAACACCAGTCGGGGTTCATATACATCTGGCCTGTACCTGACATAGCTGCTGTCGGAACTGTGTCGGTGTAGATGATCGGGCGCTTGGAACAAGCGGTGCCAAAGAAGGGGTGGTCAAGAATAAGTAGTGACTTGGCCTTGCCTACCTTGCGTTGCAACTCGTCGAGCGCAGTGTGCTGTAGTGGGGCGTTCATGCTGTTTTCCTTTCTGATTTGACGATGGCGATCTGGGCGAGGGTCTTGATGTCTGTGATTGCGCGAAAAGCTCCGGTGCTCTGGTCCTCGCACTCTGTGCACCAGTCGCGGCCTTCATCCGAAATTTGAAAGTCCGCATAACCTTGCGTGACGTTGTCCCAGTAACAGTGCGCTTCGATAATTATGTCAGTGCTGCCGCAGCCGACGCAGTAGTATTCTTTGGGTTGTCTCATACCAACCCCGCCATCTGACCGCATAGTGCGTCGATCTGGGATGCAGCTTTCTGGCGGACGGACTGGTTGTTACGCAGCATGTCCTTGTTGTTGGCGTAGGTGCCAATGAGTGACTGCAAGTCTTTGATGCGCTCGGTGACGAACGGATCGTCGCTGATGTTGATCTTGGCCATACGTGACGAGACGTCGACGAGGTTGTCGACTAGACTGTCGCGGAAGATACTACCGTCGTTGCCGATGGGCACAGCTAGCTTGGACGCAGCGCGCTGCATAGGCTCAAGCATCTGAGTAAGGACATGTCTGCTTGCGTTCGCTGTCGCGTCGTCGAGCTGCTGCTGGAGCGATGCCTTGTCGTCGTCGCTGATACCCACACGGAAGTCACCAGTGGTAGGCACGGGGATGTAACGCACCTCGATACCGAACCGCGAAGCAACCTCGTCGGCTTCTGGGTAGTCGTTAGGGTCGGCAAGGTCGGGCTTACCTTTGGCGTAGGCGATGTCCTGCAAACGCTGCAAGTCGATGCGCACTTCGTGGTCCCAGTTGGCTACTAGATCGTCGACCGCGTCGTTGGCCTTGTCGATCAGTTGACGCAGACCCGACGTGAAGTCCATGTAATGGTCGATGTTGAGCAGTTCGACGCCAGTTGTCCACGGGACTGTGTTGTCCTTGGCGAAACTATACACTGCGGTGTACGCACTGATGGCGACTTTGACGCGGTTGGTCGTGCCTTGGAACAAGTGCTTGTTCACGTTACCTGCGCCGTATGCTTTGCTCTCGGCCTCGTCGAGTTTGTAAGGTGAGTACATGCGGCGCTTGACTTGAACGAGCACGGCTTTCTCGTCGAGGTTCTTAACCTTAACGAACTCACGCTTGACTTCTTGAACGACAGGCGCGGCAACTTCTGCAATAGACTTGAACGTATCTGGTGACGTGTAAACAGGTTGTGCCGATGAGTCGTCGTCGACGGCTGGAGCTGCTGGAATAGCGTGTTGTGCGGCTTCCATAGCTGCGAGTAGTTGTGCTTGCATATTCATGCTAGTTCCTCCCTTTGATTCTTTCGGCTGCGATATACGCTGCGCCGTTGTCGTGGATTGTTTGTGCTTCCGACAGTATGTCGTCGAAAAACTCTGCGTAACGCGTTAAGCCAAGCTCAAAGGGTCGGTCTTTGAGGATCATCTCCAAATCGCTTAGGTGTTTGTAGAGACAAGACATTTGCTCGGCCATGACAAGCTCCAGTCCGCGTTGGTGGTGGTAGCGGTACGGGTTTGGCATCAGTTTCCTCCCATAAAGATGTCTTTGTTGGCGATGGCCCAGCTGATGAAGTCCTTAGTCTGTTGCAGCGGTGGGTTGAGACGCAGGGCGTCGGTGACGTAGACCATCTGGAACTCTTTGGGCAGACGGCTGATATACTGCATGTCACGGCCAAAACAGTCGGGTGTTGCCGTCATGGACAGCGCAGTGGACACAGCGAACCGAACTGCTGGCTCGGATGGAACTTCTGCGTTGTCTGGATGTAGGCGGATGCTGTCGATGCTAGGCATCTTGTTCATCATGTCACGGGCTGAAACCCACTCGGCGGCTGCGCCCTCACCAACCTTACCCTCGGCGGCAGTCATATACATGTTAGTGGGTAAGTCGTTAGGGACTTCTGTGAACAGCTTAGTCCACGAACGTTGGGTTGGGTTGCTGCGCCGCGATGAGTCGTAATCGTTGAGCAGGTTAGGACGTAGGCGCAAGAACGCAACGCCCAGTGGGTCAACGCCGTTCTCCATCGCCCAGCCACACCAGTCGTCGAGTGAAGTGTCGACGTCGAAGTGGTACATACGGTCGTTGAGGTGGCCTAGTAGGGGCTTAGCACCAGCGCGATCCTCGGCACGGTTGCCGGTGGCGATCATAACAACGTCGTCGTCTACCTTGAACATGGGTGTCTCACGCTCGAGGACAAAACCGGCGGCCCACGTTTGCAGCTGCTGTGATGACTGTGCCATCTCCTCGAGGACGATCATGCCCTTGCCGGTGCCTTGGCGGAAGTCGTAAAACAATTTGGTGGGGTTGAACACGGTCATACCGTCGGTGACACTGGGCACGCCGGTGAAGTCGACGACGTCGTGGTTGTTAATATGCACCACAAGAACGCGGTCATGCGGTATGCCAAGCTCGTCGGCGATTTGAAGGCAGGCGTCTGACTTACCCATGCCGGGTGCGCCGTGAAGCATAGGCACTACTTTAGGGGATTTGCGGAACATTGCCGCGATGGTGGTCTTGCACTCGTTTATGCTAGCCATAGTGGTTCTCCTGTGTGCCCTTAGGTGGGCGCAGTTGAATGTATATGATTACATGTAAACACATAATATGTCAACACGTGGTTATAGGTTTAAGGTCTCCTGTTCGATGCGAACGTCAAAACCCATCGACGTGATCGTTTTAAGGGTGGTGTCGGACAGGGTCTTGGTGCCCGCGATGCTGGCGAAGTGCTTGGCGTTGTCGCACACTGGGTACACCAGTCGGCTGCCGTACACGTCTTTGAACTTGATGGTGATGTTCATCCTTCACCTGCCAGTGTTGCCTCGAAGGCAAAGTCGAATGGGAACCCGCTGTTTACGTCGCAGCCGATAATGTAGGCTTCGTCCAGCTGGATGCTGTGTTTGTATAACGTGACAAGTTGTTGTCGAGTTAACGGGCAGCCAATGAAGCCATACTTAGCGAACTGCCTCTGCAAAGTTGTGATGTACCATTTCATGCGTGTTTCTCCTCGTTGGCTGTCACGACGACAGCGCTTGTTGCGCCTACGGTGGCGGTGAACTCTCGCTTGGCCTCAGCCATAGCCTCGGCGACGTTGCTGGCTTGCACACGCTCAACACGTGAAACAACACCTTCAACGGTTATGTAAAAGGTTCTCATGCTGCGGCCCGCTCTCTCATTACGCGCTGCGCGGCGTGGTTGACGTAACTACCTGCGAGGATAAGGGCGCGGAGGTAGTCAGTTGATGCCCAGCGGATGTCGCCGTCGGGGCGCGCGTGGGTCTTGTGACGTTCTGTGGTTGGTGTCGTCCAGTCCGCGTTACCGAACCACTGGCGGGCAATGCTGTCGTAGACGTACATCGGGTAGTGCTCACCGTATGAGTAGACAACATACAAACCCTTGCTGCTGATAGACGACGTGATCGTCTCGTTGTTGGTCATAAAGGCACGGCGCTCGTTGACGGCGTCACGCACTTGGTTGTTGGCTAGTCTAGGCATCAGTTGCCCTCCTGTGAGACGTCGTGGACTTCGGATGTGCCGTCGGACAGACGCCAGTGGGGTTCGTCGTCTAGTAGTGCTGTCTGGCACTGCTCGGTTGCCCATTCTTCTGCGGCTTCTGCGGTGCCAAAATCCCTGCTGGTCGTGTAGACGTGGCACGTCTCGACGGTGATGTTGAAAGTAGGCATTAGATGTCCTCCATAGGGGTTTGGGTTTCGCGGTGTGTCAAAGTTACCTCCGGTTGTCAGGAGTGGAATCCAAAGTGGCCGTCGTGCCAGACAGCGCCAATGACATATCCTACGCTTGGCGCGTCAGCGTCAGCGCGGTAGGCTGCAACCAATTCGGGGTTCCCGTCAAATACGCCACCGCTGATGGTCACGTGGGGGAAAGACATGTTCCAGCCCGACAGGTAGCCAAGGGCTGCGTTGAGTTTGTCGTGGCCTGTGATCTCTGCGATCTCCATGTTGGTGACGGCATCCACGTTGAGCGTGATCGTGCGTTGGTCTGTCATGGTGTTACCTCCGTAGGGGTTTGGTTGTTGAATAGGTCTGACGGGTAAACACACGCGCCTTGGGTGTAGGTGCCGTGCGGTGTCGGGAAGCGTTCTCCACAACCTGTTATCCAGTTGATGAAGATGAACGAGACGAACGCGCCAGTGATGGCGGCGAACATTAGGACGCCAGTGACGTCGATGAGTCGTCGAATATTGGACGAGGTTACGTCTGCGCGGCGTTCGCGGTCTCGTGACGTGTTTGCGGTGTATGCCATGTTTGGACCTCCAAAGTGGTTACGTGTAAGCACCTATTAAGACAATCTGCTATTAAGACAGTTGTATTAAGACAATAAGACAGTTGTAAGTGCTTGATATTGCAGTATTAAGACAATAAGACAGCTGAAAAGAGTAAGGTGCTGGGAAGCGTTATGGTGGGCGCAAAATGAACACCGACTACACACAGTTGTCTATACTTTATATTATTATTTATTACTGTCTTATTGTCTTATTGTCTTAATAGGGTCTTTTCGGTCAATAAAATCAACCACTTGGTATTAAGACACCTATTAAGACAGTAGAAAGAGCGGATTAATAGCATCATTGGGGTTATGACGCAGCTTTGAGGGCTGCGTTAAGGTTTGTCACGGCGATTTGGTACGCCGCGAAGTCGACATTCTTGACCACAGTGCCTTCGCGCTTGATTTGAGCGGTTAGGGACTTGATACGTTCCACGGCGTCCAGCTCTTTGACAATCTGCGTGGCGGACTCCTCGTCAACATACCAAGCTGGAACCTCATTCGTGAGATACTCGACAAGGGCGTTACCGTCAGCATATTCAGCCTTCTTGCGCATAGACTTGTTCAGCTTGTGGGTGCAGTCTTTTTGCAGCTTGGCAAACCCGTTGGCACTAACCCACTTGGCAATGCGCTTACGGTTTAACCCTGACGTGGCGGCGTACAGTTTATCCAGCGAAGACACGTCACCATGAACATAGGCATGGGCGGCGGCTGAGACTAGAACGACTTGCACGTTACTGCGGATTGCACTCGCGGATGTACGGATACCGGCGATCTTCTGGTTAAGTTGTTTAACAGATAGCATTATGTGTCCTTTCTGAGACATGAGTTAGATACTTGGGTATTTGAAAACACACCGCGGCGATGTGCTTACAGATACCGCGCCCCATTGTCAGAGGGGTTGTGCGATATCCGACTATAATTCAACGTGCCTTTCCCATAGAATACAGGGTCAGGTAGGTACGTCCGCCGCCGTCAGGCTCACAAAGAGACAAGGGCAGCTGGAAACGTATCCCGCTTGTAAAACGATTGTCTCCCCGCACGCAGTGGCGGTTGACGCTTGAGAACCTTTGCCTTGCCCCGCACAAAACGCACGAGGGGCGACTACAATCCCGACAATCGAGTGAGTGGAACCTTACTAGGAGGGCATTTAACCAGTCTCAACAATGGCGGCGCGTAAACAGGAGGGGGGGAGGGACCGCAGGGGGTGGGCCACCCACCTACCCCTTATGTATCACGTGTAACCCAAGCCAAATTTTGACCCTTTTTAAGTAGACAACACCTTATCCATTTAAATACGTCGGTATGCTTACCCGGGGAACGTAGCGA
>Ga0209713_10000330_pt1 | contig 26512 bp, 23 predicted proteins | sample ArcOceMetagenome_3_FD_187444 | JGI IMG/M metagenome (GOLD analysis project Ga0209713, IMG submission 187444) | Marine eukaryotic phytoplankton communities from Arctic Ocean - Arctic Ocean- Svalbard ARC20M Metagenome (SPAdes) (version 2) | ecosystem: Environmental > Aquatic > Marine > Oceanic...
ACAATCACCCTTTTGGGTTGAGCTTGTGGCGACCGTTTTAGACATCCCGATTGATTTGCCTGACAAAGGTGAATTTGGTGCAGCGCTTGGCGCAGCACGCCTCGCCATCGTCGGTTGCACCAGCGCCGAGCCCGAAAGTGTCATGACCCGACCCAAAGTGGCAAAGACAATTCATCCCCGAAGCGCGTTGACCGCAGCTTATGACGCGGCCTATCAACGATATCGTGCGACCTATCCAGCATTAAAGGCAATCTCATGACGCATTTCTTTCAAGGCATTGATAAAGTTACCTTCGAAGGTGCCGACAGTACCAATCCTATGGCCTTTCATCATTACAATCCCGACGAGATCGTAATGGGCAAGCGGATGGAGGACCACCTGCGTTTCGCAGTCGCCTTTTGGCACTCATTTGCATGGGAGGGCGGCGACCCATTTGGAGGTCAAACTTTTGAGCGTCCTTGGCATCCCCAAGACAGCATGGAGCGGGCACGACTGAAGGCCGATGCCGCTTTCGAAATGTTTGACCTGCTCAATGTGCCATATTTCTGTTGGCACGATGCTGATATCCGTCCTGAAACAGGCAGCTTTGACACTAATCTCAAAACATTGAATGAAATCACGGATTATTTTGGCGAAAAAATGCAACTTTCAGGTACTAAACTGCTGTGGGGCACCGCCAACATGTTCACCCATCGGCGCTGGATGAGCGGGGCGTCGACAAATCCTGATCCAGATGTATTTGCTTTTGCCGCAGCCACTGTAAAAAGCTGTCTTGATGCCACCCATAAACTGGGGGGCGAAAACTACGTACTCTGGGGCGGCCGAGAAGGTTATGAGACCTTACTCAACACCGATATGGGGCTTGAACTGGATCATATGGGCCGGTTCTTGTCGATGGTTGTCGACTATAAACATAAAATTGGCTTTAAAGGCCAGATTTTGGTCGAACCAAAACCGCAAGAACCCTCAAAGCATCAATACGACTATGATGCGGCAACTTGTTTTGGGTTTTTACAAAAATATGGCCTCGAGAAAGAGGTCAAGCTTAACCTCGAGCAGGGGCATGCAATTTTGGCTGGCCATTCTTTCGAGCATGAAATCGCCACAGCATCCGCTTTAGGCGTGCTGGGCTCTATCGATATGAACCGCAACGATTATCAATCCGGATGGGACACCGACCAGTTTCCTAATAATGTGCCCGAAGTGGCCATGGCCTATTATCACATCCTGAAAAATGGTGGCCTAGGGGCTGGTGGAACCAATTTTGATGCCAAACTGCGCCGTCAATCTCTGGACGCAAAAGACCTAATTGCGGCGCATATCGGTGGCATGGATATCTGCGCACGCGGGTTGAAAGCCGCCGCAGCGATGATCGAAGATGGTGGGCTGCAAGCAGAGCTTAACGACCGCTATACTGGCTGGAAAACGCCCGAGGCACAGGCCATGCTGCAAAGCGATCTGGCCAGCATCACGCAGAGGGTTCTCGAAACCCAGCTTTCACCAGCACCAAAATCAGGCCAGCAAGAAATTTTAGAAAACCTCGTCAATCGTTTCGTTTAGGCATCATGGATAGCATTTCCCTCAAAGACCTTAGATCACACCGTTTGGAAGCAGGCGACATGTCGGTGACCATATTATCTCTGGGATGCATCACGCATGATTGGCGGGTGCCTTTAGACGACACCTTAGTCCCGATAGTGCTCAGTTATCGTGATCCTGCCGACCATCTGCGCCATCCTGGCTCGTTGGGGATCATTGCCGGCCGCGTGGCCAACAGAATCGCGAATGCCCAGTTTAGCCATGACGGCACCACCTACCAACTGGCGGCCAATGAGGGGACCAATCAGTTGCATGGTGGCCCAAGAGGCCTTGCCAGCCGCAACTGGGATCTTGAGCCCGACGGATCAACAGGCGTGCAATTGCAGCACCAATCACCTGACGGAGATCAGGGTTTTCCCGGCCGAGTTGATTTCACAGTGACAATTCGGCTGCAAAACAACCGGCTGATCTATGATATGAGCGCCGTGCCGGACCGGGCAACTCCGATTAATCTTGCGCAGCATTCTTATTACAACCTAATGGGCAACGGTACCATTTGGGATCATCAGCTCCAGATCGCCGCAAACGCCTACACCCCGACGGATGGCGCGTTGATCCCAACCGGCATGACTGCACTACTAGACGGTCAACCGTTTGATTACCGACAGTCAAAATTGATCCGGCAGGCAGACCCGGCCCAAAAGGGCACAGACGTTAATCTGGTTCTGGAACAAACAGCGCAAAACCCCGCAGCAACCCTGAGCGCCCCAAACGGGCTGTGTCTGAAGCTGTGGACAGACCAACCCGGCCTGCAGCTTTATACAGGCGCCAAACTGTCAGCTAAAGCCCCCCCTATGGAGGCACAAACACACCAAGCTTTTGCCGGCCTCTGCCTGGAACCCCAACACTTTCCTGACGCCCCAAATCAGTTACAATTTCCCTCGATTATATATACCCCCGAGCGTCCTTATCACCAGCGCCTCACAATTGAAGTTTCTCCAGTATGACACGTCCAATACACATTATCCTCGCCATGGCCCTTATAACCAGCAGCGCTATGGCCTCTCCTCTGCCAGAGGCTAATGCCACCTATGCGCCAGTTGATATGGCTCAGGTACGTTTGGGCCAACTGTTATTTTATGATCCGATCCTCAGCGGCAGTAAAACCGTCGCCTGTGCGACCTGCCACCACCCCAAACACGCCACTGCAGATGGCTTGTCGCTGGGTCTGGGCGACGGCGCACACGGCCTTGGTCTCGAACGGGTGATTGACCCTGAAAACCTGCCTGAACAGCGGGTGCCGCGCAATGCGCCGGCACTGTTCAATTTGGGCGCGCATGAATTTACCACAATGTTCCATGACGGGCGTTTGGAAGCCGACCCAACGCGCCCGTCAGGCATCCGCACACCGCTTGGTGCAGAAATGGTTCAAGGGTTTGCATCGGTGTTATCAGCGCAATCAATGTTCCCAGTCCTATCGCCAGATGAAATGGCGGGCCATTATACTGAAAACGACGTGGCCCGCGCCGTTCGGCAGGGATTTTTAACTGGTGAAAATGGTGCCTGGGCGCTGATATCGGCGCGGGTCGCGGCCATTGCAGAATATCAAAGCGCCTTTGAGCAGATCAACGGGCCTGGACATCGCGTTACGTTCACCGATATCTCAGATGTCATCGCTGAGTTTATCGCCTTTGAGTGGCGCGCCGATAACAGCCCGTTTGACCAATATCTCAGAAACGGCAACACTCTGCCTAAAGCCGCACATTTAGGCATGGAGCTGTTTTACGGCAAAGCGCAATGCAGCGGCTGCCACGCTGGCCAGTTTCAAACTGACCACAACTTTCATGCGATTGCCCTGCCACAAATCGGCCCTGGCAAAAGCGCCCGTTTTGAAACACACGCCCGCGATGAGGGTCGCCTCAGGGTCACTGGCAATCCAGCAGATGCCTATAAATTTCGCACCCCCAGCTTGCGTAATGTCGCCCAGACCGCACCCTATGGCCATAACGGCACCTATGGAACGCTCAAAGCAATCATCCGCCATCACCTCGACCCCGTGGCCTCGCTCAAAGCCTATGACGTCACGCAATTGGTTTTACCCAATCTGCCAAACAGCCAGGACTTTAGGGCCACGCGCGACCCATACCAGCAGGCCGCGATTGCCGCTGCCAACGAATTACCCCCCAGCGACATGAGCGAGACGGAGATCACCCAAATCGTGGCTTTCCTAAACGCGCTGTCAGACACTGCCAGCCTGTCAGGCCAACTTGGCGTGCCACGCTCTGTCCCCAGTGGTCTGCCGGTAGATCAATAAACACTCACCTTCAGGCCAGTTGCATTCCGGGTCAGAAAAACCGCTTTTCCGGCCCCAACCTCCTGCCAGTCCGAGACCGTTTGGTCAGGCCATATCACCCGTATCTGCGCCGACAGCGCCAGCCCCAAGCCAAAATGCTCAGCCGTGATCTGCCCACCGGCATGGCCACCTCCAACGGTCAGTTCACGGGCAAACATGTGGTCTCCGACCCTGACTTCAATCCACGCACCAATGGCATCCCGATTGGGTGCCGCTTGCCGCAGCTTAACCGCCAGCCAGTTGCCCGCTCCCCTTGTGATATTCTGATACAGTTCCAAAGGACCCTGTCGGTTGACAACCGCCAAATCCAGCAAGCCATCAAGGTTCAGATCTGCCATCGCGCCGCCACGCCCACGCAGCAATGACGCAATGCCTGCACTTTCCCCCGCCTCATAAAACATCCCATCCGCCGCTTGCAGCAAAAGGTTATTGGGATCATCCATTGCGCTACCTGGCATCTGCTGCACGTTGCCTTTGGTAATAAAGATATCGTCCAGCCCGTCATTTTGCACATCACCAAACCCGACATGCCACCCGGTCGAAGGCCGACCGTCGCCCCCGGTATAGGGTCGGTGCGCTGTGGTGCCGCGGCCATACGTGGCGTCACGATACGACGGCCCGCCTGCGTCCTTATTGAGCATTTGCAGCCGCTGATCCCCCATCGAAGTCAAATAAACCTCTGGAAATCCATCTCCTGTAATGTCGCGGCTGGCGATACCCATGCCCCACAACTTGTGATTTTGCCACCCATCTTCAGGTTGATATAGCCTTGGAAGATCGGCCATCTGCCACATCTGTTCTTGACCATCGTGCAAGTAATAATGACGGTCATTGCTAACCCTTAGATCAGCCTGACCGCGGCGCCCCCAGTCAGTGAATAACATCGACAGCGGACAATAGCCCGGTTCAAGGGCAATCGGTGCGACATAGCGCGATCCCTGAGGGCGAAACAGGAAGTTTGTATCACAGGTGCCAAAAGGACCCTCGGGGTCGGTCCGGTCTACATAATTGCCAAACGCCAGCGTTGGCAGGGTGTTTCCCGCCTCCCAAGTAGCCGAAAAGGCTGTGCTCCACCCCTGATCGTAATTCTCAAGAGGGTCCGGCGTTGGAGTGAACCGACATCCAGCCTGCCCCATCAAAAGCCGATTTCGCCCCACCCGCAAGATGGCAAGATCCATAAAACCATCACTGTTAACATCAAGCGGATAAGCCCCAATCACGTGCTCCAAGATCAGCTCAGGCGGGGTGTTTTCGACAAATTTAATGTCACCGGCTCGTGCAGAGGTATTGCGCAGTAAAACTGATGGGTTGGCGCCCCCAGCGGCAAAAATATCCGGCATCCGGTCTTGATTGCAATCAAACACCGCCATCCCGCCGCCAACGTAATATTCCCATCCACCGTCGTATACATGCTGCGAGATATCAACCGAAGCGAAGACCGGGGCCGAGGAAGGCTCTGCCCCGGCAGCGCTCACAAGGGCAATTGTCGTAAGACCTGTAAAAGCCCACCTCATTTGCAGGCCAAGCATCTGATACAGCCCACAGGATTTTAAAAGCATCCCAGCGAAGACTTTATCAATCATGCCCACTCCTCTGCACTATCCAGATACGGTATTGATCACCCTATTAAGAGGCCGCCAGGCAAGAGACGGCCCGGCGCTCTATGCTTACGGAGCCAGACCCAGCCGTTAAGCCTCTTGCATCGCCCCTGGTCCCGCCACGGCACCAGCGGGACATTTACCCATAATAATCATGCCCAGCACCTCGTCTTTAGACACGTCTTCGGTGCGCGCATAGCCGACCATCTGACCGTTTTTCATCACCGCAACACGGTCCGCCAGATCGAAGACATCATGGATATCATGGCTGATCAAAAAGATACCAATACCCTCTTTTTTGAGCTGTTGGATCAGTTCGCTAACTTGCTCAGTCTCCTGTGGCCCAAGCGCAGCCGTGGGTTCATCCATGATCAAGATCCGCGCATTGAACAAAATTGCCCTAGCAATCGCCACGGATTGTCGCTGTCCGCCAGATAATTTACTCACCGGTTCCTTGAAACGCTGAAAGTTCGGGTTCAACCGCCCCATCACCTTGCGCGCCTCGGCTTCCATGGCCGCATCATCCAGCGTGCCAAAGCTGGTCAGAATTTCACGCCCCAGATAGAGGTTCGCCGCAGCATCCACGTTATCAGCCACGGCAAGTGTCTGATAGATCGTCTCGATGCCATATTGCTTTGCATCCCGAGGGTTGTTGATATCGGCTTCTTCGCCATTTACAAAAATCTGCCCTCCGTCGCGTTTATAAGCACCGGATAGCACTTTGATCAACGTCGACTTGCCTGCACCGTTGTGGCCAAGAATAGCCACAACTTCACCCGGAAACAGATCGACAGAAGCCTGATCTACTGCCTTGATACCACCAAAGGCGATTGACAGGTCTTTGATTTCGACAAGCGGTGTGCCTGATGTCTCAGAACTCATCTCTTCACTCCTCATTTGGCACGACGCCGGTAAACACTATCGATCCACACGGCGACCACGAGAACGGTCCCCACCACAATCTGTTGAATAGCGGCATCAAAGCCAATCAAGACCATTCCGGTTTGCAAGCTTTGCATCACCAGAGCCCCAAGAATGGCACCATAAATCGTACCGATGCCGCCGGCGAATGACGTGCCGCCAATCACGGCCGCGGCAATGACGTATAATTCATCCAGCGTGCCAAGATTATTGGTTGCCGAATTCAACCGCGCCGAGGCGATAACGGCGGACAAGCCGCACAGCATGCCCATCAGCGCAAATATCTTTACCGTCACCCAGCGCGTGTTGATTCCGGCCAGTTCGGCAGCCTCAGGGTTACCGCCGATAGCAAACACATAGCGTCCAAACCGAGTACGCGTTGCCAGAAAAGTCATGGCGATACCCACTGCGATCATAATCAAAACAGGAATTGCAAAGCCATGGCTGATAAAAATTTCGCTGACTGGCGTTTCGATATTATTGGCTGCGACATATTGTTTGACGATGCCTTTGGGCCAAGGATATGAATTCACCAACAACACAAAGGCGATTATGCCGCCACAGGAGACCGACGCCAAGAACGCCTCGGCCCAGACCGGCCGCAAGGGAAACTGAAAGCGCCTGCGTTGTGCCCGGCCTGAAAAAATCAGTGCCACAGCCGCAGTACACCCAAGCAGCCCAACAATCCAGCTGCCCGTCGACCCAATTGCGCCGAAGGGGCCACCTCCCAAATGTTTAAACGTGGCATCAACGGGTGAGATAGTTTCACCGCGCGCCAATAAAAACGCCGCTCCGCGCCAAACCAAAAGCCCACCGAGCGTCACAATAAACGCAGGGATGCTGAGATAGGCAATTAAATAGCCGTGAAACGCCCCAATCGCCGCACCGATCAAAAGGCCAAATACCACGGTAATGATCCAAATCATTGGGTGTCCAAGGCCTAAAAACTCGGGCAGGATCCACACTTGTAAAATCGCCATAGACATGGCCGAAAAACCAAGGATCGACCCTACTGAGAGGTCAATATGACGGGTGACAATCACTAAAACCATCCCTGTGGCCATCACTCCAATAGAGGAGGTCTGCACGGACAGATTCCAAAGGTTGCGGGGCGTTAAGAAAGCGCCAAAACCATTTACAAAGTGGCCGTAAAAATGAAAGCCTACCCAAATAAGGATCAAGGCGGCAATCATACCCAGCAGGCGGGCATCAATTTCAGTTGCACGCAGAAAACGGATAAAAGGGCTTTCCTTATCCACTTTAGCAGCGCCATGCAGGGTGGGTATATCGGTCAAGTCGCTCTCCAACCTATAAAGTGACACAAAAGTTAAGTCGCAGTCGCTTTAACTTAATAAAAAACGGCGTGCCGAAGGAAATCTGCCGGCACGCCAATTGGTTAGTGGGCAGATTAGCAGCCGTTAACGCCTGCCATTGCGCCTTCACAGACTTTGGCTTTGGCGATATGTCCCGCCTCAATAACAATATTGATGTTGGTTTTGTCGATTGGGGTTGGAGCAAGGAAAATTGCATCCATTTCAACGCCTTTGGCGCCACCGGACCATTTTACGGCACCATCGATCGCCGACATGTCAACGCCATCCGCCAATGAGGCAGCAATGTTACCTGCGGCGGCACCAAGCTGACGTGCATCTTTCCAAACAGACGTATTCTGGCTACCGCGTGCAACCCGGTTCAACGCAGCGTGATCACCATCCTGACCAGAGACCGGAATGTTCATGCCTTGAGCTTGTAAAGCAGCAATCGCCCCACCGGCCATACCGTCATTTTCAGACATTACAGCATCAACATTGTTGTTGTTGGCGGTCAGAATTTGTTCCATGTTCTTCTGAGCATTGTCGGGCTTCCAGCCATCAGTGAAGGCTTCACCAACGATTTTGATCTTACCAGATTCGACATCAGCGCCAATCACATCCATCATACCTTCCAGCAGAAACAAAGCGTTAGGATCGCCCTTATCACCCTTGATGATGGCATAGTTTCCGCTCGGAACAGCGGCTTGGATCGAGCGTGCGATCACCCGGCCAACTTCTTTATTGTCAAACGTGAGGTAGAACGCGCGGTTGTCTTCAATCAGGCGATCATATCCCAGAACAGGGATACCTTCCGCAGATGCGGCATCAACCGCGGCGCCAACCGACCCGCTGTCCACTGATAGAATGACCAGTGCGTCAGCGCCTTGCGCAATCAGGCTTTCGACGTCGGTCAATTGTTTTGCTGCAGATGATTGCGCATCGGCAGAAATATAGCTGTCACCATTTGCCTCAATTGCAGATTTCATGGCTGCTTCGTCAGTTTTCCAGCGCTCTTCTTGGAAATTAGACCAAGAAACACCAATTTTTTTGCCCTCAGCAAAAGCCGCTGTCGACAGTGCCGACACAGCGACGGATGCGGCCAAAGCCGCTGTTAAAACTTTATTCATGTGATCCTCCCACAAGATTTAAAACATTGATCAATGTGACCAATATTATGTGCACTATCAATTTTCATGACAGTCGAGCAAAAACAAACATGATTTCACCACCAAGTCAATTCGAGTCTCGAAAAAAAGGCTGGTAACTTAAAAAATTCTGTCTAATCTATTATTTAGATGGAAAAAAATGTGTTGGAAATATGAGAAATAGGAATACGACCGAGGGGTTGCGCCATCACAATCGTGCGCTGGTCTTGCAGAGCTTGCGGCGCATTGGCCCCAGCTCACATACTGAAATAGCCGAAGTCTCTGCTCTGGCATCCGGGACGGTGTCGGTAATCACGGCCGAGTTGTTTGAAGAGGGAGCACTTCTCAAGCAGGAACAGCCGCCCTCAAAAGGCCGCGGCAGGCCACGTGTTCTGCTGACGCTCAACCCTGAATTTGCCCGTCTCGCTTTTATCCACATCATTTCAGGCGAAGTGGAGTATTCGCTGATCAACTATAACAATGTCCTGCTCGACCGGTTCAAAGTGCTGCGCCACGGTTCTGAAACCGATGCTGCAGCGTTTGGGACACAGGTCCGCCGAGATCTGTTTCGTTTGGCTGAACGCTCGGGATTGGCCCCCCACGATATTGCCCATATTTCTATCGCCACCAAAGGTTTGGTTGGCGGTGGCGGGACGAAATTGATGTGGTCGCCGGTATTTGGCGACAGCCAAATTGATTTCCAAGCGCTTTTGCGACCCGATTGGGCAGGAAAAGTTACTGTCAATAATGAGACTTGCTTTTCGGCTCACGCAAAACTGGAAGAAGCGGGCAGGTTCGCGCGCCATCACGCAGTTCTATCGCTTGGAGACAGCATTGGCCTTGGCATCGCAAGCCGTGACAGAAACGGACAAACCACCTATCAAGCACCGCCTTTCGGGCATATGCTTCACATGCCCGATGGGCCGCTGTGCAGATGCGGTGTGCAGGGGTGTATCGAAGCCTATTCGGGGTTTTACGGCATTCTACGCAGCGCATTTGATGCGCCCGCTGACCATATTCCAGCAAAATTCATTCCCAAGGATCAAATGGACCAGCTGGCGTCCAAGGCCAGACAAGGGGATCAGATGATCCGGTTCGCTTTTCGACAAGCCGCAGATGTATTGGCCATGGGGTTATCGCGCCTTATGACCATCCACGGGCCAATGCCTGTAACCATCGCCGGACCCGGTCTGTCTTATTTTGATCTTATGGAAGAGCAATTTAAAATGCACTTGGAAAAAAACCTGCGTATCAGGGTCAGCCATATGCCGCAGATATCAATTGAAACGAACGAACGACGGCTGATCTTTGCCAGTAACACGAAAGTTAGCCTCGCTGCCTTTGACGGCGACTGTGTTGCCACACGGTTGGTTGACAGGCCAAAATCAGCTTAACGCGCGTTTCAAAATCGCAGAACCTGTTTACAGATCGAAAAACCATCTGTAACACCCCCTACTCCGCATTGAAAAAAAACAGTTTTTCGCCATCAATCTGATAATTATTGATAAGCTCTTTCGCCCGCGACGAGGTCAGCCACGCCTCAAGGTTTTTAGCCTGAGTGGTTTTCACGTGGCGGTGCAACAACGGATTAACCGGCAGATAGGCATATTGATTGAACAGTGCCGGATCCCCTGCATACAGCATTGCAAGGCCGCCCTTATTGCCAAAGTTTAACCAGCTGGCCCGGTCTGACATAATATAAGCATTCATACCGCTTGCAGTGTTTAATGCCGCCCCCATGCCCGCACCGACAGACCGGTACCATCCATTTTTCTGGTCAAGATTTGCCGCAATTGCGCCCCAAAGACTGCGTTCTCTGTTGTGGGTGCCACTGTCATCACCACGGCTTACAAACACCGCCTCGGCATCGGCTATCTTACGCAGCGCTTCTTGTGCAGTCCGCGCTGCCGCAATCCCAGCGGGGTCACTTTTAGGGCCGACAAACACAAAGTCATTGTACATTATATTGCGGCGATGAGTTCCGTACCCTGCGGCAACAAAAGCCTCTTCCGCGCTGCGCGAATGCACAAGGATCGCATCAACGTCTCCTGCCTTTCCAAGGCGAATGGCCTGCCCCGTGCCAACCACTAACAAATCTAGCTTGAGCCCGATATCTTGTTCAATTGCCGGTAACAAACTGTCAGACAAACCCGAGTTGTGAAAGGACGTCGTCACCGCCATCCGCATGTTGTCTGCCGATACCATAGTCGCGCTGGCCGCAAAGCACCCCAAAAAGGTGATCAGTCGTTTCATCATTCAATGATATCCCCGTTTAGAAAGGCCCGCGCCGCATCAGTTTTTGGGTTCTCAAAAAATACTTCTGCAGGCGAGAACTCATGCAGCTTGCCCTGCAGTATGAACAGCACTTCACTACCCAAACGCCGCGCCTGCCCCATGTCATGTGTCGCCATGATGATCCGCGTACCGTCTGCGCTGGCCTGCAGCAGCAAGGTCTCTATCTCACGTGTTGCCCGACCATCCAAACTGGCGCAGGGCTCATCCAGAAACAGTACTTCGGGCTTACGGATCAACGCTCTGGCAAGCGCTAGTTTTTGCTTCTCTCCGCCAGACAGCACTGCAGCGGATCGCGTCAAAACCTGTGTCAAACCAATGCGTGCCGCCCACCTTTCAGCCTCAGCATTTGCAATTTTGCGCGGCACATTCTGGATCCTCAGCGGATAGGTAAGATTGTCACACACAGATCGTCTGAGCATAACCGGATTTTGGAAAACAAAAGCCTGTTTGGCCCGCGCACTGATTTCGTCGCAGGCCCAGGACACTGTGCCATCTGCCAAACGGACAACACCGTGCAGCATCCGCAGCAAACTGGTTTTTCCCGATCCATTCGGTCCCATCACAATCGTGAGGCCTGGGGTCCGTAACGTAAAGTTAACTGGACCAATTAAAACCTTGCCACGGCGACGGACCTGAGCTTTTTCAACAACGAGCGGCATCATCGAAGTCACCAGCGCCCCTCCACTTCTGTTCGGGTTAAATAATGTATCGCCAGATTGACTGAAAGCGCCATGAAAATCAAAACGAAACCGAGCCCTAACGCCAGTCCAAAATCTCCCTTTCCGGTCTCAAGCGCAATCGCTGTGGTCAGCACCCTGGTCACGTGATCGATATTACCGCCTACCACCATAATCGCGCCAACCTCGCCGATGGCCCGGCCGAACCCCGCCAGAGACGCGGTCAAAAGTGCCCGCCGTCCATCCCAAAGCAAAGTGCTGATACGCTGCCATTGGCTGGTATTCATCGATATTAACAAATCGTGGTATTCTGACCATAAATCACGCAGAGACTGATGCGCGATCGAGGCCACCAAAGGGACAATAATGATCACTTGCGCAATCACCATGGCGCTTGGGGTAAATAACAAGCCAAGCACACCCAACGGACCAGATCGCGACAGAATAATATAAACACACAAACCGACAACTACCGGCGGCAGCCCCATCAACGCGTTCATCACAGCAATCACTACACGCCGAAAGCGAAACCTTTTGACAGCCAGAAGCGCACCAAGTGGCAGCGCAATGGCTGAAGCAATCAACAGGGCACTGACGGTGATCCGCAACGACCGCAAGGTTATTTCGATCAGCTCTGGGTCTAGGGTCACCAACAACCAGATGCCCTGCATCACCCCATCTAGAATATCACTCATCTTTTCTTTCAGGGCTGCGCCAGTAGACCTTATAGTCAGGTTTCACCTTTGCCCGTATCCGTCAGGCAGAATTTAGAACTTAGACCAAGCAAACACACCAAACAACCAATTTTGTGATATCGGATAACACAGCGCCAAACTGACCCGACGCCAGACAAACACGGCATCAAAAATAGACAACTTGTCATTCCATAAATCTTTGAGGTTGTTAAGTTCGTGGCAACTCGCCCACAGGTGTCTCGCGCCAAAATCCATACAATGCTGTGCAGCAATAGGGTGCAGCCAGGCCTCTGGACCTGTGCTGCGCTCGGCCCATCAGACACCCAATTGCGGGCTGTATGTTAAGCAGAGCACACTTGTCCTATCGCGGCTTTGATCATCTTGAACATCGTATCAGTCGACCGGCTGGTGGGGCGTTCTCTTGCAACAATAATAGCTAATTCATGCTCCACCTTGGGCTCAAATGGCTTCCAGAGCACCCCATCAGAAAGATGGGCCTTGCCATTGATTGGGTCAATAATCGACAGGCTGCCGCCCGCGGCAACAAGATTTCGAGCAATAGCAAAATATGCGCTTGAAACAGATCTCTTTACGTCAATTTTCGCCTGTGACAATACAGAATCGACTTGGCGGTCCACAGTGTGATCGCCCGTAATACCGATAAAAGAACGCCCGCTGAGATCATCAGGGCGCACCACCGAAACTTTCCGCAAAGGATCATCATTGCGCATGATGCATACGCATTTCAGCCGAAACACTTCTGCCTTCAGACCAGCCACCGGCACCGGCGTATCGATCAACCCGATATCTACCTGACCACCGCTGACCAAAGACGCAATCTGGCGCGAACTGTGGACCTTAAGTTCCACACTTAAACCAGGGTTTTCGACCTGAAAAGCCGCAATCACTTTGGGCAGAAAATTAATCGCTAACGCCCCGTTGGCGGCAATACTCACAGCCCCCACTGCACCAGAACGAATTTCTTCCGCCCGTTGGTTCATACGCGCAAAAGCCAGCAAGCTTTGCGCCACTTCACCATGCAAGTGCAGCGCCTCCGTGGTCGGCGCGAAGAATCCTTTTGAGCGGTGAAACAGCGAAAATCCAAGTTCGGCTTCAAGATTGCTCAGTGCAATGCTCACCGCGGGTTGGGTCAAATTAAGCCGAGTTGCCGCGCGCGACACGGACCCGGCCTCAATAACCGCGCTGAACACTTTCATATGTCGATGGGTGATTGGCATAATCGAATCCAAAAATTGCTGAAGACTGCATAAACAAATCATATATTATAATAAATGTTTTTAAATTGCTTTAATTAAATCGCCTGCCTACTCTTAGGCATACGACAATGTTTACGAGGTTTAAAATGGTCGCTTTTGAAGCGAAAGACAATTCATACCAGCGCTTTGATGGCCAGCCAGCCGACAGACTTCAATCTTGCTTTGCCTCTAATCTGAAACAGCATGCCTATTGGCTTGACCTATTGCCTCCACCGCCATCACTGCCCGAAAAGCCTTTGAAAACGGTTGACGTTGTGATCGTCGGATCTGGCTATACCGGGCTTAATGCGGCACTGGAAACCATACGAGGTGGCCGTTCAACTCTCGTTTTAGATGCTGAAAATCCGGGCTTTGGCTGCAGCACGCGCAACGGCGGGCAGATTAGTACCAGTATCAAGCCGTCACTGTCAGATCTGACTGCTAAATATGGACCCAGCAAAGCCTGCGCGATCCGCCAAGAAGGCGAGAATGCTCTACAATGGATTGAAACGCTCATTAATCGCGAGAAAATTAAGTGTGATTTCAACCGCAGCGGGCGCTATCACGCAGCACATACACCACAGCATTATGAAGCGATTGCCCGAGATGCGGAGCAATTACATAATAAAGAGGGCATTGAAGCCTATTGCATTTCGAAAGCAGACCAGCGCAAGGAACTGGGGTCAAACGTGTATTTTGGCGGCGTCGTCTTTCCAAGACACGCCTCGGTCAATCCCGGTCTGTATCATCGAGGGTTGCTTAATCGGGCGATAGAGGCTGGTGTCCATATCACGGGAAATTGCTATGTCAGCGGTCTGCGACGTGACAAAGAAAGGTTTATTCTGTCCACCTCAAAAGGTGAAGTAAGTGCCGGAGATGTGATCATCGCGACCAATGGCTACACCACCAACCTGACCCCTTGGCTCCAGCGTCGGGTGATCCCAATCGGCAGCTATGTTATTGCCACAGAAGAACTCCCAACCGAATTGGTGGACACGCTATTCCCAACGGACCGGATTGCCAGCGACACTTGTAAAGTGGTTTATTACTATCGCACCTCTCCTGATCGCAAACGGATTTTATTTGGTGGCCGGGTCTCTGCCAGAGAGACCAATCCGCTGATCAGCGGACCCGCGCTCTATGAGGATATGTGCCGCATTTTTCCCGAGTTGGCAGGCTTCAAGGTGTCTCATTCCTGGAGCGGCACAGTGGCATATACGTTTGACGAATTGGCCCATACAGGCCTCTACGACGGTGTGCATTACGCTATGGGATATTGCGGGTCAGGCGTCTCAATGGCCAGCTATCTTGGAATGAAAATGGGTCAAAAAGTTCTCGGCCAAAAAGATGGCCAGACGGCGTTCGATGACCTGAAGTTTCCGACCCGACCCTTTTACAAAGGCAATCCATGGTTTTTACCGGCAACCGTCGCGTGGTACCGTTGGCAAGACCGCCGGCAATGTAAATCTGCGGCCCGGGGGAAATAACTGACAACACTTAAAAACAGAGGCACGTCTGCAGGAATTGAAATATTCGTTCAGAATATGTGCATTTAACCAAGGAGGCGATAATAAAGACATCTAGGCTATTGCCAATTCGAAAAGTGACACTGATACTTATCTCGTTTCAGTGTTGAGTTAGAGAATGTTAATATGACTTAAACCTTCGTCATTATTGACTAAAAAACATAACAGATGGGAGAATGAAAATGCGCAATAAACAAAATCGGACAAAAATGGCGGTCTCAACGATCCTCGTTGGCATGCTAGGTTTTTCATCGGCCGCAATGGCCGACACCCTTAGAATTGTATCTTGGGGAGGGGCTTATCAGAAAGGTCAATCAGTTGGAATTTTCCAACCAGCCGCCAAAGCAATGGGTATCACCGTTAAAGAAGATACATACGGCGGTATTTCAGACGTCAAACTGATGGTCAAATCCGGAGCAGACAAGTTTGACATCTTCTCCAGCGGCGCTGGCAGCTGTGCGTCCGGTGGTGCAGAAGGCATTCTGGAAAAGCTTGACTACTCTGTGATCGATGTCAGCGACCATCTGCCGGATATGTACAGCGAATACTGTGCCGGAGCAGACATTTTCTCAGTTGTCGCCGCCTGGAATACCGAAACATACGGTGATAACGGCCCCAGAACCTGGGCGGATTTCTATGATGTAGAAAAATTTCCAGGCTCACGCGCGATGCGAGGAAAAGTAGATGCGCAGCTTGAAACGGCTTTGCTGGCCGACGGTGTTCCAATGTCAGAGATCTATACAGTTCTGGACAGTGAAGAAGGCATTGAACGGGCTCTGGACAAGATCAGAACTATCAAACCAAGCATTGCAGTTTGGTGGTCTTCGGGCGCCCAGCATGCACAGTTGATGAAAGATGGTGAGGTTGACATGACGACCGGATGGAATGGTCGCTTTGATGTGGCCAAAAAAGACGGCGCCAATGTCGCCTATGATTGGCAGACTGGCATTATGGATTGGGAAGGCTACGGCATTCCAAAGGGTGCGCCTCAAAAAGATCTGGCCATGAAATACATCGCTGAAATGATGAAGCCTGAATATATGGCCGAATTTGCAAAATACATTACGTACGGCCCAACAAATAAGAAAGTGTATGAGTTGGGACTGCTTGACGACGCCACAGCGCGGGCATTGCCCAGCCACCCAGACAATGCGAAACATCAATTGACGTTGAAAACAGCTTGGTACGCGAAGTGGCGCACCATCGCTGCTGAAATGTATACCGAAATGATGACTGAGTAATCAATATCATGAATGTGGGGGGACATACGCCCCCCACATGTCAACTCAAAGAGAAATTTCATGCAATCCAACGCGCTCAATATATCAATCAATTCGATCACAAAAACATATGGTGACTTCCATGCTCTGAACGATGTAAACCTCGAGATTAAGTCTGGAGAGTTTTTAACCCTTTTGGGCCCATCAGGTTCTGGAAAGACCACGCTTTTAATGGTTCTGGCCGGTTTCACGCGACCTGATTATGGCAGTGTAAAATTTGGTGAGGAAGAGGTGATTTTAAAACCTCCTCATCTGCGCGAGATCGGCATGGTATTTCAAAATTATGCGCTGTTTCCGCATATGAATGTTGAGGAAAACGTAGGTTATCCCCAAAAACTGCGGGGTGTTCGTAAATCGGAAACGAAACATAGTGTGGATGAAGCTCTTAGCACCGTTAAGCTGGATGGTCTGGGCAAAAGACGCGTCAGCGAACTGTCAGGTGGGCAAAAGCAAAGGGTCGCTTTGGCCCGCGCAATCGTCTTTAAGCCAAAAATTTTACTCATGGATGAGCCTCTCTCGGCACTGGATAAAAAACTGCGTGAAGAGATGCAGATCGAGTTGCGGCAATTGCACGACAGCCTGAACATAACTACTGTTTATGTAACCCATGACCAGAAAGAAGCCTTGACGATGTCTGACCGAATAGCAGTCATTAACGGCGGGCAATTGATGCAATTGGATACGCCAAATGAAATTTACAGGCGCCCTAACAATGCCTTCATTGCTGATTTCATAGGAGAATCCAGCCTATTGTCGGTAAAAGTTCACGGCAGCACCACGTATATGGGCGCGTCTGAAATCTGCGCCAACCAAACTCCGGGCCGTGACGGCGACTACTTACTAATGGTGAGACCGGAAAAACTGTTCTTGGCGGACAAAACCGAAAAAGACGCAAACTTTTTTGATGGCCTAGTGGAAGAGTCGATCTTTCAGGGCGAAAGCCAGCTGATGGTAATAAAATTAGATCCAGAAATCTATGGTGGACAAGAGCTTCGCATGCGTTTGCCCAATGGCAGTGAAACAATGCAGGCCCTGCCAAAAATTGGTGAAAAAATATCAGTAGGCCTGCGGTTCGCCGACAGTTTTTTGGTGGATTGAACAGATGGTAGCAACCGGCGAACATATCAATGAATCTGATCTTAAAAAGCTAGCTCAGCAGGAAAAATATCAGTTATTTGGACTGACTGTGCCCTATTTAATCATGGTGTCAGCCTTAATCATTATCCCGATAGGATGGCTACTTTATATGTCGTTTATCGGCAGAGACGGCACGCTCTCTTTCGAAAATTACGAACGGATGATAAAGAGCAAAGCCTATCTGCGGATTTTTATAACCACATTTAAGATCAGCATACTCACAACGCTTATCTGCGCTTTACTGGGATATCCCCTCGCCTATTTCATGTCGCAGTTGTCAAACCGCTGGGCTAATATTTGCATGATTGGGGTCTTGATACCTTTTTGGACCAGCCTGCTTGTCCGGACCTATGCTTGGTTGGTGCTGTTGCAGCGCAAAGGCGTGATCAACAATATGGCAATTGATCTGGGTATCATTTCCGAACCGATAAAATTTGTCCATAATACGTCGGGCACGCTGATCGGCATGGTGCACATTATGCTGCCGTTTTTAATATTACCCCTATACGCAAACATGAAGGCCATCGACAAAGATTGCCTGAAGGCCGCCTCTAGTCTTGGCGCCACCCCAACTCGAGCTTTCTGGACAGTGTTTTTCCCGCTCTCTATTCCTGGTCTTCTGGCGGGTCTGCTAATCGTCTTCGTTCTATGTTTGGGCTTTTACGTAACACCGGCGGTTTTGGGTGGCGGCAAGGTCATCATGGCAGCAATGAAAATTTCTAGTAACATTGAGCTGTATTTTAGTTGGGGCGCGGCCAGTGCTCTGGGCGTTGTGTTGCTAACGGTCACAGCCTTCATCCTCTACATTACCTCGAAACTGGTTTCGATCGATCAATTAAGTGGAGGGCGCTAACAATGCAATGGTTGAGCAAAAATGTGTCTGAAACTCAGATCAAACTAAGAGACAGGCTATGGCTATATGTCTTTTCTGCTGTGGTGCTGTTTTTATTGATTGTACCTTCATTGGTCGTGATCCCGATGTCTTTCTCAGCTAGCCAATATTTGGAATTTCCACCAAAAGAATGGTCGTTAAGATGGTATGAAAACTATTTTTTTTCATGGAAGGTTGAAAACGGGTTCAATGACTGGATGGCAGCGACTTGGACGTCGATAAAAGTTGCCGTTCTAACTATTTTTGTGGCGACACCTGTTGGAACGATGGCTGCTTACGGGCTAATCAACAGTGATAATCGCCTGCGCAACATGTTATTTCCAATAATGATCTCGCCGATAATGGTGCCGGTCATCCTCGTGGCAATTGGACTATTTTATTTCTTTGTCCAGTTCAAAATGGTCAATAGTATATTAGGGTTGGTTCTGGGACATTCATTGGTTGCGATGCCACTGGTGCTTATAATCGTTTTATCCGCTTTGCAAAATTATGACATGAACCAAGAGAAAGTGGCGCGATCCCTCGGTGCAACACGTATAAGAGCCTTTTTTGAGATTACGCTTCCGCAAATAAAATTCTCAATTATTTCGGCTTGTTTGATTTCATTTCTCACTTCGTTTGATGAAGTCATAATCTCTTTGTTTGTGTCCGGAGGTGACAATTCGACGATCACTCGAAGCATGTTTTTAGCGTTAAGAGACCAAATTGACCCAACAATTGCGGCCATATCTACAATTTTGATCCTTATCTCTTCAGGTTTACTGGTCGCGACCCAACTGTTGAAAAGACAAAGCGAATAAGGACCATAAATGCCCGATTATGATTTTATAGTTGTCGGCGCTGGTTCGGCAGGCTCCGCATTGGCCAACAGGCTATCCAAAGATCCCAACAAGCGCGTTTTATTGCTTGAAGCCGGTGGCGCTGACAGCCATCCTTGGGTACGCATCCCAATGGGGTACGGCAAGGTGTTCTATGACCAAAGGGTGAATTGGAAATATACCACTGAACCAAACAAAACCCTTGACGGCAATCGGATTTATTGGCCCCGCGGCAAAGTCATGGGAGGATCAAGTTCGATCAACGCGATGGTGTACGTGCGCGGGCATCCACAAGATTATGACCACTGGGCAAAAGATGCGCCGGGATGGTCGTGGACAGATGTTGCCCCGGTTTTCAAACAGATGGAGAATTGGCTTGGCGCCCCAAGTCCAGACCGAGGAAACGATGGGCCGCTGAGCGTACGCGATATCGCAGACGATGCCCATCCTTTGTGCACCAATTACTTAAAAGCAGCCGAACAGGCCGGGTTCGCTTTCAACCCCGATTACAACAGCGGGCAGATGGAAGGTGCCGCGCTTTACCAGATCACCACCAAAGACGGTCTGAGGGCCTCAGCCGCTCGAGCCTATATTACGCCAGTCCAACACCGCAGCAACTTGACACTTGCGCTGCAGGCGCATGTACAGAGGCTTTGCTTTGAGGGCCGCAAAGTTACCGGCGTGCGTTATTTGCAAAAAGGACAGCTCAAGACGGCGCACGCACGCGCCGAAGTCATTCTGTGCGGTGGCGCAATCAATTCGCCGCAACTGCTTCAACTATCGGGTATTGGCCCCGGCGCACTTTTGCAGGGCCACGACATCCCCGTGGTGCAGGACATGGCTCAGGTCGGCCGCAACCTCAAAGATCATCTCGGGGCTGATGTGCATTACCGCAGCAAGGTGCCAACCTTAAATCAAGTACTGCGCCCTCTATCAGGCAAAATTAGGGTCGCATTACAATATCTGTTCAACCGCAGCGGGCCGCTGTCACTCAGCCTCAATCAAGCCGGCGGTTTCATTCGGCTACGCGAGGATGCGGCCAGCCCCGACATCCAAATCTATTTCTCGCCGGTAAGCTATACCCGTGCTCCGGCCGGCACCCGCCCACTTATGACGCCAGATCGCTTTGCCGGCTTTTTACTGGGCTTTAACCCCTGCAAGCCAACCAGCGTTGGACATCTTGAAATTGCCTCCCCCGATGCGGCAGACGCCCCCCGCTTGCACGCGAATTACCTGTCAACGCGTCACGATAAAGATCTTATGCGTGACGGGTTGAGGCTGATGCGTAATATCGCCGCTTCACCGGCGTTGGCCGATGTGATCGAGGCCGAAATTACCCCCGGTCCCGCTGTAACCTCTGATGAGGATTTAGACGGGTTTGTCCGTAAAAATGCCTGGAGCGTGTTTCACCAATGCGGCACCTGCCGGATGGGGCGTGATCCAGCCACCAGCGTAGTCGACCCCAAGCTTAGGGTTCACGGCATTGAAAGCCTTCGTGTTGCGGATGCCTCAATCTTTCCTGATATTCCAACCGGAAACACCAATGCTGTCGCGATTATGGTGGGGGAAAAAGCCGCCGACCTGATCTGTTCAAATCAAAACTGACAAAGGGATCTGTCATGAAAATCAAAAGCATCGAAAGCTTTGTCAATGAATTTGTCGGCTTTACCCGCGTCACCACAGAAGACGGGGCACAGGGGTGGGGACAAATGTCCACCTATCATTCAGACATTACCGCACAAGTCCTGCACCGTCAGGTCGCGCCTTGGACATTGGGCAAACCCATAGCCGAGCTGGACGACATGCTCGATCTTGTAACCGAGCGCGAACATAAATTCCCCGGCTCGTATATCTGCCGTGCCATGACCGGGCTCGACACTGCGATCTGGGATTTGCGCGCCAAACAAAAAGGAGTGCCCGTCGCGACCTTGCTGGGCGGCTCACCCGGTAAAATTCGCGCCTATGCATCATCCATGAAGCGCGATATCACCCCCAAGGACGAAGCAGATCGCCTCTGCCGGTTGCGCGACAGCCATGGCTTTGATGCCTTCAAGTTTCGCGTCGGCGCAGAAGTTGGCCGCAATCAAGACGAGTGGCCCGGACGCACCGAACAGATTATCCCGACAATGCGCCGCGCCATGGGCGACGAGATCGACCTTTTGGTCGATGCCAACTCCTGTTTTACACCGACCCGCGCCATAGAGGTGGGACACCTTTTACAAGACAACGGCATTTCCCATTATGAAGAGCCCTGCCCCTATTGGGAGTTTGAGCAAACCAAACAAGTCACAAACGCGCTGGATTTGGACGTCACAGGGGGCGAACAAGATTGCATGCTGGCCAATTGGCAGACAATGATAAAGGACCGCGTGGTCGATATTATCCAACCCGACGTGTGCTATCTAGGCGGCATAAGCCGGACCCTGAGAGTGGTTGAAATGGCCAAAGTGGCGGGGATTCCGGTCACACCGCACTGCGCCAATCTGTCAATGGTAACGCTGTTTACCATGCATCTGTTACGGGCCATTCCCAATGCTGGTAAATATCTCGAATTTTCGATTGAGGGTTTAGATTACTATCCTTGGCAAGAAAATCTGTTTGCCACCTCGCCCTTCACAATTTCGGACGGACAGGCCGTGGTCACCGATACGCCCGGTTGGGGGGTTGAAATCAACCCTGAATGGCTGGGACAATCCAGCTATCAAATCAGCGAATATAATGCCGCATAAATGAAAGTGCTCCTGTCGGGGGTGTCAATGCTGACCTGGCAAAGAGCACCCTGACACGCACAGAATGCTTTACCTGCACTCGATGTCTTCGACAATGTCAGGATTAGGTTGCACTTCGCAAAATCAGACCCTACGGTAAAAATTATGCAAGCTCCACTTATTGATCCATTCCAGCGCCACATAGATTACCTCCGGGTGTCCGTCACCGACAGGTGTGATTTTCGATGTGTATATTGCATGTCGGAAAACATGACCTTCTTGCCCAAAAAAGAATTGTTGACGCTCGAGGAATTAGACCGACTGTGCAGCACTTTTGTGTCTATGGGGGTTAAGAAACTCAGAATTACCGGTGGTGAACCTTTGGTGCGGCGCGACATTATGACATTTTTCCAAAGCATCGGGCGCCATCTTGAAACCGGCGCTCTGGAAGAGCTGACCTTGACCACAAATGGATCGCAGCTTGAACGGTTTGCAGATCAGCTTTACGCCGCAGGGGTACGGAGGGTGAATATTTCGCTCGATACACTTGACGAGGCAAAGTTTGCTAAAATCACCCGCTGGGGCCGGTTACCACAGGTCAAACGCGGCATTGATGCCGCCTTGCGGGCGGGCCTTAGGGTTAAACTGAACGCAGTGGCGCTGAAGCGCTTTAACGAAGACGAAATGATCTCAATGACGCAATGGTGCGCTGAGCGCGACATGGACCTGACTTGGATCGAAGTGATGCCGATGGGGGATCTGGGTAATGAAGACAGGCTCGATCAATATTGGTCGCTGAAAGATCTGCGCGCCCGCTTACGCGAACACTATACAGTTATAGACCTTACCGAGCGTTCAGGCGGTCCTGCACGCTATGTGCGGCTTGAAGAGACTGGACAGAAAATTGGTTTCATAACTCCGCTGACGCATAACTTTTGTGAAAGCTGCAACCGAGTGCGCCTGACCTGCACAGGTGAGTTGTATATGTGCCTCGGTCAAGAGGATATGGCCGATCTACGTACGCCCTTACGCGCAAACAGCGACGCAGATGCACTGTTGGAGCAGGCGATAAGGGATGCGATTGACCGCAAGCCCAAAGGTCACGATTTTGATTATTCCCGCCAGCGCCCGGATGGTCAGATGAGCCGCCACATGAGCCACACTGGCGGCTAACACCGCATTCCTACACCTCAACGCAAGACCCCTGCCCTTTTTTAGTCTGGTATTGAGCCAGCCTAAAGCTCCGCCAGCGGCCTGCGTTCTTGCACCCAGTCGCCCAAATTAATACGAGCGCGGCATTCCAAGGACATGTTCAGCAATATAAGACAGGATCATATTGGTCGAAATCGGCGCCACCTGATATAAGCGCGCCTCACGGAATTTCCGCTCAACATCATATTCTTCTGCGAACCCAAACCCTCCATGGGTCTGAACACAGGCCTCAGCTGCAGCCCAACTTGCATCTGCAGCCAAAAGCTTGGCCAAATTCGCCTCTTCGCCAGGGTTACCCCCAGCCTCATAAAGCCGGATTGCTTCATGCACCATCAACTCGGCGGCTCGCATCTGTGCATAGGCTTTTGCAATGGGAAACTGCACGCCTTGATTTTGCCCAATAGGTCGCTGAAAAACCGTGCGATCACCAGCGTAGACCGAAGCTTTTTCAATAAACCATTTCGCATCGCCGATACATTCGGCAGCAATCAGCAAACGTTCGGCATTCATCCCCGATAGGATATAGCGAAATCCTTTACCTTCCTCTCCCACAAGACTGGATGCAGGTATTTCCATATCATCGAAAAACAGCTCGGTTGTTGCGTGATTCATCATTGTACGGATCGGGCGAATCGTAAGTGATTTTCCTAGAACATCACGCATATCAATCAAAAACACGGACAGACCATCGGTTTTTTTCATCACTTGATCACGCGGTGTCGTGCGTGCCAAAAGTAAAAGAAGATCGGAATGTTCCGCCCGACTGGTCCAGATTTTTTGACCATTCACAATATAATGGTCCCCTTGCCGGCGCGCGGTTGTGCGCAGCGCAGTGGTATCAGTGCCGCTGCTGGGTTCTGTCACACCAAAGGCCTGCAGGCGTAACTCACCACGGGCAATTCCAGGCAAAAAAGCAGTTTTTTGCACTTCTGTGCCGTGGCGCAAGACCGTGCCCATGGTATACATCTGCGCGTGGCATGCGCCCGCATTACCTCCCGAACGATGGATTTCCTCGAGGATGGCAGCCCCCGCTGACAGCGGCAATCCAAGGCCGCCAAAGGCTTCGGGAATTAGTGCCCCAAGATAACCTTCTTCGGTCAGAACGCGCACAAATTCTGTTGGGTAAGCCTGCTCACGGTCCGTTTTGCGCCAGTAGTCGCCCACAAAACTAGCGCATAGTTTTGTCACCCCGTCACGTATATCCTGATGGTCAAGTGTGAATGCCATATATGCCTCCCAAAATATAGCCAAAGGATACTAACAATTGTCGCAACATACCAGATCACAAGCCCCGTCAAAAATAAAATTCATCAATATCAAGAGCCTCATTATCAGCCCAGATCTCAAGCGACAGCACATTGCGCCATTGCCTGTATGCGCAGACAGAATTTTAACCACTTTTAAAACTGCGTGCAGCCGCCAGTTGGCCTCGATTTGAAAATAGCATGCTTCAAACTGACGAAAAACAACAGGGAATAGACCTCATCGCGCAAACACTGCTTGAAGCTGTTGAATATTACGAGATAAACTGACCTAAACAATAAAGTGGGGCTCAAGCCCTATTAAACCGGCGGAGTATTGTGTCAGGTATTTTTGCAAAAGTTCATAAAAACGCATCGGGAATTCCCTCTCATCTGGGGGGATAGATAGCCACTGTATACGCGTTGAAAACTGCTGCATGACCTTGCACAAAACCAGACTAAGAAATATTGAGGGAGACGAGGCATGGTAACACACAAAGATACAGCCATCATAACCGGCGGCGCGCAGGGTATCGGACTGGCTTGCGCTAAACGTCTTGCCGCCAATGGCAGCAAACTCGTTTTGCTCGATACCGACGAAGCGGCGCTCACCCAAGCAAAAGACCAGCTACCGAATGTCCCTCTGCGCCTGCTTAGCGTCGATATTACCAATTACGAAGCGGTGCAAAACGCGATCAAGGACATAGAGCAGGACTTCGGTTCAATTACCCAAATGATAAATTCAGCCGGAATTTCTGGACCCAATGCCTTGGTCGAAGACTATCCACTAAGAGACTGGCAACAAATTATTGATATCAATCTAACCGGTAGCTTTCATATGCTCAAGGCGGTGCTGCCCGGCATGAAATCGCGCGGCTATGGGCGCATCGTGATGGTCGCTTCAGTCGCCGGAAAAGAAGGCAACCCCAATGCCAGTGCCTATTCTGCATCGAAAGCCGGTGTGATTGCCTTGACCAAATCAGCTGGAAAAGAATGCGCCAAGTTGGATATAGCGGTGAATTGTATTACCCCAGCAGCGGCTAAGACGCGCATTTTTGATCAGATGACGCAAGAACACATCGACTACATGCTCTCAAAAATTCCGCGTGAACGATTCTTGGAGGTTGGTGAAGTGGCCGCAATGGTTGAATGGCTTTGCGCACCGGAAAACAGTTTTACAACGGGCGCAGTCTTCGATCTCTCCGGTGGGCGCGCAACCTATTAAAATAGGACCAACCAAGGACATTACTGGTTAATTTTTCTTTATTTCGGCACTTGATCCCAGGGTGGGAAGCCAGAGATTTCTCTCGGTGTCACGGGCGCAGATACAAAAGAAAACATCATGCAATGACGTATTTAACGACGTTTGACTAAGCTATGCATTATTACAGTAGAGATGTTTCAATCTCCCAAGTCTGACCACGAACCGCCGTATGGCATCACTGAGAGGTTGGGGGCGCGCTCCATGACGGCGTAGTCGATGGAGATGTCTTCGAGGGTAGACCAGGGCTCTCCAGCTAGGCGCGTGAAGCCGAGATCGGTCTCGGCAGCGCTAAATGCCTCGCGCACCTTAGAAAGTGTTTTCGGCGCGAACTCCGCAAAGGCACCCAGAATAGTCTCGGTAGAGAAGAGGAAAATGCCCGCATTCCACAAGTGCATGCCACCACTTAGTAGGGCCTCGGCAGTTTCGGCGTCTGGCTTTTCGACAAATGATTTCAGCGGCTGCGCTACGGGGTCGAAGTCACTGGAGGGCTGCGCCGTCAGCTCCAGCCAGCCGTAGCCCGTCTCGGCGCGGTCGGGGCGAATTCCGAAGGTGACGATCTGCCCTGCGAGTGCTGTGGGCACAGCCGCCGCAACGGTGTCCCTGAAGCCCTCCGCGTCGGGAATGACGTGATCAGAAGGTGCG
>Ga0209713_10000331_pt1 | contig 26474 bp, 18 predicted proteins | sample ArcOceMetagenome_3_FD_187444 | JGI IMG/M metagenome (GOLD analysis project Ga0209713, IMG submission 187444) | Marine eukaryotic phytoplankton communities from Arctic Ocean - Arctic Ocean- Svalbard ARC20M Metagenome (SPAdes) (version 2) | ecosystem: Environmental > Aquatic > Marine > Oceanic...
AAATAAGAGCAAGGAATAGGATATTTGTTGTTTTGGTCATCAGCGTATTTTTTAAAATCTAGACGAATATAATGCAAGAAGCTACAGTAAAATTAAATTTTAGGCATAAAAAAACCCAGCCGAAACTGGGATTTTAAAATTGATATATTTTTAAAAGTGGAAATTTAAAGATATCATTGAGTTAGGAGTAGTTCCTATACCAAAAGCAGAACTTGATCCTGTTTCTGCAGTTGTTGTAATAGTATTAGTTCCATCAAATAATTCGGAAGTTGTTTCACCAGCTCCTGTAGAACTAACATTAATTCCCCACTGCACTTCAGCACCTAAAGACATTTTTGGAGCGAAGAAATATTCAATACCTGCGAAACCACCTAAAGACAAACCTATAGTACTCCCTGAAGAAGTTGCAGTCTCTCTTAGTATACTTGTGGCTTGATTCCCATATGTATTTTCAGTGCTAGAAGAACCAAAAGAAATCATCGCCATTGGGCCATAAACTCCTTGTAATCTTCCTGCTCCTCTTCTCATCTCAATTCCACCGCCAACAGCGACATTAAAATTCCCAGATTTCGCTTCATTTTCTACCATTTTTGCGGCATCATTTGCATCAGTTTCTAAAGTAGTTGCTGTGTTAGAACCAAAACCAATATTCACCATACCTCTATATGCCTTGTTTGCATCTACGAACATTTTACCATAAAGTGTATTGTTTTGCATTAGGTTAAGGCTGCTTAAACCATTGTCAACAGACCCATTTAAAAAGTTGCCACCATAATTTAACAGATTAGTCGCATCAAAACCGATAGCGTAATCATCTGCTTCTGGTAAAATAGGAGTCCCCTTCTTAGAAGTCATTCCATCTTGTCCAAAACTTAAACCTGCAGTCAAAATTGCTGCAATAAATAATACTTTCTTTTTCATTTTGTTTTTGTGTTAATTGTTAATTATTAATTATTACTCGAATTTAGTAAAAAATCTGTGAATTCAATTTATTCTTTTTCTTGCCTGCAAAAATTGTCTTAATTACTGTACAATACCTAAAGGAAATAAAAAAGCGGAATAGTGAAACTAAATTCAACTACTCCGCTCTGGTAGAGGGAATAATAATCAAATATTAATAATTTCATTAAGCCGTGCACTTTGATTCTGTAGTTTAGTATGTGAGATCTTTGCGTAGATCTGTGTGGTTTTAATATTCGTATGACCAAGCCAGTGACTTACAACCTCTATCGGTACGTCATTGTCTAACAAAATAGTAGTAGCACAGGTGTGTCTGGCGATGTGGTGAGTTAGGTTTTTGCCTAATCCGGCAAGATTGGCAAGGAACTTCAAGTAGCGGTTTACACATTGGTTGGTATAGATGGGTAAAACAAAACCCTTTACTCTTCTGAAATTAGACCAATTGTACTTATCTATAATTGCCATTGCAGGATTTAGTATTGGGATCTCTCTGCGTTCGCCTGTTTTAATCTGATCCACACGAATATGAGGTTCATTATTTATGATTTGAATGTGCTCTATTTTTAGTGCCATAGCATCACTAAATCTTAGTCCTGTGTAGCAGGAGAACATGAAAATATCTCGAATTTGAACTAAAATATCATTATTAGTTAAATCTAGATTATTGAGTTTGTCCAATTCATTCTTTGTCAAGTACTCCCTTTTTGCCTGAGGGAATGATAGTTTAAAATTAGCATATGGGTTAAATGCTAACTTCCCTCTAGATATGGCATCACCAAAGACTGTTTTTACGCGTGTATGATGCTTGCTTATGGATGTAGTACTCAGCTTATCTCCTTTGTCGTTCCAAAAAACTTGTCTCAGATAGTCATCAAACTTAGCAATGACAGTTAAATCGAAATTTTCTATGTTTACTTCTTTAGCTCTATGATCAGACAGAAATGCAGCTAAATATTGGTGACTGGATAAATAAAGTCTTCTTGTTGCCTTTGACCACGATCCATCGGACACCTTCCTGGCTATTAGTTGTTCAAAATAATCAAGCAATACCTCTTGCGACTTCTTAGTGCCTATTAATTGCATTTTGATGTCTTTTGCTGTGTAGATAATGCCTGTTTCATCTAGACTATTTTTCACCCTATAGATTTTCATTTTTAGATTGGAAAGTTGTTGATTGAAGAGAGTGTTTTTGGTAAACTCTTCTTTTTGGGCATTCCAATCTGTATTTTTACAAGATAGACCTGTGGTGAATTCTGCTTTTGATCTATTAAATACAATTTGAGTATATATCTTAAAACCAGAGTTTGAACTTTTTACTGGTTTTAGATAGAACTTTATTGTCATTGTTTTTGGCAAAAATGTTTCAGGTGAAACATTTTTATTTTTTAGGTGAATCATAAGTGAAACATTTTGCGGTAAATGTAGATTCAAAATGAAATTAAACGGTAACACAAAAAGTATAACTTATTGACAATGAAATACTTTGAAGGGGATTGAAAACCTTAGAAAGAAAAAAAGTGGAGAATATCGGATTCGAACCGATGACCTCTTGCATGCCATGCAAGCACTCTAGCCAACTGAGCTAATCCCCCAAATATAGTGCGAATATAGTAGAATGTTAAATTATTCGCACCTCATATTTGTACCCAACCTCTAGTAAAGCAATATTCACAGAAAACTCAAAATATCTATTACCTTAGAACCGCACTAAAGTAACCTTATAGTTGTTTATACTATAAGTTTTATATATTCGCAATTATTATAAAATTAAATTTATGTTTAGACCCATATTAAGTCTTTTTTTAATCTGCTTATTGGCCATCACTGGTTTTGCTCAAACTACCGTAACTGGTCTAGTAACAGATAACCTAAAACAGCCCATAATAGGAGCTACCGTATTAGAAAAAGGAACAAACAACGGACGAATAACCGACGAAAACGGTGCCTTCAACCTAACCATCGCTGATGTAAATGCAGCTATATTAGTAGTCACATACTCTGGCTATGAGGACAATACAATTGCTCTTAAGGGTAAGACTAACATTACGGTTTTACTGAAAGACAACACCGAAGGTCTAGGCGAAGTGATGGTAGTAGGTTACGGTACGAGTACCAAAAAAGAATTTACAGGTGCAAGCTCTAATGTAGGTGGTGAGGAATTACAAAAGCTCAACATACCTAGAGTAGACCAGGCTCTGCAAGGACAGATAGCAGGTGTAACTATCAATACTAACTCTGGCTCACCAGGTGGTGGAGCTGCTATACGTATAAGAGGACTATCTACCTTTGGAGATAATGATCCGCTGATACTCGTAGACGGAGTAGTGTATGACAGTGAAGGACTTAACTCCCTAAACCCAAATGATATAGAAAGCGTAAACGTACTAAAAGATGCCACAGCTGGTATATACGGTGTACGTGCTGCTAATGGTGTAATACTTATAGAAACCAAAAAGGGCAGAGCCAATAGTAAACCTACTATTGAGCTAAGCACCTACTTTGGAGTGCAGCAAGCTGCCAGGAAACTAAGTTTACTGAATGCCACAGAATATGCAGTAATAAAGAATGAAACATTTGCTAATGGCGGTGATGCACTTCCTTTTAGTAATACTAGATTAGGAGACGGTACGGACTGGCAAGATGCAGTTTTTCAGAATGCAAACATTCAAAATTATAATGTAACCATAAGTGGTGGTAGCGAAAAAACTACGTATAGCATTGGCGGCAGTTACTTTAGCCAAGATGGTATAGTGGGTGGCGACAAGGCTAACTTTACTAGAATGAATGCTCGTGTCAACCTAAATACAGAGATGAGCAGTAGAATGCGTCTCAGCAGTGTCTTCTTATATACCAATGAAGAAAGAGATGCATTACCAGAAAATGGAATTGGTTCTGTTTTATATAATACGATTAATGCTTTCCCTACAGATCCCGTGCAAGAAGCCAACGGAACCTATTCTTATTTAGAAGAAGTAAGTGACATAATTAATCCCATTGCACAAATGCAAAATACGTATAACACTTCATACGTAGACAAATTTGTAGGTAAAGAAGAGATAGCCTTTGACATTACTAAGAACCTGACATTTACCAATAGATTCAGCTATAACTTTGCTTTAGTAGATCAAAAGGCATTTTCACCACTCGTGTGGTACGGACCGGGCAAAGCTCAAAACTCTGCTTTAAATGCTAATCTAGACCCTACACAAGTAGAAATAGCACCTGGCACGTTGATAGACAGAGGTGCTAGTGTATACGAGGCTCGAGCTACCTATAGTGACCTCAACTTTGAAAGTTATGTAAACCACGAATACACTTTTAGACTTATCCATCGTCTTAAAACTACTGCAGGTATTTCTGTATTCAGCAGAAATGGTAAAGGCTTAGGAGGTACCGCATTCAATATTCCAAACAACTCTATAGAGTACGCAGATATATCTGCTAATTTAGCTCCAGGTGGATTTTTAAATAATGCCAATTCATTTCAGTTTCAAGAAAGACTGCTTTCTACCTTTATTCGTACTGAGTACAGATATGGTACTAAGTACAATGGGTCATTCATACTTCGTAGAGACGGTTCTTCTAAATTTGGACCAAACAATAGATATGGAATCTTCCCTACTGTTTCTGGTAGCTGGATGTTTTCTGAAGAAGATTTTTATGGCCTCGACAAGATAAAATTTTTTAAAGTACGTATGAGTTATGGAATAAGCGGTAACGACCAGATTCCTAATTTCGCATACAGAGGATTACTAAACGGTGAAGGAGTATATGTATTTGATGATATAATCACCTCTGGAGCTGCAATAGGCAGAGCTGGGAATCCTGATTTGAAATGGGAAACCACTCGTCAATTTAACATTGGTACAGACCTAAAAGTAGGCAAGAGATTTGATCTTACCGCCAACTACTTTATAAAAAACACAAGAGACCTTCTCTTTCAACCAGACGTGTCTGGTGTGTTAGGTACAGCTGGCCCAGGCAGCTATCCTCCTATTATAAATGCGGGAGATGTAAGCAATAAAGGAGTAGAACTAGAACTTCGTTACTCTTCTGACTTTACTAAAAAACTACGTTGGAGTACAAGTTTAAATACTACTTACTTAAAAAATGAAGTATTAAAGACTCCAGACGGGGTTGAGTTCTTACCCGGGGCTAGTTTTGGTGTTGGAGGAAATATCGCTACTCGTTTCCAAGAAGGTTATGCCATTGGATATTTCATAGGATATGAAACAGACGGGGTATACCAAACACAAGCGGAGATAGATAACTCGTCTGTAGTGCAAGATGGAGCCAAGCCAGGAGACTTGAAATTTGTAGATCAAAATGGAGACGGGAAAATCAGTTTCAATGACGACAGTGATCAAAAAGAATTAGGCTCGGCCATTCCCACCTTTACCTTTGGATATAACGTAAATGTAAGCTATCAAGGGTTTGATTTCTCTGCAAATTTATATAGTGCTATTGGTCAAGAGATCATCAGAAACTACGAGAGACAGCAGCCTTATGCAAACCAACTTACGTATAATATAAATAGATGGACCGGTCCTGAAAGCACAAATGAAAACCCACGACTAACTACAGACCTAAACAGAAATACTATTTTCTCTGATTACTACGTAGAGAAAGGATCTTTTCTAAGATTTAAAAACATACAACTAGGCTACACCTTACCAAAAAGGATGCTTAGTAAATTAAAAATACAAAGCACCAGAATATACATAGCTGCGAACAACCTTCTTACTCTAACTAACTATCAAGGCTTCGATCCAGATTTAGGATCCTTTGGTGGTGCACTAGCTGCAGGAATAGATTACGGATTTTATCCGCAAGCGAGAACTTTCATGACTGGATTAGCTATTAAATTTTAAATAAAATGAAAAAGACAACTATACAATTAACATCAATATGTCTTACGCTAGCAGCACTTTTTGCTAGTTGCGAAAAGTTTTTGGATTTAAACCCTCTATATACACAGGATGCTGAAAACTATTTTGAAACACCTGTAGATTACGATCGTGCACTTATTGGGGCCTACGATTTACTTCAATCTTCGTTTATCACTGTATGGATAGGTGAGATAGCAAGTGACAACTCCATAGCAGGTGGTGAGAGTGTCACGGATACAGAAGGTCTGCATGAAATAGATAACATGACACAAGACGCTGTAAACAATGAAATACGTAGCGTTTTCAGATGGAATTATGCCGGTATTACTAGAGTTAATTATCTTCTTGAGAATAAGAATAAAATAGACTTCGAAGGGAAAGATAAGATTATAGCTCAGGCCTATTTTTTACGAGCATACTATTACTTTGAATTAGTCAAATATTTTGGTGATGTACCATTAGTAGTTGATAGAAGGCTAGGTGCAGACGAGGTTACTAAACTTACCAGAACTCCAAAAGGAGAAGTATATGCACAGATAGAAATCGACCTTAGAAATGCAGAAGCAGTGCTAGATTGGAGTGCCGCACAAAAGGGAAGAATAACTAAAGGTGCTTGTTTATCTTTACTAGGTAAAGTATTGCTTTATCAAAACAAATTTACAAAAGCAGCTACCGCACTAGACCGAGTAATAAGCGAAAACCAATACCAACTAATAGACGATTACACAAAGTTATTTTCAGTAGCAAACGAAGGAAACTCTGAAACTGTATTCGACGTGGAATATAGTGGTGCAGAAGGTGGCAGTTATGGCTGTCTAATCTGCTTAGAAGGCAATGCGGCTCCTGGTTTTCACGGGATAAGACAATACAATGGACCTGAGTATGGAGATGGCAACAGCTATAACCTACCAACCGAGAAACTATACAACTCATTTGCAGCTGGCGATATACGCAGAGAGGCTAGTGTGCTAGACATAGACGCATTTATCGCGGCACAACCAAACTCTGCCAATATCACCTATGCCGTAGGCGGTGGAGGACACACGGGATACTATAATAATAAGTATATAAAACGACAAGGTGAAATAGGTTTACCAGATAATGACTTAACTAGCCCAGTAAATTACAGAGTTATACGTTATGCTGATGTACTCTTGATGGCAGCAGAAGCACATAACAGAGCTATTCCTGCAAATGACGCTAAGGCAAGAGAGTATCTGAAACTAGTAAGAGACAGAGTAAATATGCCAGAAATAAACAGTGGAGGTACACAACTAACGCAAGATATATGGGCAGAAAGACAATATGAGCTTTCTGGCGAAGGACATAGATTCTTTGATTTGGTACGTACAGGTGAAGCAGCTAAAGAGATCCCAGGATTTGTAACTGGCAAGCATGAACTCTTCCCACTACCACAAGTAGAAATAGACCTAGCCGGAGGAAACTGGTCACAAAACGCAAATTATTAACATTTTAAAACAAACAATACAATGAAAAAAACAACATTATTATTTTTATCCCTTGCTCTTATTCTAGGAATATCGAGCTGTAAGGAAGATGAAACACCGACACTTGGAGAAGCACCTACAGAAGCAGATGCAGCATTTACATATGCTCCTACTGCAGCTAATGCAAACATTATTGACTACACCGCGACTAATGCAGGATTCACTTACAGCTGGGATTTTGATAACGGGACAAATGCTGCTACCAAAGAAGCTACTGCTGAATACCCAAACAAAGGAACATACACGGTTACTTTAACAGTATTTAATAGCGGAGGAAGTGCTAGCACATCTCAAGACATAATTATTGCAGATGATGATGCAAGCTTACTAAACAATCCTTTGTACACCTTATTAACTGGTGGTACAGCTGGTAGTGGAAGCAAAACTTGGGTTATAGACTCTACTAGACAAGCTCACCTAGGAGTAGGACCAGTAGGTGGTACCTGGCCAGAATGGTGGGATGCTGATCCAGGTATTAAAGCCAATTCAGGATTATATAGTGACAAGTATACTTTTACATTGCAAGGTTTTAAATTTGATCAAATCACGAATGGTTCCGTATTTGTAAAAACGGGATCTCAAGGTCAATTCCCAGGAGCATACGAAAATTCAGATGATTATACTGCTCCGTTTTCGGATCAGTTAAATGAAAATTGGACTATTGTGGAGGGAGAAGACACAACTATTTCAATTTCCGGGAAAGCATTTTTAGGAATGTACACTGGTGTAAGAGAGTACAAAATAGTAACATTAAGTGAGAATGAACTTACCCTTAGATACGTAGACGCAGCAGATGAAACTACAGCATGGTACTTACGATTAGTGCCTGTAGACTTCCCGGTAGACGGTGGCGGAGGAGGCGGAGGAGGAGATGATCCTACCTTTGGTGAAGGTGAATTACCTATGACTTTTGAATCTGTAGAGCCATTATGGGAATCTTTCGGTAATAGCTCTTATGAGTACATTGCTAATCCAGACCCATCTGGGATCAATACAAGTTCAAGAGTTTTGCAAACTGTTCACGGAAATGAAACTTGGGCAGGATTATTCGTTGATCTAAAAGAACACCTAGACTTCACAAGTGGTGGAGCTACCATTACCTTGAAGGTTTGGGCTCCGGTTACAGGTGTTCTGAGGATAAAACTTGAGAATATTGATAAAACTAGTGAGTTTATAGAAAAAGACGTAGATATCACTGCAGCAGAAGCTTGGACTGAAGTGAGTATTGATTTCTCTGAAGCAGAGCTAACCAAGTACGCACGATTAGTTCTATTCCCTGGGTGGGATGTTGCTGATGCAGGAACATTCTATATAGATGAAATAGAGCAGAAATAACCTTATACAATAACTATTAAGAGGGAGTTCTATCTGCGGATGGACTCCCCTTTCTAGGTAAAAACGCATATGAAAAGTAAGCTATTTGCCATAATACTATTCTCTCTTACCTTGTGGGGATGCAAAGATGAAGAGCCTGCAGCTAGTTTACTACTGCCTTCCGCTCTTAATCTCGAGATCACTTTATCTGAAAATATAGAAGGACTAGTAGATGTAAAAGCTACAGCGAATGACGAAAACTTCTTTACTATTCGTTTTGAAGATGGAGATAATACAAGAGAAGTAGAGACTACCGATGGCAGAGCTCAACACCAATATACAAGCAGTGGTTTATACACTATTATTACAAAAGCACATGTTACAACAGCAGACTTTGTACAGCAAGAAGATACCGTCCGAATAACCATAGCATCTACCACGAACACTGATGGGGTACCCCTAAACGGATCTACCTCTCCTATGAATTACGAAGGTTACTCACTGGTATGGAGTGACGAATTTTCTGGCAATTCTCTCAATGAATCTGACTGGAACTATGAACTTGGAACCGGCAATAGTGGCTGGGGAAACAATGAATTACAATACTACCAGAAAGAAAACACCTCCGTAAACAACGGCTTTCTAACTATAGAGGTAAAACAACAAGCAGCAGGAAGCCAAATGTATACAAGCAGTAGACTTACTACACGCAATAAACAAAGTTTCAAATACGGAAGAATAGACATTAGAGGTGCTATGCCAAAAGGACAAGGACTATGGCCATCATTTTGGATGCTAGGTAGTAGTCATCGTTCTGTGGGATGGCCAGATTGTGGTGAGCTAGATATCATGGAAATGGTAGGAGGGTCATCAAATGGCAAATCTGATAGAGTTACACACGGAACTCTTCATTGGGACAACAATGGACAATATGCCTCTTATGGTGGCAAAACGACTACAAGCAAAAAAAATCTAAATCAAGAATTTCATGTGTACTCAGTTATTTGGGATAAGACAAGTGTAAAATGGTTACTGGATAACAGACAGTTTCACGAGACGGATATTACGCCTTCACAAATGTCAGAATTTCATGAAGAGTTCTTTTTCCTCTTCAATGTGGCTGTAGGCGGTAACTGGCCAGGAAGCCCCGATGCATCTACAACATTTCCGCAAAAAATGCACGTAGACTACGTGCGTGTGTTCCAGAAGTAAACAAGCTAAAGTCAGTATATAACCCAGTAAACAGTGAATCGAATATTTATTAACCTACTTCTTAGTTTAATTCTATTCGGATCTTGTGCACAGCCTAAAAACAGCACCCTAGAGTCCGTCATACAAGACAACGTTCTATTAGTAGACGGCAAACCGTTCTTTATCAAAGGAATGAACTGGAGCTACTCTCCTATTGGCACTAATTATGAATATAGTCTTTGGCAACAGCCAGAAGAAACTACAAAAACTGCTCTAGACCAAGATATGGCAAGGTTAAGTAGTATCGGAGTAAATACACTGAGGATATACACAGGCATCCCAGCCAAATGGATAGAATACATATTTGACAACTATGGCATATACACAGTATTAAACCACTCATTTGGTCGCTATGGTATTATGGTAAATGGCACTTGGAATCCACATACTGATTACGGAGATGCTGCTTCCCAAAAAGTGCTTCTGCATGAGGTACAAGAATTAGCCAAGAAGTATAAAAATACACGAGGACTTCTTATGTATCTCTTAGGTAATGAGAATAACTATGGTCTCTACTGGAAAGGTGGTGAAACAGAAAACATTCCAGAGCATAAGGACTATCTGGACGAAAGACCTCGAAACTTATACAGACTTTTTAATAGTGCTGTTCTTCAAATCAAAACCATAGACACTACTCACCGAGTAGCTATCTGCAACGGAGACCTTGGTTTCCTTGATCTTATAATCACCGAGTGCCCAGACGTAGATGTCTTAGGCGTCAATATCTACCGCGGCATCTCTTTCACAGGTGCTTTTGATGAAGTAAAAGAAAAGTTCAACAAACCTGTGATGTTCACAGAGTTTGGTGCAGATGCGTTTAATAGTAAAACAAAAGAAGTAGATCAATCTTCTCAAGCAAAGTACCTACTTTCCAATTGGAAAGAAATCTATCAAAATGCTCCTGGACTAGGAAAAGCAGAAAACTGCATAGGTGGATTCACCTTTCAATGGAGTGATGGCTGGTGGAAAACAGGACAAACCACCAACTTAGACAAGCACGACAGCACTGCTTCTTGGTCCAATGGTGGCTATCGCTATGACTTCGTTAAAGGGCAAAATAATATGAATGAGGAATGGTTTGGTGTCACTTCTAAAAGACCTACAAATACAGACCGTACTTACTCTGTAAATCCTAGAGCCGCTTTTTACTTGTTACAAGAAGTACATAAAATCAATCCATACAAGAAAAACCGTACACCAGAGAATCTTAATGATGAATTCTCTAAAATAAAATTAAACGAAGCTTTAGAAAAAGCTAAGTTAAATCTAAGATAAAAACTGAACACAACTTAATAAATGACAACTGAGGCAAGAGCTATGCGAGGAGACGAATCACGAACTGACATACAACTGAATAGAGTAAAAATAGAAGAAGAATACTTCTTCCAAATAACAAATCATGATGCAATGAGACCCTTCTTCATGAGTGTTGTGAGTGATTCCAACCATTGGATGTTTATATCCAGTAACGGAGGACTTACCGCAGGACGTAAGAACGCTCAGTATGCTCTCTTCCCATATTACACAGATGATAAGATTACAGAGGCCGCAGATATAACGGGTAGTAAGTCTATTTTTCAAGTAGAGAAAGAAGGCAAAACACACCTCTGGGAACCTTTCTCAGATAGACAAGATGGCCTGTACAGCGTTGCGAGGAATCTGTACAAAAACACGTATGGCAACAAAGTACTTTTCGAAGAAGTTAATAACGACCTTGGCCTTACTTTTAGGTACCAATGGAATAACAGCGATATTTATGGATTTGTACGTAAATCAAATCTGATAAACAACACAACGAATGACATCAAAGTAAACGTTTTAGATGGCATTCAAAACATACTTCCAGATAGTGTTGCTAGTGACTTGCAGAACTCTACTAGTAACTTAGTAGATGCATATAAAAGAAGCGAGTTAGAAGAAAGTTCTGGATTGGGATTATTTGCCCTTAGTGCTATTATAGTAGATAAGGCTGAACCTAGTGAGGCCCTAAAAGCAAACATTGCTTGGTCTCTTGGATTGGACAATCCTACCTACTTCCTATCTTCTTTACAGCTCAAGAACTTCAGAAAAAGAATGGTTGTGACTTCCGAAATAGATATAAAAGCAGAAAAAGGTGCTTACTTATTATCTAAAGAAATTACGCTTAAAGCTGAGGAGACCAAAGACTGGATCATAGTTGCAGATGTAAATCAAGAACATTCTCGTATAGCTAAGTTAATAGATGCCATTAATAATGATAAGGACTTAGTTTCTAAGCTAAATGCAGATATAGAAAAAGGCACAAGCCAACTCATAGAAAAAAATGCTGGTTCTGATGGGCTTCAACTCACTGCAGACAAGCTTAGAGACACACGACACTTCTCGAACACCTTGTTCAACATTATGCGTGGTGGCATATTTGATCATAATTATCAAATAGAGAAATGGGACATTAATAATTATCTAGAGCAAGCCAACAAAGAGATATTCAATAAGAATAAAAATGTTCTGGATTCACTACCTGATGTTTTCACCTTTTTTGAGCTTAAAAAAGCAGTAAGCGAGGCTGGAGATAAAGACTTTAAACGGCTATGTATAGAGTACATGCCGCTTAAGTTTAGCAGAAGACACGGAGACCCAAGTAGACCTTGGAACAAGTTTTCAATAAATACTAGGAGTGGTCATGAAGGCACAAAAGTACTAGACTACGAAGGAAACTGGAGAGACATATTTCAAAACTGGGAAGCACTAGCTCAATCCTATCCTGCTTTCACAGAGAGCATGATACATAAGTTTTTGAACGCAACTACTTTTGAAGGATATAACCCGTATAGAGTTACAAAAAATGGATTTGACTGGGAAACAGTAGAGCCAGATAACCCTTGGTCATATATAGGTTACTGGGGAGATCATCAGATTATCTATTTACTAAAGCTACTAGAAACATCAGAAAAATATTACCCAGGTAAACTGGAGAAATACTTCACAGACGAGCGTTTTGTTTATGCTAATGTTCCATACAAAATAAAGAGCTATCAAGAAATTCTTGAGAACCCAAAAGATACTATCACTTTTGATGAAGAGCTAGACACCCAAATTAGAAAAGACAGGCTAGAATACGGAGCAGATGCAGGATTACTTCACGATGAAAACGAACGAATCTACAAAGCAAACTATATAGAAAAAATACTAACTACGGTCCTTTCTAAACTTTCTAACTTTATACCAGAAGGTGGAATATGGATGAATACACAACGTCCAGAATGGAATGATGCAAATAATGCTCTTGTAGGAAATGGTGTATCTATGGTGACGCTGTGCTATCTAAGAAGATTCCTTCTCTTTTTTGAGAATCAAATAGAAAACACGGAAGAAGAGCGTGTAGCTTTATCCAATGAGCTCATTGTATTTTATAAACGAATACGTACTACTTTCGAAAAGCACCAATATATGCTAGATGGCGGTATTAATGACTCAGATAGACGTGTCATAATGGATTGCCTTGGAGATGCTGGTAGTGATTATAGAAAGCATATTTACAAGCAATCTTTCTGGGGTAAGAAACGTACCGTTTCATTTAATGGATTAAAAAGGTTCACGAGTGCTACACTCAAATTCATAGACCACACAATAGCGGCTAATAAGCGTACAGACGGGTTGTATCACGCTTACAACCTAATGACCGTGGAGAATGATAAAGAAGTATCTATCTCAGACCTCAGCGAAATGCTAGAAGGTCAGGTGGCTATTCTTAGTTCGGGTTACCTTTCTTCTAAAGAGGCTCTAGAAGTACTAAACTCACTGAAAGCTAGTGCTCTTTTCAGAGAAGACCAGTACAGTTATATCCTCTATCCAAACAAAGATCTTCCTGGATTTATGTTTAAAAACACAATCCCTGCAGATCAAGTAGCTAAATCAACTGTACTCCAAAAACTTATAAAAGAAGGAGACAAATCAGTTGTGGACCAAGACCTAAAAGGTGCTGTTCATTTCAATGGCAACTTCAAAAATGCCAATGATGTAAAAGATGCATTAGACAAATTATCTAGCTCAGAAAAAGATACCAAAGAGGTACTACAAATATTCGAAGGAGTATTCAATCATAAGGCATTTACTGGAAGGTCTGGAACATTCTTTGGCTATGAAGGCCTTGGATCTATCTATTGGCACATGGTTTCTAAGTTGCTGCTTGCAGTACAAGAGATTTGCCTAAAGGCTAATGAAGAAAAAGAAAGTGCAGAAGTAATAGGCAAATTATTGGAGCATTACTACGAGATAAATGCAGGAATAGGTGTGCACAAATCACCAGAGCTTTACGGAGCATTCCCTACAGATCCATACTCGCACACACCAGGAGGAAAAGGAGCTCAGCAGCCAGGTATGACTGGTCAAGTAAAAGAGGACGTCTTATCTAGATTTGGCGAGCTAGGTGTTTTTGTGAAAGATGCTAAGCTCTATTTTAATCCTTGTTTATTGAAAAAAGATGAGTTCACTATCAAGCCACGTGTATTCAATTATGTAGATATAAATTTACAAAACAACAAAGTAGAAATGGAAACTGGTTCAATTTGTTTCACCTACTGCCAAGTTCCTGTGATTTATACTATGGCTGATAGCAACAAGCTTGCTGTAAGCTATTCTGATGGAAGCATTAAAGATTTTGATAATCTAACACTAGATTCTGCAACTAGTTCTCAGATTTTTGAACGTATAGGTGAGGTGCAGCAAATTACCATCCAACTAGATAAGTCAATTTTAAAATAGATTGAAAGTCAAGACATACATATTTAAAAAGCTTTGCTTTCTCCCAGTATTGATAGGAATATGTACATCTTGCAACAGCATACAAACCAAAAATGACACTGCATCTCAGATGACAACTAAAATAACAGCTTCTCAAATATTAGGAAATCCTGACTACCAAGCAATATGCTATGGTGGATACAGAGAAGATACACGAGACACCCAACCTACTATCCAACAGCTCAAAAATGATCTGAAGATATTATCTGCAATGGGAATCAAAGTACTACGTACGTATAACACGCAGCTGATGCAAGCGGCTAATTTGCTACAAGCCATCACCGAGATGAAGGAAGAAAATCCTGATTTCGAAATGTATGTCATGCTTGGCATCTGGATAGATTGTCAAAATGCATGGACGGACCAAACACCAAATCACGATATAGAAAACGAGGAGGCTAATGCTGCTGCTATAGTTCGTGCAACAGATTTAGCAAACAAGTATCCTGATGTTGTAAAAATACTTGCCGTAGGCAATGAAGCAATGGTAAAATGGGCCGCAAGTTATTTTGTACAACCCAATGTTATTCTAAAATGGGTAAACCACTTACAGGGTCTCAAAAAAGAGGGAATGCTAGACAAAGATCTTTGGATTACAAGTTCGGATAATTTTGCTTCTTGGGGCGGTGGAGATACACTCTATCACTGTGAGGACTTAGAAAACCTGATAAAAGCGGTAGACTATGTTTCCCTTCACACCTACCCTATGCACGACACCCATTATCACCCTGTGTTTTGGGGTAACTTTGAATCTGAACTTCACTTAGCAAAAGACACAGCGGTAAATCGTGCAATGACTCGAGCCATCATTTATGCTAAAAAGCAATATGCGAACTCTGTAGAATACATTCACAGCATAGATAAGACTAAACAAGTACACATAGGTGAAACAGGATGGGCTAGTGCCTCTGCTGGTCTCTATGGCAGTAACGGTTCCAAAGCATGTGATGAATACAAAGAAGGTATATACTACAAGATGATGAGAGATTGGACTAATGAAAAAGGCATCTCTTGTTTCTATTTTGAAGCATTCAATGAAAAGTGGAAAGACGCTCAAAATGCAGGTGGTTCTGAAAACCACTTTGGACTATTCAAGATAAATGGAGAAGCCAAGTATGCAGTTTGGGACTTTGTAAACCAAGGAGCACTTGACGGCCTAACCCGTAATGGAAATACTATAAAGAAAACATACAATGGAGATTTTAAAGCTTTGTTAGATGAAGTAGAACTCCTACACGTAAAACAATTGAAATAAAAAATGAAGAAAGCACTAACCATATTCACTTTATCACTTTTACTAATGGCCTGTAATTCTGAAAAAAAACTAGAAGTAGCAGTATATCAAACATCAGCTAGCGGAGATCAACTCACCACTAAAACAGAGTTCAATCCTAGCGATTCAGCATCAAGCATTAAGATTCTTCCTGAGCAAAAATTCCAAACCATCACAGGTTTTGGTGGCTCGTTTACTCAGTCTAGTGCTCACTTGCTAAATGGCTTAAGCAAGGAAAAACGCAAAGAAGTAATAGATGCTTATTTCAGTGATGAAGGAGCTCGATACTCACTTACACGTACGCATATGAACTCGTGCGATTTTTCTACAGAACAATATTTTTATGCTCCTGTAGCAGATGATATGAACTTAGATAGCTTCTCCATAGAGCACGATAGAGGAGATATTATTCCTTTTATAAAAGAAGCGATGGCGGTATCATCAGATGGGTTCAACATTATAAGTTCACCGTGGACTGCCCCACCTTGGATGAAAGATAATAACCATCACGTAGGTGGCAAATTACTGCCAAAGTATTATGAGCCTTGGGCACTTTTTTATTCAAAATATCTAGATGCCTACAAAGCAGAAGGAATTGACATTTGGGGACTTACCGTAGTAAATGAGCCACACGGCAATGGGAATAACTGGGAGAGTATGCACTTCTCACCTAAGGAGATGACTGACTTTGTACGTGACTACATGGGACCACAGTTAGAAAAAGACGGACACGATGTTAAAATTTTAGGTTACGACCAAAACAGAGCAGGAATAAAAGAATGGGTAGATGAAATGTACAAAGACGAAGCATCATCTAAGTACTACAGCGGAACAGCTATACATTGGTATGAAAGTACGTATGAAGTATTCCCAGAAGATTTGCAGTACGCTCATAACAAAGCACCAAATAAGTACCTTATAGAAACAGAAGGTTGTGTGGACTCTGAAGTTCCTAAATGGAAGGACGATAATTGGTACTGGAGCAAAGAAGCTACAGACTGGGGTTGGGACTGGGCAACAGAAAAAGATAAATACCTTCACCCAAAATATGCTCCAGTAAATAGATATGCGAGAGACATCATAGGATGCTTAAATAATTGGGTAGACGGATGGATAGACTGGAATATGTTGCTAGACAAACAAGGTGGACCTAACTGGTTTAAAAACTGGTGTGTAGCACCAGTGCTGGTAGACACAGAAACAGACGAAGTGTACTACACTCCTATATACTATACGATGGCACATTTCAGCAAGTTCATACGCCCAGGAGCGTTACGGATAGGTATGGAGACTGATGACAAAGATCTACAAGCTACAGCAGCACAAAATCCAGATGGTACTATAGCCATAGTAGTTTTTAATGAAGACAATAGGGCTAAAACTTTTACCATAGAACTAAACGGAAGCAGTAAATCAATATCCATAGACCCACAAGCTATACAGACAATTGTGATTCAGAATTAACTTAACTAAAATCCGAAAAATATGAGCAAAACAGGAGTCATCGTAAAACAAAAAGTCCCAATGGGCCAAAAGATAGCCTTTGGCTTTGGGATGCTAGCCAACCAAATGTTTCCGGCTTCTGTTGGAGTTTTTATCATAGTTTTGGTCCAAGATTTAGGATTTGCCGCACTTTTGTGGGGTATCATTCAGTTTGCACCAAGAATATTTGATGCTATTACCGATCCTATAATGGGTTTCATTTCTGACAATACAAGATCAAAGTGGGGAAGACGAAGGCATTACGTATTTATTGGGTCTATAATAATGGGAATTGCTTTCAGTTTTATGTGGCAACTCTATAAGCAAGATGGACTAGATTATAACTTTTGGTACTTTATGATCTGGTCCCTGGTTTTCTATTTAGGACTCACCATATTTAGTGTGCCTTTTGTAGCGATGGGTTACGAAATTAGCGATGACTTTCATGAGCGTACTCAGATTATGGCAGTATCGCAGTTTATCGGACAATTTGCCTGGGTTATAGCTCCTTGGTTTTGGGTAATTTTATACAACCCTGAGTGGTTCCCAGATGGTGCAGCTTCGGGTGTGCGAGAACTTTCTGTTTGGGTAGCTATTCCTTGTTCTCTCTTTGCTATGATACCTGCATTCTTCCTCAAGAGTAAATCAACTTTAGATAGAGAAGACTTCCTACCTATAACACCTGCTTATGTAGGAAAAAGTGTTGTAAATATATTCACGTCTGCTCTAGAAGCATTTAAAATAAAGCAGTTTAAAAAAATTGCTTTTGCTACATTTCTCATCTTTAATTCATTTAACATTATAGCTTCTTTCACTTTTCTAATCATTGTACATTACATGTTTAATAGTGACCCTGCCAGTGCAGGGAGTTGGCCAGCTATACACGGTTCCGTAGGAGCCTTATTTACTAGTTTCTTGGTTATTCCTATTATTAATTGGATGGCCAAAACATTAGGTAAGAAAAAGGCATTCATCATTGCACAGTCTATTTCCATTATAGGTTACATCCTATTTTGGTTCCTATTTGTGCCGGGCAAACCTTATTTATTTATATATGCTTTACCTTTTCATTCTTTTGGGATAGGTAGTTTATTTACTATCATGATGTCTATGACAGCAGATATTTGCGATTTAGATGAATTGAACACTGGAAAACGCAGAGAAGGAGTATTAGGAGCTGTATATTGGTGGATGGTGAAATTTGGATTCGGAATTGCAGCTCTACTAAGTGGTTCTATACTTTGGTTTGTTGGCTTTGATGCAGAAGCAGTTTCTGAATCTGCCGTTACTGGTATGCGAATATTCTATTCTGTATTGCCAATAGCGGGAGTTATAGGAGCTATTTTGATAATGAAAGATTATGATCTCACAGAAGAAAAGTCTCAAGAAATATCTAAGAAGCTTGCAATAATGAGAGAAACTAAAGTGGGAAACAATGTCTAAACGTCAAGAAAAATTAATGTCACTAGTAGCGGCAAAGGGCATCAGAAGTACTCGAGGCAACTATGATATACTTGCCAAAGAGTTACTAAATGAAGGAATGCACGGAATCTGCTTTAGCCTTTTTGAAGAAGGGCAGAAGCCAGGAGACCCAATCACAGAAACACAGATAAGACGCAGGCTAGAAATTCTAAAACCATATACCAAATGGATTAGAACTTTCTCGTGCACAGAAGGCAATGAGCTCATTCCGCCATTGGCCAAAGAATATGGCATAAAAACACTCGTTGGAGCTTGGCTGAGTGATGATAAGGAAACCAATACAGAGGAAATAGAAGGTCTCATAAACTTGGCAAAACAAGGTTATGTAGACATAGCAGCCGTAGGCAATGAGGTGCTCTACAGAAAAGAACTAACCGAAGCCGAGTTGCTAGATTACATAAATAAAGTAAAGCAGCAAATACCGGGCACTCCTGTAGGATATGTAGATGCGTATTACGAATTTACAGATAGACCACAAATAACAGAGGCTTGCGATGTGATATTGGCCAACTGCTATCCTTACTGGGAAGGGTGTCATATAGACTACTCATTCCTATATATGAAAGAGATGTACCAGCAAGCAGTGAAAGCTGGAAATGGCAAGAAAGTAATCATCACCGAAACAGGATGGCCAACAGCTGGTAGTGCTTTCGAAGCTTCTGAAGCCTCCATGAACAACTTCTTAAAATACTATGCCAATGCACAGCAATGGGCGAAGAATGAAGACATAGAATTGTTCTATTTTTCCTCTTTTGATGAGTCTTGGAAAACAGGAGATGAAGGAGATGTAGGAGCGTATTGGGGACTTTGGGATAAGGAAGAGGAGTTGAAGTTTTAGAGGTACTACCCCAAAGCCTCAAAAGACTCCCCGCTCACACCATCTTCCTCCAGTAAGGCAGGAACTAGTGCTCCTGGCAACACAGCTTCTACAAGATTGGGTGCATCTTGGCTGCCCATATCTGTACGTAACCACCCTGGATCTAAGGCATTTATCTTTACATTGGTATTGGCATACTTAGATGCTAAGTCTTCGGTCAGTTTTATTACGGCCCATTTAGATGCTCCATAGGGAGCTAGTTCTGGTGTTTTATTTATCCCAGAGATTAGATTCACTACTCTTCCAAAGCCTCGTTCTTCCATTTGGGGAATGAACGCACTACACAGGGTGTACATAGAGAAAACATTCGTTTTCATACTTGTCATCCAACTCTCCCAGCTATGCTGCCAAATATCATTTTGATACGGCACCATCATACCTGCGTTGTTATACAAAATATCGATGTCAATGTTCAATGCATTACATTGACGAATAACTTTATGAACACTCGCTTCATCAGAAAGCTCGCCAAATACAGAGTATACAGAAACGCTGTACTTTTTTAGCATCTGTATTGTTCTCGCACATCCATTTTTAGTTCTACTATGTACTATCACATTACACCCGTTCTGAGCAAGGCCTATAGCTATCTGCTGCCCTACTCCCCTGCTAGAACCTGTAATAAGTGCATTTCTAACTTGCATATTTATCATGACATAGTGTAATTAAATGATGGATTACAAAAAGAAAATTTACCTAGTTAGCTTTTACCTTAATATCAAAGGCAAAACCCTCTTTACGGAGCTCTCTGTAACGTGTTTCGTCAAATTGAAACAATTTTGCTGGTCGATGAGATACATTTTCTTGCACCTCGTCTAATTGTAAAAGTAAGTCCATGCTTAGTATCTTTTTTCTAAAATTTGGTTTATCAAATTTTAAATCTAAAAGAGCTTCGTATAGAGCTTGTAATTCTAACAACGTAAATTTTAATGGCAATAACTCAAACCCAACTGGTCTATATTTAACTCTACGTTTGAGTGTACTTATCGCCTTATCTAATATTCTCTTATGATCAAATGCCAACTCGGGAAGATCTTTGATACTAAACCACTGAGTCTCTTTGACCCAAGAGGAAGCAACCGGATGATAGTTGTCACTTTTTACGAGAGAATAGTATGCTACAGTAGCTACACGACCAGCGGGGTGTCTTTCTACAGCACCAAAGGCGTGAAACTGCTCCATAAAAATATTCTGTAAGCCGGTGAGCTTCTTTAGCACATTAGCAGCTGAATCTCCTAGGTCTTCGTCCATAGGGACCAAATCACCTGGCAAAGCCCAACTATGTATAAAAGGCTCGGCATCACGCTGAACCAATAACACTTTTATCTCCTCAGCTACATATCCAAAAACCACACAGTCTACAGACATTCCAAATTGAAAAAAATCTTGAAATGGCACATTATTTTCTGAAAGGAAGTATTTATTGGTCTGATTCATAATAAAGGCGGCAAGGTATGAAATCAAATCCAAACGAATAAATTACTTATAGTATTTTTTACTTTAAGTTTTTTATGCTTAATTTGAGGAATCTTAAAAATGAAAAAATGAAAAAAATCTTAACTTTAATCTTATCTGCAATTTCCATTTTGGGATTTGCACAAAATGACATCACCTTCAAGGTAGACATGAACCAATACGGTGGATCTACTGCTCCAGGGGTATTTGTAAACGGCAACTTCACTACAAACGGTGGCGAATGGTGTGGATCTTGTAACCCCATGACAGATGCAAACAATGACGGTATTTGGGAAGCTACAATAGCTATAACTAATACTGCTATCGACTTCAAATTCACAGTAGATGGGTGGAATGCTCAAGAAGAATTTGTAGGTGGCGAGGCTTGTACTAGAACAGATGGCGGATATACCAACAGACATATTGCATCAATTACATCTGATATGGTCCTGGATACTGTATGTTATAATTCATGCACTGCTTGTGTGCCATTACCTCCTCAAGACCCTACGATGGGAGCTGCTGCTCCGATGTATCCTGATACTAGCGTAGTGTCCCTATTTAGCGATGTATATACAGATGTTACAGTAGACACTTGGAGAACAGGTTGGTCTGCTGCAGATTTTAGTTCTACTAGTATAGATGGAGATTCTATGCACTTATACAACAATCTTGATTTTGTTGGGATAGAAACTGTAGGAGCTAATTCTCTTGATATTACTGATATGGACCACATCAATTTAGATATTTGGACACCTAATGCGACAACTTTTAGAATCAAATTAGTAAACTTTGGTCCAGGCGGGAACTCTGAGCACGAAATTGCTTTTGAAAACCCAACTACAGGAACTTGGGTAAATTATCATATAGCTCTTGATAGCTTTATTAATCTTAATGGCAGAGCAGACATCTCTCAACTTATATTCTCTGCATTACCCGTTAGAGGTGCCAGAGTATATGTAGACAACGTATTTTACAGTAAAGGTGAAGTCCCAGTAGCAGAGCCTATGACAGCAGCGGCAGATCCGACAGATGCACAAGCAGACGTAGTCTCACTTTTTAGTGGGGTATATACGGATGTTACAGTTAATACTTGGAGAACTGATTGGTCTAATGCAACACTAGAAGATGTGCAAGTAGATGGGAATGAGGTTAAAAAATATACTATGTTAGATTTCGTAGGTATAGAAGCAACTGGCGACAACAGCATAGACGCAAGCAACATGGAGCATATTACTTTTGATGCTTGGACGCCTAATGCTACCACTTATAGAATTAAGCTTGTAGATTTTGGTGCAGACAATGGCTATGGCGGAGGAGATGATTCTGAGCACGAAATAGCTTTTGAAATGCCTGCTACAGAAACTTGGACTAATCATAAAATAGCACTTGATAGCTTCGTAAATCTCACTAGCAAAGCAAACATATCTCAACTTATATTCTCTGCATTACCTACTGCTGAGGTTACGCTATACGTGGATAATGTATACTTCAGCAAGCCTGAAAGTAATAATGTCAAGGAAGAAGTATTTAGTACTTTCAATGTATATCCTAACCCAGCTACGAGTAATTTAAACTTGGACATAGACGCAGCAACTGCGACTATCTCTAATTACTCGCTTATAAACTTACAAGGACAAGTAGTTTTAAGTAACGATGTAAATAATACCTCTATCAATACTTCTATTGATGTAAGCAACGTAAGTAACGGTGTATACTTCTTAAAATTAGATACTGATAAAGGAAGCTATACTCACAGAGTAATCATACAATAATTTATTCTAAAAGAATAAAAAAGGGTTTCAGAAATCTGAAACCCTTTTTTTTATACAAATAATTAAGACTAAAACATATATGAAAAATTTACAATTACTAGCAACAGCATTGCTCATCAGTGGTATCACATTCGCTCAAAATGTTCCTATAGATTTCGAGTCTGGAGGAAATGGAGCTGACTGGACGTGGACTACTTTTGAAAACACAGATAACCCACCAGTAGAGATTATTGACAACCCTTTCAAAACAGGTATCAATACTAGTAATACCATTGCTAAATTTATAGCTAGAGTAGATGGCAATCCGTGGGCCGGCTGTGAGTCAATGCACGGAAGTGACATAGGCGATTATAAAATTGACGCAACTAACTCCACTATTACTCTTATGGTTTACAAATCTGTAAAAAGCGATGTAGGTATCAAATTGGTAACTTCTTCTAGTTGGTCTAAAGGTGAGCTAAAAGTAGCTAACACTAAGATTAATGAATGGGAGGAACTAACCTTCGATTTTTCTACTGTTGATCATGAGAATATGACATACGATCAGATGGTGATCTTTATGGATTTCAATGCACGAAGTGAGGAAACTGTAAATTACTTTGATAATCTAACTATAGGTGGTAGAACATTGAGCATAGATAAGCTAGATGCAAGTGCTATTACTATTTTCCCAAATCCAGCAACTGAGTTCATTCATATCAATACAAAAAACTCTACAAACAAGGTATCTAAACTTGTACTATCTCAGCTAGATGGCACAGTTGTTTTAGAGCAAAATGAAACGTTAAATAAAATGGATGTTTCTACACTTGCCAAAGGCATGTACCTTTTACAAACGTATACTGCACAAGGTATACTTACCAAAAAGGTGACTATACAATAGTACTAGTCTACTATATTGAATTTCTAAAAAATGCTCTTGGTTTCCAAGGGCATTTTTTTATTGCAAAAAAAGCAAGCTACTATCTCCGTAGCTCAAAAATCGAAAATAATTCTGCAATGCTTCTGTATAAATAGCCTTCCAGCTATCTCCTACTACACTCGCTATTAGCATTAGTAATGTGCTCTCCGGCAAATGAAAGTTAGTAATAAGTGCAGTTACGCTGCGGGGCACATAATGTGGCAAAATCATAATCTCAGTACTTGCCTGCAGTGTTACTATACCTGCAGTTTTCATGTACGTTTTTATGTGCTCCATGGACTCTTCGTAAGACAAAGTAGACGTAACTTCATAAGGCTCCATTTTAGTCACTAACAGGCCGTTTTTATTATTTGCAAATTGTACTCCTATCCAGTATAGACTCTCTAGCACACGAAGCGAGGTAGTGCCCACTGCCACACGTACTTTATTGTTTATTATTTGATTTAAGGAATGTAGCGTTACCTCAAAATACTCTCGGTGCATTTCGTGATCTTCTATATTGTCAGCTTTCACCGGTAAAAATGTACCTGCTCCTACGTGGAGTGTAAGCTCCGAGGTCTCTATACCTTTTTGGATCATAGAATCAAAAACAGCTGGAGTAAAATGCAATCCCGCAGTAGGTGCTGCTACAGAGCCCGAATTTTTTGCAAATACAGTTTGGTACGTCAAGGCATCGTTAGCTTCTGTAGCCCTATTAAGATAAGGCGGCAAGGGTAGTTCGCCTATACTATCCAATAGGTCCGTAAAAGATTCTTTGCTAGACCACGAAAGCTCAACTATTCTCTCCCCTCTATCTATCAGCATAGCACTAATAGTCTCGGGGTTATTAGCCAAATGTATTACCTCGTTGTCTTTCCATTTCTTTGAGTTCCCTATAATACACTTCCATGTGCAAGTGCTTGTACTATTAAAAGACTCCTCATAACTAGCTGGACTATAGGGCTCTAGTAACAGGATCTCTATAGTGGCACCACTTACTCTCTTAAAATAAAGTCGTGCAGGAATCACCTTAGCATTATTCATTACCACTAAGCTATTAGCCGGCAAATATTCATTTATATTCTTGAAGCTATCATATTCACTCTTGCCATCTCTATAGACCAATAGTCTAGAGTCATCTCTACTACTCAGAGGATACTTAGCTATATTAGCTTCAGGAAGATCGAAGTTAAAGTCAGATTTTTTTATCATTTAGTATATTGTCTGATACCTTTTACCGGGCAAGGTAGTTATACGATTTTTCATCTCTAGTTCTAGTAAGGTCATAGCTAGCATACTTGATGTAAACCCAGAATTTGCCATCAGCTGGTCTATGCCCATCTCTTTATTATCTCGTATTAAATCCACTAGTATTTGCTCATTATCTGTTAGTTCTATAAATAATTGCTTCTGAGTATTACTTTCTAATTTCACATCCCAGTTGAGTAGTTTTACTAGATCATTTACATTTTCTATTAGATTAGCCCTATGGCTTTTAATTAGATAATTGCACCCTGCAGAATATTTTTCTCCTAAAGCTCCTGGCACTGCTAGCACATCTCTATTATATTGATTTGCAAGTTCTGCGGTAATGAGAGAGCCGCCACTAGCTGCAGACTCCACTACTATCACCGCGTCTACCATACCCGCTACTATTCTATTTCTCATAGGGAAATGCTCCCTATCTGGATTGGTGCCCGAGGTATATTCTGAGATTACTGCACCATTATTAGCTATCATTTCGGTAGCAATGTTAGAATGCATGGCAGGATATATTCTATCCATTCCGTGAGCCACCACACCAAAAGTATCTAACCCGTTTTTAAGGCATTGCTTATGTGCCCATATATCTACACCGTACGCCAGTCCACTTACCACCGTAGGATTATAGGGAACTAAATCTTCTACTAGTTGATTTATAAACTGTTTACCATACTCTGTCATTTTCCGAGTACCCACTATGGCTATGCATTTCTCTGGCGATAGATTTACATTCCCCTTTGTGTATAGCAGAATAGGGCAATCTGGTACATTTCTAAGTCTCACCGGATACTTCTTATCTAGAAAAAGCAGAGGCACGATGGCATTTCTTTCTATAAACGCCACCTCTTTCTCTGCTGCCGAAAAATCATTGAATCCTTTGATATTATTTGCCAAAATAGAACCTACACCAGGTACTTTTTTAAGAAACGTTGTAGATTTTTGGAACACAGCCTCCACTCCACCGCAATAACCTATTAGGTTTTTTGCAAGTACACTACCTATCCCGGGAATCTTAGTGAGAGCTATTTGATAGACTATATCTTTATCCACGCTTGATTAGCGAAAATATACTTACCAATGAGAAAACAATATATTATTTATCATTTAACGTATTTGAATTTCTATTGAGAGCTCCGATGAGTTCATCATATCCATAAAATACGTTTTTGTGATAGACCAAGATTGTATAATCATTTTCTGTTTCTTGATGGTTTCCCTCCGTAAAAGTATAGTCTATGTTACCGTCTTTATCTTTGAGTACG
>Ga0209713_10000332_pt1 | contig 26408 bp, 20 predicted proteins | sample ArcOceMetagenome_3_FD_187444 | JGI IMG/M metagenome (GOLD analysis project Ga0209713, IMG submission 187444) | Marine eukaryotic phytoplankton communities from Arctic Ocean - Arctic Ocean- Svalbard ARC20M Metagenome (SPAdes) (version 2) | ecosystem: Environmental > Aquatic > Marine > Oceanic...
GATATAGATACGACAAAGAATAGAAACATTAATAAAATAAAAATTATTGCTGTTACTTTAGCTGTTACCTTAGGGGTGTTTGGAGTTCATAGATTGTATTTGGGCACCAAATCATTGGTTCCTATTTCTTATACATTAACTTTAGGCGGAGGAATGGCTATTCTACCTATTATTGATATAATTTATATTATATCAGCCGAAGATATAAATCAAATTACAAACAATGACTTTATTTTTATGTGGAATAAAAAATAGTTGCGAGCAATTGAACCAATTTTGAATATAACTACCTGCTATAGGAGTTGCAGTTTTTAAACCACCCAATGCACTAATTAAACTCAATGTTATAAATACTAATGCATTAATTGCAATTATTTTACCAAAAAAAGTAAGTCTAAAATAAAATTCAATAGTGAGCTTTGTCTTAAAAAAAGAAGCCAATTTAGTTTTATTATTACTGTTAATAACCACAGCAATAATTCACCTAGTAATTGTGAGGTGAGAAATAACTGCTACAGTTTTAACTCTGTTGAAACTGCTTTTATTTAGTTGTTATATTGTTTTTTGTAATAATTCTGATACTGACCCGAAGTTACATTATTTAGCCACTTTTCATTCTTCAAATACCAATCTACAGTATCCTCTAGGCCTTTCTCGAAAGTTATGGAAGGTTCCCAGCCCAAATCTTTCTTAATCTTACTCGCATCTATTGCATAGCGCATGTCATGCCCAGCTCTATCAATAACATAAGTGATCAGTTGTTCACTTTCTCCTTCTGGTCTTCCTAGTTTCGTATCCATCACTTTACACAAATGTTTTACAAGAGCTATATTGGTCCATTCATTGTTTCCTCCAATGTTATAGGTTTCTCCTACTTTGCCTTCGTGAAAGATAATATCTATAGCTCTAGCATGGTCATTTACCCATAACCAATCCCTTATATTTAATCCTTCTCCATAAATAGGAAGAGGTTTATTTTCCTTAATGTTATGAATCATTAATGGGATTAATTTTTCGGGAAATTGATGTGATCCATAGTTATTAGAGCAGTTAGAGATTTTAATTGGCATTCCGTAAGTATGAAAATAAGCTCTCACCAAATGATCTGAACTAGCTTTTGAAGAAGAATAAGGACTTCTTGGATCGTAAGGAGTATCTTCTACGAAATATCCTTCTTTACCCAAAGAACCGTAAACCTCATCAGTAGAAATGTGGTAAAATATTTTATTTTTCATCTCCTCTCCCCAAGATGATTTTGCAGCATTCAGCAAATTAATTGTACCAACAATATTGGTTTTTATAAATTCTGTAGGGTTAGTGATAGATCTATCTACATGAGATTCTGCAGCTAGGTGAATTATACCTTCAAAATCATGTACTGCAAATAATTCATTTATAAAAGACTCATCTACTATATCTCCTTTTACAAAACTATAATTCTCCTTTTCTTCCACATCAAGAAGATTTTCTAAATTCCCTGCGTAGGTAAGCTTATCCAAGTTTATTATATGATATTCAGGATATTTATTTACAAATAATCTTACAACATGTGAGCCAATAAACCCCGCACCTCCTGTTACTAATATTTTTTTCATCTATTTAAAATTGGTCGTTACTTTACAACTTTGGCGCATAAAGTAATTAATTATCAATGGAAATCAAAAAATTATTCCCACCATAGGTTTCTTCTTATAAAATTAACAAAAAAAGGCTGCATGATTATATCATACAGCCTTTTATTTTAAGATTTCAATCTATTATAAGTGCCACAAGTCGTGTTCGATAAGTAACATTTCATTTTTAATTTTTTCTGATAATAACAAAGCTTTAATTCCATTCTTTTCATACAAAGAAACTTCTCTGTCATATACGTTAGATTCTTTGTGAATATAACTTGCGAACATTCTCTTCCAAAATAAATCATCAAAAGACATTCTTTGTGCATCATTTTGTCTGTTGTATACAAAGTAATTTTGAAATACATACCTACACTCAGGAAAATACAACCAAAACAATTGTTTTTCTCCTTTTTCTTCCCCTTGTTCATCAAACTCATTGATAACAGGACTAATCCCAATAATACGGACATCCATGACAGATCTTTGCTTGTCAAAGAACCAATCTTCTTTCACGTAATATTTAATAATTTGATCAGCCGTAACAGGTTCTTTTGAAGTCACATAGATATCATCTCCTTCATCATCATACATTGGCTCCCCGTTTTCATCCAACTTTGGGTCTTGAGAAGTAGAATACAATAATTCTGTCATTGATTTTGTATAGGCTTCATCCTTTGTATTTCCGTTTGGCGGTAATAATGGGTATAAAAACTCTCCATCAAAATCATACTTAATACCCTCCCCGTTAATAACATAAGGAGTTAAACTTCCTTCAGTTTCAAGTCCATACTTAATGATATCCCACAAAGACATCCTATCTGTCAAGGGTCTCTCAGGATAAAATAAAGGGAAATTTAGTTTTTGCTGAACATCAATTGTTCTCCAGATTCTTTTACTCCACATCACATCAGCTTCTCGCAATGATGCATAGCTAACTACTTTTTTTGTAGGAATGTGTTGTTGTATATAAACACCATCCAAGACTCCAGATGGAGAAACTCCCGTACTAGATAATTGACCAAAAGCAAGACTTCCCATCAACATCATTGCTATTCCTAAAATTTTCGTATTTATCATATTTCTTTTTTTATTCTCAATTCTCTCTTACGTTACTAACGTAAAAAAGTTAGTTATATTACTTTAAAAGTAAGTCCTCCTATTGGTTTAGACTTTCCATCAGGTCCAGCAATCATTACATCACTGAAATAAATTTTTTGTCCCTTCTTAGCCTTTTTAACCATATTTTTCATTTTTGGTGACAAAGAACCTCCATTTGTTTTTTCAGTAATAATCTTTCCATTTATTATTACATCCAATGTAAATGATTTTACAGAAAAACTAACGTTTAAAGGTGAGTCTGCTAATTTTGCAGTAAGCGGTGGTGTTTGTTTTAAAATACCCCTTTTTATAGTTTTCTTACCGTAAGTTTGACCACCATAATAAGGTTGTGGCTTTGGCATTGGCATAATTCTAAACTTTTGTTCTCCAATAGTTTTTCCTGCTGCTTTTACATAAATGGTTGCTTCTTTACCTCCTTTTACTTTAGCAATGTATAAATCTCCACTTTTACTAAAGCTACTGCAACCACTACAAGAAGTTGTAACATCACTTGGTGGATAACCAGATGCAACTGCTTGAATTTTATTGTCGTAACCTCTATACATCACGTTAAGCTCTGGAGCTGCAACTGAGGCAGAAGGCTTACCTACTGTATATTTAAATGAGAAAGGTAAAGGTGTTACTTCCCCATTAATTTCTACATCTAAAAATCCTTCTAAATTTCTTTCCCCTGGCGAACCAGCATTTAAGGTGAATGATCCAGAATCTGCTATGACATAATCTCCAGAAGTAGCCATTCTATATTTAGCTGGATATTTCTTTGTAGAATCATAAGCAACAATCCCAATACTTATATCTAATTTTTCACCAACATTCAAATATTGAGTAGAAGCTAAAACTTGAGCATCAATTTTATTAATATTCATCATTGGCTTATCAATTCTAGATAATAACATTTTAGAAGCTTTTTCTTGAGCAACTCTAATGTCATTTCTCATAGATGTCATTGTACTAACCACACCTATCATTGGTTGATGAAAAAACATTGCAACATTCCAAGGTTTATTTTCTTTATCTCTACCTTGAATTATTTTTTCAGGCTTTGTTAAACTACTATACATCTCCAACAAAACAATCGTATTAGGATGTTTATCTTGTTTTAAATGTGCAGCAAAAGTCTTGTAATCCTTCAACACTTCTTTACCAAAGCTATGAACAATATTCTTGTCATCTTTCACATCGTGTGCAGAAGTAAGTATCAATTCATTTCGGTAATCGATTAATTTTTGTCTTAATAACATTCCATCTTTTTTACCTTTTCCTTCATCTAATCCAAATAATCTCGATGGAGTATCGTAATCATCTTTTTTACCAATTTCTTGAAGAGGTCTGTATGTTGTCAATTGGGTTTTGTTATCTTTTTTAAACCAAGAATTATCTCCTTCAGTTTCTGCCATCAACCTATTCATTTCTGAGTAGAAATGGTCATCCACCTTATTAGATACTACTTTTACCGCTTGATAAATTGTATCAATTTCTCTAGCCGTCTTCATTGACTGAGGGTCTTGCATTCTAAACGAAATAGTACTACCAATTCCATTAATTGATTTTACTAAAACATTATTTTGTTCTAATGCTTGTTCGTCAATTGTTATAAAGGCATCAAGAATACTTTTGGAAACGTTTAGTGCTAACATTGCTGTTAATACCAAATACATCATTCCAATCATCTTCTGCCTTGGGGTTTCTTTTCCACCTGCCATTTTAATTTATTTTTTAAAAAGTTAATAATTTATTAAAATTGAATACTATCCGTTTGGATTAATATTCATGGCATTTAGCATATTTCCATATACTTTGTTCAATGCAGATAAGTTTTTGCTCAATTCAGAGATATTAGCTTTGTAGTTTTTAGTATCTTCTACGGAGTCTGCTAATGTTCCCATCATTTCACCAATACCACTTTGAATCTTTTTAGAGTTTTCTAATGATTCTGTTGCACCTTCTAATTGCATTTCATATACTTTGTTAAGTGCAGTAAGGTTACCAGCAACTTTTTGCATTTCTTCTCCAAAAGATTCTCCTGCTTGAGAAGCTCCAGTGATTCCTAAAAGAGACTCACTTGCTTTTGTATAAGAGTCCGCTAATCCATCTACTTTACTAGCTGCATTTTTCAAACTATTTGTATAATCAGCTGAAACAGCTGTTGCATCTGACATAGTATTAATCTTGTTTGCGGTCTCAGAAAGATTTCTCATCCCATTACCCAAACTTTCAATAAGTGCCCCGTCAATTTTTGCTTCTTCAAACATCCCATCTAATTGTTGAGATACCGAACCATTGTTTCTTGAAGTTAATGAAGTAATTTCATCATCATCAGAATCATGACCTAAAGCTAATTCAGGGTAAACCAATGTCCAATCGTAATCTTCATGTATTGGTTCAAAAGCTGAGAAAAAGAAAATTATTGCTTCCGTACCTAATCCTACTGTTAACAAAAGCCCACCATATGGCCAGTGTTGAATTTTAAATAGTGCTCCAATAATTACTACTGCTGCACCAATTCCGTACAGTTTCGACATAAAATTTTTCCACGCTTTAGTTCCTGGCTTCATAGACTTTTTTCTTTTTTTAGTTTTTGTTATTAATATATTTCAATAATTGAATGGTTACGTTTCATTCAATGGGGTATTCAAAATTAAATAGTGTGGTAACCCTTATAAGTCTCCGTTTCTTTCGTTTCCTCCTCTTCCTAGGTAACTAGATACACATCTAAATCCAATATAACTTTTTGCAGTATCTTGGTATTCATAAGTTCTAGAACCTGTTTGTAGGTAATATCCAATATCTTTCCATGACCCTCCTCTTATCACTTTTCTTTTCATAGACATTGGATCGTGGTCCAATGCATTATAAGTATACTCAGGATTTAAATCATGTGAAAACTCATACATAGATTCGTCAAAGGCTGTGTTTGTCCACTCAGCAACATTTCCTGCCATACAATATAAACCGTAATCGTTAGGATGGTATGATGTTGTTTTTACTGTATAAGTACCTCCATCTTCCATGTATCTCCCTCTCATTGGCTTAAAGTTTCCTAAGAAACAACCTTTAGAGTTTCTAATATAAGGACCTCCCCAAGGGTATGGACTTTCGTTTAAGCCACCTCTTGCAGCATATTCCCATTCTGCCTCTGAAGGTAATCTGAAATCATCAATGATTACTTCTCCATTGCTTTTTCTAAAATTATTCAATAAATTAGTTCTCCAAACACTAAATGCTTTTGCTTGAGACCACGTAACACCTACTACAGGATAATTATCATAGGCAGGACTTGAAAAATATTGCCTTGCATATGGCTCATTGTATGAGTATGAAAAATCATTTACCCAAACCAATGTATCTGGATAAACGTTAATTTGTTCGTGGATTACAAACCTCGATCTGTCTGAGTGAGAACGGATAGAATTGTTTTGTCCTTTACTGTTTCTCCATCCTAAATCTAAATCTCTTCCTTGCTGAATTTCTTCGTCATACTGATCTACAGGAAAATCAAAACCTTCGTCTTTCATTTTGATTCTGTGTTCTTCTCTGTCTTCATATTCTAAGTTAGACATAGTTTTTACTACTGGTCTTCCTTTAGAAGCTGCTGCTTTAAAATCAATCCAATAATAATCGTAAGTAAGTTTCCTTACGTCAATTTCTCTTGTTCCGTAAATTCTTTGATTCTCTGGCAATACCATTTCAGAAATTAAGATTGGCCCCATTTCTTCATCTGCCCAATCAATATCTCCAACATTGTCCCAGTTAAGATTCCAGTCTTCTTCGTCTTTTGGTTCGAATTCATCATCCAATGTTTCTAACAAAAAATCTTCAGCAAAATCATTTTCACCTAAAATCCTCATTGCTATTGAATCTTTTACCCAATATACAAATTGACGGTATTCGTTATTTGTAATTTCAGTATGATCCATATAAAATGCAGACATAGTTACTACACGAGTTTTATTTTGGTGTGTAAATGGCACATCTTGGTCACTTTGTCCCATTGTATAACTTCCTGCAGGAATATACTGCATATCAAGTGGGTCATAACCATACCATTCAGGTCTACCCTGAACTCCAATCAACTCTCCATTCCCGTTTTGACAGCTTGAAAATACTAAAGCTGCAAATCCTATCATCAGTGTTACTCTTTTCATATATCTCTTTCTTTTCTATGAATTATTAACAAATATATTGTTAATAACTCATAATTCTATCCTTATTACGCTAAAAATTTAATTTTGTTTCAATTTATTATAATAAATATGGATGAACCTCTCTTTCAAATTTTACTGGTGGTGTAATTTTAAAACAGTAATTCAGCATCAACTCGTGATTCCCATTGGAATAATAGCTTGACAAAAACGAGGTACCAATACCGTAAGAATATCCTACTCTAAATCCGTTCCATTCTATTCCTGCCATTGGTGCAATTGCATCATTATGCCTGTAGGTTGCTCCTGCCCATACAAGGCCGAAAGCCATAACGTTAAAATTTAAATCATATTGTTGTTTAACAGCATCCGTTTTCATTAAACCATTTGCTCTTAATAATAAATTAAAACCCGTTCCTACAGTAGCTCCTAGGTCATAATCGTATCCAGCCATTACATAATAATGCCTAACTCCATCAACATTCAAGTCTTTTAGTTGAGTTTGGCTCAAGTTTGTAGTTGATACTCCTAAATATAAACTATTAGGGTGTTGGTAATACAGTCCTGCATTAAAACTCATCCCTGCATCTTTGGTTCCCGAGACAGGTATAGCTACATCAATTCCTGCTGGAATATTATCAGGAGTTACCCAAACGGCACTTATTGTTTTTGTATTGTAACTTGCAGCTAAACCTATTCCTAAGTCTCCGCCTGCAATTGTTAGTCCTAAGTCTTTTAAATGAAGAGAATATGATAATCTTAATGTATTGTTAGTTTCCCAAGCAATTTGATCATTGTAATAAGTAAATCCAAAACCTCCTTTAAGCTTACTAAACTTAGGTGTAGTAAAGTTAATTAAAGTAGTAGATGGTTCTCCAGAATTTAATCCTGTCCATTGCTTTCTAGCAATTGCAGTAAGACACCAAGAGTCAGTGAATCCTGCCGAAGCTGGATTATAGGACAATTTATCGAACATAAAATGCGTCAATTGAGGGTCCTGTTGTGCTTTGGAAACAAACGTGAAACTAAGTGCAAAGGCGATTAATACAATTCTTTTCATAGGGTTCTCTTTATTAATATGAAGTGCTAAAATAGTCAAAAAATTGTATTCTAGAAATTTTTTATCAAAAGAATTGTGTTAAAAAACTAAAGTATTTTTAATTATATCACAAGAAGAATGGGAAACAGAAACTAATTGATATTAATTTTATTGTACGTTTTTATCCAAATATCTGGCATTTCATCTTTTAGGGCAGTTTGATAGTCCTTGTAGGAACACGGAACTAGATGATACCTTTGGTATTTAACTTGCCCAGAAGGAGGGTAAGGAATCTTCATCCACCACCTGTCTGACTTTGCACTTTTCACAAATATCAATTCTTCTTCCGAAGCAGACAAAACTACTTTATATTTGGTGTAGTTCTTATTGTTTGTTAGAGGTGTTTCGTTTTTTCTTAATTGAAACCCTTCAATAAAAAACCAAATCATTTGTGCAACCAAATGGGCAGTTTGACCATGAATATCATATTCTGGCGTCATTTCAAAAAAGCCTACTACATTCATCTTGTCACTCATGCCAGCATACCTAGATAGTTGACAGGCTTCATTTCCAAAAAATCCATTGGGAGAAGCAAAACTTGTTCCTGGCACTTCGCTTTGACGAATACTATTCAAATCAAAACTTAATATATTGGTGTTTCTCAATATTGGCTCAGCTAAAGAAATATCAGCTTGCAAGTCTCCAAGTCGTGTATTATCAAAATATAATTTATCCATCAATTTTACATTCTCTGGATTGAGATAATAGGCTTGACTTCCCAAATTTGAATAATTGAACAAATAATTGGGCTGAGAAAGGATTATATCTTTTAAATACGAGTTGTTGTTGGTTTCGTTAATATGCTGAAAATCGATTTTTCTATCTATTGTTGTTAGGTTTACAACTTGCTCTAGTTTTTCATAGGCTTTGTAAATTCCTAACGTAAGTTCTTGACTTCCGCCAATTACAACTGGAATGATATCTTTTTTTACCAATTCTTGAACCATTTCAGATAAAGCATAGAGAGTATCATGCAAAGTTTCACCCTGAATAATATTTCCTAAATCAATTATTTTAGATTTACTATCGGAAAACAATCCATACAAGTGCTCTCTCACATAATCTGGACTTTCTTTTACCGAAGAAACTGAGCTTCCTCTAGATTCTTTGACTCCAATAATTGCTAAATCAAACTCTTTTTCTATTGATTTACCTTGATGAAATTCAACTTTTGACCCCAGTGTGTTTTCCCCTTGCTGATATTGATTTATAATATCTGGGTTGTGGGTTGTGAGAAAAATAGAAAAATCCATACTTATTTTTTCTTAGCTTTTGGTTTGGCTTTAGCCTTAGCTTTTGGCTTTGCTTTTTTCTTAGCTGGTTTTGCTTTCTCAATCATTGCCTTTACTTCTTCCAAAGTTAATTCCTCTGCTTTAGTCGTTTTTGGCAATTCTATTTTGGTTTTCCCTTTCAAAACATTAAACCTTCCCCATCTTGCTTTTTCTACTCTTATTCCTTCTTCTTCCCAGTTATGAATTACTTTATCTATCTCTTTTTGTTTCTTTACTTCTATCAGTTCCACAATGTCTTCATCCGATAAATTATCGTGGTCGTACTTTTTATTTACATTAATAAAGATTTCATTCCATTTAATAAAAGGACCAAATCTTCCACTCCCTTTTTGTACTGGCAACCCTTCGTATTCATAAATTGGCGCATCAGCTTTTTCTTTTTCAATAATTAATTCTGTTGCTCTTGCTAAGTCTACGTTCATTGGGTCTTCTCCTTTTGGTATAGACACAAATTTTTCGTTATGCTTAATATAGGGTCCAAACCTTCCGTTAGATACTATCACATCACTTCCTTCGTATATTCCTAAATCTTTTGGTAATTTGAATAAATCAATTACCTCCTCAAGGCTGATAGTAGAAATACTTTGATTAGGTTGAAGTGAAGAAAATTTAGGTTTTGGAGCATCTTCATCCTCCAAAGTTCTTCCAATTTGTGCCATGGGTCCAAATCTTCCTATTCTTACTAAAATATCTTCTCCCTCTTCCGTTTTTCCAAGGACTCTTTCTCCTGACTGTCTTTCTCCATGCTCAAGTGTATGCTCTACTTTTGTATGAAAAGGATTATAAAATTTCTTAATCATGTCAGTCCATTTCAATAATCCTTCTGCAATATCATCAAATTCCTTTTCTACGGATGCAGTAAAGTTATAATCTAAGATTCCATCGAAATTCTCTACTAAAAAATCATTTACAACTGTTCCAATATCAGTTGGGTGAAGTTTATTCTTGTCTCCTCCGAAGTTTTCAGATAATTCTTTCGTTTCTATTTTTCCATTCTTAAGAGTTAACTGACCGTAATTTCTTGATTTGTAATCTATTTCTTCTTTAGAAACATACCCTCTTTTTTGCACAGTTGTAATCGTTGGCGCATAAGTTGAAGGTCTTCCAATTCCAAGCTCTTCTAGTTTCTTAACTAAAGCTGCTTCAGAGAATCTTGCGGGTGGCCTTGTATACCTTTGTGTTGCTTCTATTATTTTTTTAGAAACAGCATCTCCAACATTCATTGGAGGAAAAATTCCTTCATTCTCGCTTTCCAAATCTTCGTTTTCATCGTCTTTCCCTTCCAAGTAAACTTTTAAAAATCCTTCAAATTTTATAATCTCTCCTCTTGCCGTAAATAACTCGCTAATTTTTGATCCTGCTACTTTTACTGTCGTTTTTTCTAATAAAGCTTCACTCATTTGAGAGGCAATTGCTCTTTTCCAAATCAATTCATACAATCTGTTCTCACTGCTATCTGTTCCTGCAGAGTGAACAGCAAAACTTGAGGGTCTTATTGCTTCGTGAGCTTCTTGTGCTCCTTTTGTTTTTGTTTTAAATACTCTTGGAAAAGAAAAATCATCTCCGTAAGATTTTACAATTTCTGCTTTCGCTCCATTTCTTGCTGTTTGAGACAAGTTAATAGAATCCGTTCTCATGTAAGTTATTCTCCCTGCTTCATACAGTTTTTGAGCAACACTCATTGTCCTACTTACCGAATATCCTAACTTTCTACTTGCTTCTTGTTGCAGTGTAGAAGTTGTAAATGGAGGTGCTGGGGATTTTTTTGCTGGTTTTTTCTGAATGTCATCAATCTTAAAATCAGAGTCTTTACATTGATTTAAAAAAATTAATGTTTCTTCTTCTGTTTTGAAAGTTTTACCTAAATCTGATTTGATTACAGTTCCATCCAATACAAATTCTGCCTTTACTTTATAAGCTGCAGAAGATTCAAACCCTCTTATTTCTCTTTCTCTTTCTACAATTAATCTTACAGTTACAGACTGAACTCTCCCTGCAGATAATGACGGTTTAATTTTTTTCCAAAGTACAGGAGATAATTCAAATCCTACCAGTCTATCCAATACTCTTCTTGCTTGCTGAGCATTTACTAAGTCAATATTTATTTCTCTTGGATTTTCAATTGCGTTTTGAACCGCAGTTTTTGTAATCTCATTGAATGTGATTCTTTTGGTTTCTTTTTTATCAAGACCTAAAGTTTCGTATAAATGCCATGAAATAGCTTCTCCTTCTCGATCCTCATCAGTCGCAAGCCACACAATGTCTGATGCTTTTGTCAATTTTATTAATTCTGCTACTACTTTTTTCTTGTCTTCAGAAACTTCATAGTTAGGATTAAAATCATTTTCGATGTCAATTCCCATTCCTTTTTTTGGAATATCTCTCACGTGACCAAAACTAGATTTTACCGTAAATCCTTTTCCTAAATAACCTTCAATGGTTTTTGCTTTGGCAGGTGACTCAACTATGACTAAGTTTTTTGACATATGGTATTCTATTTTATTCACTTAAAGTGAAGGAATTATTTGAACTAATTTAAATGAAGATGTACTCCATTTAATAACCACAAAACTAAGGACTTTTTAAGTACTATTCCAAATGAAAATTAAAATAGAGGACATTTTAATCTCTTTCCACCTACTAAATTTTAATAATTTTGTAAGTAAAGGTCAATAATCCGTATCGTTTTAGGACGTTTACACTTGACTCTGTTAGATAGTTTGCCTGTCCGTAGTTCGAGATTCCAGTCCTCTGATTAAGAGCATCATAGATAGATAGTCGCAAGTATCCTTTTTTGTTTTTAAATATTGTTTTAGCAACAAATGCATCAAGAATAAAAAAGTTTTGAGCGACCGCTAAAGATTTTCCTGAATAAATATTTTGAGTACCTGTAATTCCAAATTCCCAATCCTTTTTTAATTCCACGTCTATTTCTCCCACAATCTTGGTGTTGATGTACATTGAACTAACCTGATCACTTATTCCTATTTGATTTAAATTGGCGCTTGAACTTATTTCTAACAAGGCTCTTACAATTTTATCGTTGGTGTTTCTTAACGAAATTGACCCTCCGTAATTGTAAGTTAATGATCTGTTTTCTTGGTTATCTATTAAATTATAACCTTGGTTTACACCAAAACTTAAACCTGTTCTAAACTTAGTCTTTATTTTAGAAACCTTGAAGCTATATCTCAAATTAGTATTTACGCCTAAATTATCTTGAGTGTTTTGAGGGGTTGTCGTTTGTAATTTACTAATCGAATCAAAATAACGCGCGTTAGTTATGTCGTTATTCACTGCATACGCATTCAAGCTAACTCCAGTTTGTCTTTCGGAAAAAGCATCATACTTAAACCAATTAAAACCCATGTTATGAGAATATTCTGGTTTCAAATTAGGATTTCCTGTGTATATATTTAATGGATTAGAGTTGTCAAAAACTGGCTGTAATTGACTAATCGTTGGTTCATTAAATGCAGTAGAGTATCTTAAATTTATGTTAGTTTTCATTCCGTTTCGCTTTCTCCAGTTAAAATTTGGTAACAGAACTTGAAAATTTTGATTTATGCTTTCTGTGTTTTCATCCCTTGTCCCTTTAAGTGCTGATTTTTGTGCATCAACTCCGGCAACTAACATGCTTTTTCCTAGCTTGTAATTGTATTTTAAACCCAATTGGTTGTAGTAGTAATTACTCTTAAAGAAATTACTTAAGGTTTGATTAAAAACAGAATTTCCTGCAACCAAATCGTAAAAGTCTTTGTTGTTTTCTTGTGCTTGATTGTAATAACTATAGTCGGCAATAATAAAAGATTTTTTAGTCAGCTTTTCAGTATAAGCTACTTTTCCATAATATTCCAATTTATTGACCAATTGAGATTGATCTTGGTTAATATTAGAGCCATCTCTTAAATTGATACTTCTATCTGTTTCTAATTGAGTCTTACTCACATTATTCAAATAGTAAAAATCTCCTAAAAAATTTAATGACCTTCCTGACTTATTAAATTTCTTCTTATAATCTATACCGAGAGTCGTATTTAATCCATTTCCGGTAGCATATGAGCTACTAGTAGAGGTGTTATTTGTAGCATCAGAAAACAATTGGTTCTCATTGGATATCTCGTTCGTTTTGGATGCGGTATAAATTCCAACTAAACTTAAATCCAATCTGTTTTGAGCATTAAATTCATGTTGTAATTTAGCATTCAATCTGTAATTTTGTAAATCTTGATTTTGATCATTTGTATTGTTTGATTTAAAAGAAGAGTTAGCTAAGTAATTCACACTATTTGTTATTCTATTGATATCAGAATTAGAATTATTGACGAAAAAAGAAGATATAATGTGAGTCGATTTTCCGATGTCTTGGTTGTAATTTATTCCTCCAGCAAGAGAAGAAGCTATTCCGTTATTTACTCCAGGAACATTTATTGGAACTCCAGTTGAAGAAGGGTCAAAATTAGATTTTCCTGTTTTCATTACATTGCTAATCCCTCCCATAAAGTTGAAATAATCTCTGTAAGAAAAACCTTGTTCATTCACATTATTTGCCATTACTAAAGTGGTAAATTGTGCCTTTTGAGAAAATCTATTCAAATTTAATTTTCCTTTGTATCTATTTTCAAGACCCCCTCCAGCACTGACTTCTCCAAACAATCCTTTTTTTCTGTCTTTTTTCAAGGTAATATTTATCGTTCTACTCGTCTCCCCGTCATCTACACCTGTAAATTCAGCTAATTCAGATTTCTTATCAAAAACCTGAACCTTATCAATTGCATCAGCAGGAATATTCTTAGTTGCAATTTTTGGATCATCTCCAAAAAACTCCTTCCCATCGACATAAATTTTATTTACCACTTCACCATGAGCAGTTATCTCCCCGTCAGAATCTACCTCAATTCCAGGCATTTTCTCTAATAGCTTTTCTACATTTGCCCCTTTTTGAGTTTTGAAAGAACTCGCATTATATTCCACGGTATCATTTCTAAAAACAATAGGAATATATTCCCCTTCTATTGAGACCTCTTTCAAATATTTATCGTTATTGGATAGTTTTAAAATATCTAAATCGATAATTTCATTTGCTCCTCCCACCTCAATTTTTTTACTAAAAGTTCGGTAGCCCATAAAAGACAGCTGTAGAGTGTAAGAATTGGGTTTTACATTTTTAATTTCAAAATCTCCTATTCCATTGGAAACTGCATAATTGATTAAGGACGAATCTTTATCCGATAAAATGACCACAGTGGTATAGGGTAAAGGTGTGTTTATAGAGTCCACAACCGAACCTTGAATTGTATAGGAATTTAAATCTTGGCTAATTGCACCAAAAAAAGAAAAACTAATTATGATGGATAAAACTAATGTTTTCATAAAGTATATTTTAACTAATAAAATAGGTGACTATCTCCCTTTGCCTCCTCTTCCTCGACCTCCCCCTTTTTGCCATTTTTTCACCCTCTCTTTTATCAGCTTATTGTAAGCTTGCTCACTTTTCACTTCTGTTCCCTTACTGGGTGCTTTCACCATTCTATCATTCACTTCTTTTATTTCTATTACGTCTGCAGTAATTATAACATCCATTGCAAAATCTTGCATCATCATCATTTTTCGTCCTTTTTTCTTCACTTCTCCTTCCTTTTTGATTTTGATGAATTTTGCTTCTAAAATCATTCCTGGCAATCCATACAATCCTTTTGGCCCAGAAGAAACTGGGATTTGAGACGAGAACCAAGCTTCAACTACATACAATGAATCTTCTTTTTGAGCCTTCATACAAGGATATCCCTTTATCATTTTTTGCTCCATTACAATTTTCCATTTGTAATCTATTAATGGTTGCTTTACAAGAAATTCACTCCCCATAAAGTCTTTTTGAATGTAGTTTTTATTTTCCTTCTTATTGTAATAAATAATATCTGCTTTTGGCTTAAAAGCCATCATATAATTAGCTTCTTGATTAACTTCACTTTCTGTAAGTTCTGCTGATTTTTCTTTGTAAATAGTTTCGTTATTTTTGAAGTACAAGACAGTTTCTGTTCTCTCAAAACTTTTCATGAACTCCTCAATGTATTTTGTTCTTCCACCCATCATGGCAGCACGTTCAGGGTTAGACTTTTTTAGGCTATCCATTCCCTCATTCATTTCTTCAATTTTTTCTGTCATATCTAAACTTTCAATGTATGTAATTTGACCTTCCTTATTTTGAGAAAATGAAGTGACACATATAAAACTTAGCACTATTAAACTTAACTTTTTCATGATTCTATATTTTTTATTATCCAATTTTACAAAATTAACACCTGATGAATTAAACAATTATTGCCAATGGTCAATTTGAATGATTAGAGGTAAAACTAACCTCTTTTTTTATTTGGACGAGAAGAAAAGGAGAATCCTTTTGAAAAGAATTAAATACAATTCTCTTTGCGAAACACTGCAATTATGTCAGTTTATTTTATCTTTGCATAGAAATTGAATAGATTAGAGTAAATGCAAACAACAGAAAAGAAAATAGACGAAAGCAAGCAGGGAGAGGCTTTAATTCTTGATACAAATACTGCCAAAAATAGTAAAAAACTGTATTTAGAAAGTTATGGGTGTGCTATGAATTTTTCGGACAGTGAAGTGGTTGCTTCTATACTGAGTAAAAATGGATATTCTACGACAAGAAATATAGAAGAATCGGACTTAATTCTCTTGAATACCTGCTCAATTAGAGACAAGGCTGAACAGACAGTAAGAAAAAGGCTAACCACTTTCAAAAAAATGAAAAAAGCAAAACCTAGCCTGATGGTTGGAGTTTTGGGATGCATGGCAGAACGATTAAAAACTGCTTTATTGGAAGAAGAAAAATTAGTTGACTTGGTTGTAGGCCCTGATGCTTACCGTGATTTACCTAATTTATTACAGATAACAGAAGGAGGTCAAAAATCTGTAAATGTATTGCTTTCTAGAGAAGAAACTTATGCTGATATTTCTCCTGTGAGATTAGATAATACAGGTGTTACTGCTTTTGTATCAATCACAAGGGGTTGCGATAATATGTGTTCTTTTTGTGTAGTTCCTTTTACTAGAGGTAGAGAAAGAAGTAGAAATCCTTTAACAATAGTTGCCGAAGCAAGAGATTTATATGAAAGAGGGTACAGAGAAGTAACTCTTTTGGGACAAAATGTAGATAGTTACAGATGGAACATGAGTTCTAAAGGTGAAATAAAAGACGAGACAATCCCAACTACCAACTTTGCACAATTGATGGAAATGGTGGCTTTGGTTAGTCCATTAATGAGAGTTAGATTTTCTACTTCGCATCCAAAAGATATGGGTAATGATGTAATTGAAACTATTGCGAAACACGCTAATATTTGTAATTACATTCACCTTCCTGTTCAATCAGGAAATAGTGATTTGCTTAAAAAAATGAATCGAGGATATACCCGAGAATGGTATTTGAATAGAATTGCTGCAATACATAGAATCTTACCCAATGCTACAATTTCTACGGATATTATTACCGGATTTTGTGGAGAAACGGAAGAGCAGCATCAAGACACTTTGAGTTTGATAAAAGAAGTAAAATTCTCAGCTGCCTTTATGTATAAATACTCGGAAAGACCAAAAACACTGGCCGAAAGAAAATACGAAGATGATATTCCAGAAGAAATAAAACAAAGAAGGTTAACCGAAATAATTAAAGTACAACATGAAAATCAATTAGCTTATTTTGAGAAACAAATAGGAAGGGAATTTGAAGTTTTGATTGAAAAAGTATCAAAAAAATCGGACGAAGAGTATATGGGAAGGAATGAACATAGCTCTTCGATTATATTCCCTAAAGGAAATCACAAGGTTGGAGAATACGTGAACGTGAAAATTACAAGTTGCACAAAAGCTTCTATGAGAGGCGAATTAATTTAATAGAATGGATTTACAATCAGTAAAACAAAGGTTTGGAATAATAGGAAATTCAATTGGGCTTAACCGAGCTCTTGAAGTTGGCATGCAGGTTGCTCCTACTGATATTTCGGTATTAATAACTGGTGAAAGTGGAACAGGAAAAGAAACGATTCCACAATTAATTCATCAATACAGTAAAAGAAAACATGCCGAATACATTGCAGTAAACTGTGGAGCGATTCCCGAAGGAACAATAGATTCTGAGTTGTTTGGACATGAAAAAGGTTCATTTACTGGAGCACACGAAAAACGAAAGGGATATTTTGAGCAAGCAGACGGAGGAACTATATTTTTGGATGAATTAGGAGAATTACCTCTTTCTACACAGGCCAGATTACTGAGGGTTTTGGAAGCCGGAGAGTTTTTTAAAGTAGGTTCTTCTAAAGTTCAAAAAACAGATGTGAGAGTTATTGCTGCTACCAATGCAAAATTGGAAGAGGCGATTCAAAAAGGGAAATTTAGAGAGGATTTGTATTATAGATTGAGTACTGTTCCAATTAAATTACCTCCATTGAGAGAAAGAAGGGACGACATTCATTTGTTATTCAGGAAATTTGCTTCGGATTTTGCAGAGAAATATAGAATGCCAACCATTAGCTTAACTCCAGAAGCTAAAGAAATGCTAGTACATTACGACTGGAAGGGAAACATTAGACAATTAAAAAATATCACGGAACAAATCTCTGTTATTGAAAACAAAAGAGAGATAAATGCCGATAAATTGGCAACTTATTTACCGGCTGTTTACCAAAATAATTTACCTGTTTTGTTGCCCAATGATGGGGAATCACACTCTGGAATGAGTGAAAGAGATATTTTGCATAAAGTGCTTTTTGATATGAAGAAAGACATTACAGAATTGAAAAAAATTATTGTAGATCTTGTTCAAAGCAATGGAGATGTAAACACAGATTTTCCAGAAAATGACATTGAAATCATCAATAAAATGAACAAGGATGTGAAGGAAAATTACAATAGTAATTATTCTTCAAAACCTTCGATTTCTTACCAATCTCAGCAAATGCATGAACACGAAGAAGTGGAAGAAATTCTTTCTTTGGAAGAAAAAGAGAAGGAAATGATAACCAAAGCACTTGACAAACACAGAGGAAAAAGAAAGTATGCGGCTAATGAATTAGGGATTTCTGAAAGAACACTTTACCGCAAGATAAAGGAATATGGATTAAAGTAGAGAGTAGAAATCATTACAAGCTATAAAAACTCAATATCTTCCTTTCATCCCCTTTAGCTGTAAGCAATTCTTGAAGTGGGATGTCATTTTCTTCGTAGTATTGCTTTACCATTCGGTAACCAATCCATTTACCTATTCCTCCTGGTGACTCTGGAGGCAATCCTGGAGTAAAACTCCCTGGATTTATATAAGAGGCTATTTCTTTGCCGCTTTTAGAGTATATGAGGTTAAATTCAATCAAGTTCTCATACAATTGTTTCTCACTTCTTTCACACCATTCCATTTCTACTTGGGTGTATTGAAATTTAATAGCAATAGATTTTCTTGGCATCATAGCGTCTAACGCTAACATCATTTTTCCATGGTAAATAATAGAAGAAAGAAAATCTTTGCGTAACGCATAATTAGAATTATTTATAAATTCCATTCGATCAGAAAAATTATAGTAAATCCAGCTTTTAACCGATTCTGAAACCATGTTCTCTGGATCCATATCCTCTTTCCCATATTGAAAATATTTGTCGCCTGGCAGAAACTTTACTACATCACTATTTCTTCCAATAAACATATCCAATCCTATTCCTAAAGTATCGGCATAAGGAAATGATTTTGCTCCGCTAAAATTAGAATAAAAAGTTACAATTTTTGGAATCGTTTTCTCAGGAAAATAATAGGAGTAATGCTTAAAAGCATCTTCTAACTCCTGTTCATAAGAACTAAAATCGGAATATGATTTATCCAATTCTTGTTTTATAAAATTGACAGTAGAATCTGTTAAAAATTTCTCTAACCTGTAAGTAATCATTGGGTCTTGTGGAAGTCCCATATTCATCATTTGAGAAATGAAAGTTTCGTATAAATACCCATAATCATTTACCCATTTAGAATTTAATTCTCTTAATTTATACAAATCGGCTTCAAATAACTCTTTATCTAACCGTGAAATTGAAAGGTCTATTTCTTGATTAGAAACATCTACATTCAATTTACTTTTTTCCGAACAAGAAATCAGAAATATGATTAATACTAGAACAATTAAATGATTTGTCTTCTGCATATAATGGAGGATTGGTTTGCAACTATAACTCTTAATTCTATTCATATCAGAGGAGTTTTTCAAAAAAAAATCTCCACAATGAGTGCTCATTCTTATAAGTAATTGATGTTGTAAAACTCTTGGTATTTTTTCAAGTCTTTATTCTGAAATAGAGTAGAATAATTTTTTGGTGTAATAGTGAAATATTCATACTTGGTAATAAAATTCTTCATTTTTGGATTTACTTTAAAAGCTACATAATAGCTGTGAGCCTCTATTTTATTATCTAATTGTTTCACCAAAATTGTTTGGTGAGTCTTGTTAAGTCCTATTGCCGAAATTTTAAGTCCCTTCTCATCAAATGATGAACTATTGAAATTACTTAAAGCAATTTTTAATTTATTTATGTTCGCATTCAAAGGCACTACTATTGCAAAATAATGAACAGATTTTTCATCCACAGTAAAATCAACTTTTTGGATGTCTTCTCCTTTATTTATTTCATTTCTCAGTTTTCCCAAAGCTTTTTCAGCAATTGAACCTACTTCAGTGTTAGGACACTTTTCTACAACTGCAGCTAATGATTTTTCTAAATTCTTCTTATCATTAGAATTAGAGTATGCTCTTGCTTTCAAAAACAACAGTCTACACTCATAAGGATTTAGATCTTCCTCTGCCAAAATTTTATCAATGTGAGAAACTGCTTCGTTACTTTTTCCATTCATTACAAGATTGTAGGCAATCACGTAGGCATTTTCATATTTTTTCTCTCCTTTATTCATTTTAGAAGCATAATTAGGGTCCAAAATAATTTTTGCTTCTTTAGATTCTGGGTAATTGGAAAGAATAAAGTTCTTAACTGCTACTACATCTTCATTTTGGTTTATATCTTGATACAGGACGTAAAGTTGGTAAAGAGATGGTGCAATTTTTATATTAGGATGGTATCTTTTCTTGTTGTCTTTAAAAGATTTAATTGCTTCTGGATTATTATCCAATACATTCACATAAATAAGACCAGAAAGATAATTGGAATTAATAATAGACATTTGTGCCTCTGCAATTGCTTCTTTGGTTACAGGAACTTTTGATAAATACTCTTCTATTTCCTTATCGCCAACTACAGGGGAATTATTTATATCCACCATTTCACCATCACCCATCTGACTTTTGTTTGACCTCCTCCAATTATCTTCAAGCTTGGCACTTCCCCAAACAGCTTTAAATGATTTAATTCCTTGTGCTTTCACCTTTTCATTGTAAATCCAAAAGCTCCCTTTTTGACCAATAGAATTCCCTGGTAAACCAGCCTCTATAATTACTATTGCATTACTAGCTTCTTCTTTTAACCTTTGTTCTTCTAGTTTTTGGATTTTTTCTTTGTACAAAATATCCTCTACTCTATCTCTTCTTTGTTTCTCTGGCAATAGACCAATCTGCACCAAACTATCTTTAAGAATAATATTGTTGATATACCCCACCAATCTTGTCAAACTTTCATTTTTATCCTTTATCTGAGTGTATCTTTCACTTTCTTTGTCTAACTCTGTTAATGTACTGTCGTAGTATTTTTGAGCTGGTACATATTCTTTATTATCAAAATACAAGTCTGCCAATCTTAAAAAAGTTTTTCCTTTTTGAGTCTTATTAGAAGGAGGATAACTAGCCGATTGCTCCAAATAATCTACGCCTGTTTCTTTGTTAGCTTGTTGCAATTCGATATCGGCAAGAGCATAAAAAATTTGATCTCTAAATTCAATATACTTTACATCTTTTGCCAACTTCTCAAGTTCTCTCTTAAGAGCACCTCTATTAGAGCTACTTGCAAGCAAAGCTCTATTTATCCTGGAATAAAATCCCATTTGATAATTGTTGCTCTTTTTTATCACATAAGAATACAGTTCAGTTGAATTGGAATTACTTCCAAGCTTTTGGTTCAATTGTGCTTGTATAAATTTGTAACGGACTTTTGATTTTTTAGACTTCACATAATTTAACGCACTATCCAAAAGTTGAATTGATTCTTTGTATTCTTCTTTTCTCAAATAATAATCGGCAAGAGTTGCAAAATAATCTGAAGCCATTTTTTCTGGAAACTCTACAAGAAAAGAACGCTCTTCTTTTCTTTCTTCTCTTTTTTTAGTGACTCTTACTTTGGATCTTTTTCTTACCCTTTTCTTTTGTCTTTTAGAGTATTTCTTTCCGCTTTTTTTTGAGTTTTTTTCGTCACTTAATTCTTTAGCTTCTTTTTCTACTTTTATTTCATTTAAGTAACTCAATGCTTTAGGATAGTTTCCCATTTCTATGTAAGACTTCGCTAGCCAAAGTTTTGCATAGTATTTTGTCTCATTCTTTTCATACATTTTTATGATGTACTCAAATTTTTCTATCGCAGCAGGATATTCTCTTTTATAAAAATAGCTAATTCCCATTGTTAGCCAATTTTCATCCATCCATTGTCCATATTCATCCTTCGCCCTTCTCCCCTTTTTCTCATTAGGCATAGCATGCTTAGTAATCACAACTGATGTTTTATCAATTGCTCTATTCATTTCAGGAAAATACGCTTTGGATTGTTCCTCGTTAGGATATCTATTTACTGTGATCAAAACAGAAAAGTCCTCCACAACATTTCTTGAAAAATCTTTATTTGTTACTTTAATTATTTCTCTAGCATTGAAATAACCATTGTAGTAAGCAGTGGTATTGTGATAAAATCTATTTAATCGTTTATCCTTTTCAGTAGAACAACTAATTGCAAAAACTAAAATAAGTAAATAGAGTATGTATGAAGTATGTTTTGTCATAAAATAAATTAGCAGTATTCTGCTTTTTATCAATCAGTAAATGTAAAAATTAATCAATAAACTGCCACTATAACTAATAATAAATTAAAATATTTTATCTTTAATCAACTAAATCGCTACAAAAGTCGACTTATAGTTTTATGAAACAAAAGTTTAAACAATTAAAAGCATATCTAAACAGAAAAAATAAACTTATTCTTCTGAACCCTAAAACCTATGAAGAAAAGTTTGCACTTTCTATAAACAACAGAAACTCCATTCTTGTTGGGATTGTATTTACCTTACTATTTGGGTTTATTTTTTATTTAGTTATTTCTTATACTTCTTTGAAAAGATTTATCCCTGGATTTCCAAAAAATGCCTCTGAATTATATGAGATTGATAAAAACAATCAAATTAAAATAAATAAGCTAGATACCAAAAACAAAAATCGAGAATTGTGGATTACTAATTTGCAAAACATCTTGAATGAAGAAGATTCTATCTTACTGAAAGATATAAACGATACTTTAATAAAGGATTCTACATTCGATTACAAAAAAGTAGTTTTTGAGAGAATAAAAGAAGACTCTGCTTTAAGAAAGAAAGTCGTTGAATACAACAGCTCAAATAAAAATTCTATTGTGAGAAGTATTCTTGTGAGTATTCTTAAATATGAAAAACCACACGAAGGAAAAATTATTGGACGTAAAACTGGGGCATTACATCAAGCTAAATTTGAAGCTCCTTACAAATCGAAAGTAAGAACCGCAATGGAAGGAACCGTTATTTCAAAATCTGATAATTCACTTGTGCTTCAGCATCAAAATAATATTGTGAGTGTATATCAAAATTTCACAGATGTTTCTCCTAAAGTTGGAGACGAACTAAGTCGCGGAACTAAAATAGGAATTGTGAAAGACACTATGTTTCAATTTCAAATTTGGTATAAGGGAGTTTCTGTTCCTGTAGATGCTTTTGAAGATTTATAAAATCCTAAATCTCCATCAACTCTTGAGAAAAAGCAAATAATTCCTTTTCTGCAAACGGTTTTGCCATTACTTGTACTCCAAACGGCATGCCATTAGAGTGATTTCCTAACGGTAATGAGATAGCGGGATTTCCACTTAAATTAGCGTGAACCGTAAAGATGTCTTGTAAATACATAGTAATTGGATCTTTTACATTTTCTCCAATTTTAAAAGCAGTATCTGGTGTTGTTGGCCCAAGAATCACATCAAATTCAGTTAAAACCTCTTTTGTTTTGTCTTGAATCAATCTTCTTACTTTCATTGCCTTGGTGTAATAAGCGTCATAATATCCTGAGCTTAATACAAAAGTACCCAACATTATTCTTCGTTTCACTTCTTCTCCAAAACCTTCGGTTCTAGATAAAACATAAGTAGATTCTATGTCGTGAGCATTGGGACTTCTGTACCCAAAATGAACACCATCATAACGAGAATAGTTAGAAGAAGCTTCAGCTGTGGTCAATACATAATAAGTAGGAACCATATAATCCAAGTAAGGAAAATCAAACTCTTCAACTTTATGTCCTTTTAATTTTAGTTTTGTAACCAAATCAAAAATTGTAGTTTTTATCTCAGGGCTTAATCCTTTGCTTTCTATTACTTGTCTTGGTATTCCAATTTTTAATTTTTTATCAGACGAGAGTGATTCTACATAATTACCTACTTCAAGAGCAGAAACAGTGCTGTCAAACTCATCTTTACCTGCCATTACTTGAGTAAGCAAGGCTGCATCTTCTATGTTTGTTGTAAAAGGTCCAATTTGATCAAAGGAAGAAGCGTAAGCTAACAACCCCCATCTAGAAATTCGTCCGTAAGTTGGTTTAAATCCTACTACTCCACAAAATGAAGCAGGCTGACGGATAGAGCCTCCCGTATCAGATCCTAAAGTTGCAATACACAATCCTGATGCAACTGCTGCTGCTGAACCACCAGATGAACCTCCTGGGACTCTATCTTCTTGTATTGGATTTAGTACGTTTCCTTTGGATGAATTTTCATTGGAACTTCCCATTGCAAATTCGTCACAATTTAATCTTCCAATAATTATAGCATCTTCTGCCAATAATCTTTCTACTGCCGTAGAGGAATATAAGGATTCAAAACCCTCAAGAATTTTTGATGCTGAAGAAACTTTATGTCCTTCGTAACAAATATTATCTTTAATACCAATTACAAAACCAGCTAGTTTACCTGCTGTTTGGTTAGCTAATTTTTCATCTACCAATTTTGCTTGAGCAAGAGCAGATTCTTCAAAAACTTCGAGAAAGGCATTGAGGTGCTTTTTCTCTTCAATTTTTGCAATATAATTTTGTACAACCTCAACACAATTTGTGCTGTTGCTGTTCAATTTCTTTTTTAATTCAGAATAACTTGAAAACAAGACAGGAGTTTTTATTTATCTTCTAATACATTATCAACAGAATCCTTAGACTTGGAGTCTTTTTCGTCTCCTTTTGATGCATCCTTAAATTCTTTGATTCCACTTCCTAAACCTCTCATTAATTCTGGAATTTTTTTTCCTCCAAATATTAATAGTACAACCACAACTATCAAAATAATTTGTGGCCCACCAATCATACCTAATAAAACAACTGAGTTCATAATATTTTCTATTTATTATTACAAATGTAGTAATAAACTAAACACAAAAAAAAAGTGAAGTCTTTTACTTCACTTTTTTATTCGAAATGTTTTGAGTCCAACTTATTTCGTCAACATTTTTATTTGTTTGTATAATTCATCTTCATCTCCAGGAACGTAATTATTGTGTTCATAAACTATTTTTCCCTCTCCATCTATTAAGAAAGTGTAAGGAACATTATTTACATTCATTGCTCTTTTAAGATCTTGATTTGCGTCAATGTAAACTTCGTACTCCCAACCTTTAGAATCTACATATGGCTTTACTTTGTGCTTGTTTCTTGAGTCATCAATTGAAATTGCAATAAGTTTCACACCTGTTTCTTCTTGCCAATCTTCATATACCTCAGAGATATTATTCAATTCTTTTTTACAAGGACTACACCAAGTTGCCCAAAAACTGATAACCATAGGTTTTCCATCATTTTTAAAAGTAGAAGTATTGATTGTTTTCCCTTGAAGAGTTTTAACATTCACTGAAGGAACAGTTTTATTATTGCCTCTAGTAAAAGAAAAAACGAAAGCCGTAAGGGCTAATAAGATTGAAAATTTGATTGTTTTGCTCATTTTGTTAATTTTTTTTTTGTAAATTTACACAGTGTGAATGTAGTAATAACCATGCCAAGTTTCACTACAAATATTATATTAACTATTCTATAACCAAACATAATGATTAAAAAATTACTTTCTGTAGCCGTAATAGCTTGTTTTTCTAGCTCAATGGCTCAAAATATTGAACTTAGAAATCACAATGGTACTGCGCTAATAAATAGTACTGCAATTACACTTGTAGATACTTTGGAAAACGACAACAACCAAGATATAGCAGTAGAAATTGATGCAACTAGTAAATTTTCTAGCTCAACAAATATCAAAGTAAAAAGATATGAGCTTACGACAACTTCACCTCTCTCTGAGAATGCGATTTGCTGGGGTGTTTGTACAATCAATATATTATGGGGAACAAAACCTCTAGATACAACAGATCAAGTTCCAATGAACTTAAATCAAAAAGTAATATTTTCTGGACACGTTTATCCAAGGTTAAAAGCAGGAACAACTGTTTTTAAATACGTATGGTATGATGTAACAAATCCTAATGACAGTGCATGGGTAGATGTAACTTTTGACATAAGAAATCCAAATGCTGTAGGAATAGAAGAATTAAAAAAAGAGACATCTATTAAAATATTTCCAAACCCAGCAACTAATTATGTGAATGTGGCCATTACTTCTAACGAGGTAAATAAAAATATTCAAATAATTGATCTATTAGGAAAGGTTGTATACTCAAATACTCTTGCAGAAAACAATTCTCAACTAAGAGTTAACACTTCAAACTTATTACCTGGAGTATACTTTGTATCGGTAACATCTAATAACAAATCAATCAGAACATCAAAAATTGTTATTACTAAATAATTAGAAATTAAAACACGTTTTAAAAGAGAGATGAATAATTCATCTCTCTTTTTTTTGATTTACTTTTATAACT
>Ga0209713_10000333_pt1 | contig 26396 bp, 10 predicted proteins | sample ArcOceMetagenome_3_FD_187444 | JGI IMG/M metagenome (GOLD analysis project Ga0209713, IMG submission 187444) | Marine eukaryotic phytoplankton communities from Arctic Ocean - Arctic Ocean- Svalbard ARC20M Metagenome (SPAdes) (version 2) | ecosystem: Environmental > Aquatic > Marine > Oceanic...
GCGGTCGGCATGGCATTGGTAAGCCCCGGCTGCTCGGACTCTGACCACGGAGGCGATCCGATAGCTAACCGCCTAAACAGCCTAAACAGCGATGAGCACCAATCTATACTGTGCCAATCTATGCAACATCAATTTGCAAGGCCTTTTCCCCGCCCCCCCCCCCGCACCCTGCGCCCTTCATCCCAAGAGCTTGATTTTTTGTTTGAGCGTGACAGACCTGTGATGACGACGACACGAGCGCCCCGCCTCAGGCCTGCAATGCTCTTGTTTGCCGCTGCCGTCACGCACGCCGCGTGGTCGGGCCCAGCTCGCATAGCTGGTGGCCGACGCGGCACCAGCGCCGTTGCTGGCTGCGGCCCGGTGCTGGTGGCGAGCGCCGACCCGTCACGCTCACCACCGCCGTCCGCGCCGCCCCCGAGCAGCGAGATCAGGCTGCTCGAGGAGCTGAATGCCCTGCAGCAGCGGCTGGACGAGGTCGAGGGCACGCTGCGAGCGCTCGAGGCGGTGGCTGAGCCATTGCGGGAGCTGCCAGCGGCCCTCAGCAGCCCCGCGCTCCTCGGCCCAGGCATGGAGGGCGAGGCCGACGCTGGTGTGGAAATAGGCTTTGTCTGGGCGCTCGGGCCCATTACCCGCGGCGATCGATGGCTCAGCAGACTGTGCCACGTGGCCAACGGGGCCGCCAATGAAGAGGCTGCGGAGGCCGTCGTGACGCAGGCTGTGGTGGCCAACGGAGCGGTGCGGGCGGCAGTGGAGACCACCGCCGACGAGGCGCCGCCGGAAGCGCAGCCGTTCGAGGCGTGTGCGGAGAGCGCCGCAGATGCCGCGGTGGAGGCTGAGGCCGCAGCTGAGGCCGAGGCCGCAGCAGAGGCTGCGGCCGCGGCAGAGGCAGAGGCCGAGGCTGCGGCAGAGGCCGCGGCTCGGGCTGAGGCTGAGACCGCGGCTGCGGCCGCGGAACGGGCCGCGGAACAGGCCGCGGCTGAGGCCGTGGAACAGGCCGCGGCTGAGGCCAGACTGGAGGAGAGGGCGGCGGCTGAACAGGAGCTCAAGTGGCAGCTGGCGCAGGTGGCCGAGGATCGGATGAGGCTCGCGCGGCAGAGAGCACGCGCCAGGGCGCAGGCGGCCGAGCAGAAGGCGGCGGCGGAGAAAGCGGCGGCGGCCAAGACCGAGCAAATGCTCCAGCAGCTACGGGCGCAGGCTGCGGCGGAGAAGGCAGCGGTGGAGAAGGCGGCGGCGGAGATGACTGCGCAAACGCTCCAGCAGATGCGGGCGCAGGCGGCCGAGGAGAAAGCGGCGGCGGAGAAGGCGGCGGCGCAAGAAGCGGCAGCGGCCACGACCGAGCAAATGCTCGGGCAGCTCCAGGCGCAGGCTGCGGCGGAGAAGGCGGCGGCGGAGAAAGTGGCGGCAGAAGAAGCGGCAGCGGCGAAGACCGAGCAAATGCTACAACAGCTACAGGCGCAGGCTGCCGAGCAGAAGGCGGCGGCGGAGACAGCGGCGGCGACCAAGATGGAGCAAACGCTCGAGAAGCTACGCGCGCAGGCGGCCGAGGAGAAGGCGGCGGCGGAGGAGGCGGCGGCGGCGAAGATGGAGCGAATGCTCGAGCAGCTGCAGGCGCAGGCTGCGGAGCAGAAGCTGGCTGCGGAGATGGCGGCAGCGGCCAAGGCGGAGCAAATGCTCGAGCAGCGCCTATCGGAGCAGCGCCTGCAGCTACAGGCTCAGGTGGCCGAAGAAAAGGCGGCGACGGAGGAGGAGGCGGCGGCGACGAAGACCGAGCAAATGCTCGAGCACCTGCGCGCGCAGGCTGCGGAGGAGAAGGCGGCGGTGGAGGAGGTGGCAGCCGCGAAGATGGAGCAAGTGCTTCAACAGCTACAGGCGCAGGCGGCGGCAGAGAAGGTGGCGGTGGAGGAGGCGGCAGCCGCGAAGATGGAGCAAATGCTCGAGCAGCTCCAGGCGCAGGCTGCGGAGCAGAAGGCGGCGGTGGAGGAGGCGGCAGCGGCGAAGACGGAGCAAATGCTTGGGCAGCTCCAGGCGCAGGCTGTGGAGGAGAAGGCGGCCGCGGAGGAGGCGGCAGCGGCGAAGACGGAGCAAATGCCTGGGCAGCTCCAGGCGCAGGCTGTGGAGGAGAAGGCGGCAGTCGATGAGAGTGTGTCGGTGGTTGCGGCGGAGGTGGCGCAGCCGGCGGAGGCGCTGGCGGAGGCGCCGGCGGAGGCGGCGGTCGAGGTGGCGGCGACGGCGGAGGAGCAAGGACGGTGGTCGGTGGCGCCCGTCGTCATGAAGGTTGTGGGCGTTGGAGGCGCGGGGGGCAACATTGTCTCGAGGCTGCCCGAGGTGATTGAGGCGCCGGTCCTGGTTGCGCCCTTAACGTCCTTTGGGTGCGGGCACTGATGCACCCCGATCCCCACCCCTCTCCCGCGGCAGGTCTTGGGATCCGAGCTGTGCCCCTCCGACGGCAACGGTGTCGTCACCACCATCGTCGCCAACACCGATGCCCAGGCGCTTGCCCACGCGGACGCGCACACACGGCTGCTGCTTGGGGATGGCGGCGCTGGCGCCGGGGGCGACGCGGAGGCGGGCCGCGTGGCCGCGCTGGAGAGCGAAGCCCAGATAGCGGAGCACCTGCTGGGCGCCGACATTGTGTTTGTCACCGCCGGTATGGGTGGCGGCACCGGCTCAGGAGCCGCAGCGGTTGTGGCGCGGCAAGCGCGGCAGGCTGGTGCACTCGTGGTGGCGTTGGTCACAGTACCGTTTGGATTCGAGGGGCAGCGGCGGGAGGAGGCGGCAGCGGCCGCGGTGGAAAGGCTTCGGGACGAATCCGACGTGCTGGTACAAGTGCAAAACGACAGGTGGCCCCTTGCCCCACCCCACCTCATCGCCACGCACCGATGAGTGCCATTGAGCAGCGTCGCGTGTTCCAACAGATTGCTCGAGATGATGCCGGAGGGCACCTCGATCACAGACACCATGCGCGTGGCTGATGAGGTGCTGCGGCAAGCCATCTCAGGTGTCGCCTCGCTGATCACGTCCTCCCAGCTGATCAACGTTGACTTTGCCGACGTACGCTCTGTGATGCGTGGTGCCGGAATGGGCCTGGTCACCATCGGCAGGGCGAGTGGCCCTGGTAGGGCGGAGGCGGCGGCACAAGCGGCCCTTAGCTCGCCTCTGCTCGATGTGCGTCCGGCCAGCGTGCGTGGCCTTGTCTATTCCGTGGCGGGTCCAGAAGACATGTCGCTGCAGGTGCGGCCGCGGCCACCGTGTCTGCTGACGAGGCCGTGCCAGCGCTTGCGTCTTGAGTTCGCCTTGTGCCGTAACTTCGCACACCCCCGTTTCCTTGGTCGCGCAGGAGGTCAGCCGAGTCGCGCGCACGCTGGCGGCGGTGGTACATCCAGATGCCCAGCTCATCTTCGGTGCGTCGGTTAGCGCCGATGCCGAGGACGAGATCGTTGTCACCGCAATCCTCACCGGCTTTGAGAGGTTTGAGCCCCCACCGCCTCCGCGACTCGACCCGTTCACATTCAAGCCCGCTGCTCCGACACAAAATCCGGCTGGCGATACTGGGCTCGATGAGGTGTGATACAGCCTTGAAACAATTGAAAACGAACGTTTACAGCACAGCTGCACCGGGCTTCCGGGGTTACTGAACTATTTTTTCATTTTCGTAACGACTTTTAAGTCGTTATAATGCGGGCTATAACACGCGAAACGAAACGGAGTGAAAATTAAAACGAAACGTAATGCGTGAACGGGTAAATAAGTCCTCGAACGAAGGGCCCACGCGCGGCCAATAGCAGATAGAGCGATTTTTCGTTTTGCCCCAGGCTCAGCCACGAGAATGTCACCCTGAGCTCGCCCTGCTCTCGCGTGGCGGCGAAGCCGACGATGCCGCTGCGCCCGTGGCCTTGCCGGGAGAGGCCCCCTTGCGCCCCTTGCTCACGCTCAAGGTTGAGCCGAGCAGCGCCTCAATGAGCGCCTCGAGCCGAGCGACGGGGCTCGGATCCAAAGACCTGAAGCGCACCTCGGCGCAGCGCGAGATGAACTCGCAGAATTCAGAGAACACCAGGTGCATCTTGTCAAACTTGTGCTGCCAGGTCCGAGGGGGCGCGTCGAAGAGCGTGCCCATCAGAGCGAGCCGCACTTGCATGATGGTCAGCTCGCGCCCCACCAGCTTGGCGGTGCGCAGCATATCCATCGCCTCCTTGGACGACAGCAGCTTGCTTCGCTCGTCGCGGCCGTCGGAGCGCGCCCACTCTGCGTAGCATCGGAGCAGCTCGGGCTCGTGCTGCTCCACCACCTGCCGCGTGAACGTCACGAGCTCCGTTTCTGGCACCGGCATGTAGACGAGCAGGTGCTCGCGCACGAGGCGCTCGATTGCGCGCTCCAGGCTTTCGCCCGCGAACTTGCGCGCGGCCATCAGTGGCAGCGTGTGCAGGATCGACGAAAAATCGACGCCTCGTGCCGGCCCGCGTCCGCCGGGCAGCATCTCGTCGAGTTGCCACTGCCCGAGCCCCACCTGGTTGTCGGGCAGCTTGCACGCCTTGCACAGGGCCCACCACTGGTAGTTTGTGAGCTTGAGCTCGGACGCCCGGTCGGCGGCAACGCCGTCGTGCAGGTGCGGCATCAGCGCCGGGTCGCACCTCGCTGCAAAAGCCGCCTGCAGCTCCTGCGCATAAGGCGCGAGCAGGCCGCGCAGCCCGGTGGCGTCGACCTTCGGGTGCTCCTCGGACAGCGAGCGCTCCGCCTTCACCCAGCCCTCGAGCCACGCCATCTGCCAGCCAATCGTCACGCGGCTGTTCGGACGGAACGTGCGCGACAACCCCAGCGCCGGGTTGCCCAGGTGGAGCAGCTCGCGCACTCCGGCCGCGGTGTCGCCGTTGACGACCGCGCTCAGCCAGAAGGCGCCCGAGAGCGGCGCACCTGCCGGTGGTCGTCGCGCCGCCGTCACCGCCGCCGGGTCGAGCGTGAGCGCCAGCGCGGGCTCTGGCCACTCTCCAGGGATGCGAGCCGCGAAGCTTCCGTCGCCACGCGGTTGCGTTTCGAGCTCGAGGGTCAGCAGCTTCTTCGCCGCTGCGGCCAGCGCCGTCTCCTGCGCGCTGCGCGCCGAGAAGATGTCGTCGACCTCCCCCGCGCTGCCGCGCAGCAGGGCCCCGCCCAACGCGACGCGCGGCGGCGGAGCATCTGGCGAGTCCGCCGCCTCCTCCGAGAGCTCCGACGTGATGGCGTCGCCCTTCTTCCACACCACCGAGCCCCACTCGCTGTGCTGAGCCTCGCGCGCCACAGCGTTGCTTGCATTCTTCGAGGCGCTCGGCTTCACGGACAACACGCACGAGTCGTCGGGGTGCGTGCACGTGTTCCCGAAGCGGTCGCACATGAGCAGAGTGAAGGCGTAGCCCTCCTCGCGCATCTGCACGAAGCGGCGGGGCGGCGCGGCGCGGCCGCAAAGCGCGTACTCGCCAGCGCGCTCGACGAGCCGGCAATGCGCGGCGCTCGTGGCGGCCGGGTAGACGTGGAAGCGGATCGTCCCGGGCACGACCGTGGGCGCCCCCTGCCGGCTCCCGTGTCTGCTGCCCCCACCCGCCCCGCTGCTCGCGCGGCTGCCTGGCGGGCTCGGGCTGCCACGGCGGCTGCCCGGTGGGCTGGGGCTGCTGCCGCTTCCCGCGCCTCCGTCCGCTTCGCCGCGTTGCGCGCGCTGCTTGCGGCGCGCGGCACGCTCAGAGAGCAGAGACAGCCGCAGCTCGTAGTCGCCCGCGGCCTCGCGCATGAGCGCCACACGCAGTGGCCCGCGCGGCGCCGTCGACTCCTCCACGGGGAGTGGCGCCGTCGCAGGCGAGGGCTGGCCCGCCCCACCACCGCCGGCGAGGGCCGCGCCGTCGAGCGCGGATGACGCGCGCGACAGCTGGGGGGAGAGCCGCGCCGCGGCGAGCGGGCAGTCGTTGCCGTACCTGTCGCGCGGCTGCACGGAGAGCCACAGCGCCGAGCCCGCCTCGACGCGCGCCGAGGGCTCGCTGAGCGTCGCGTGCACCATCGACGCGTCGACCGCGGCCGGGCGGACGACAAGCGGTCTCCGGACGCCGAGGACACCATTGATCAACAGCTCGAGCGTGTAGCGGCCGGCTATGGTGGGCGCCGCGTATTGCAGGCTGTACACGCCTGTCTCGTGGTCGGTGCAGCTACCGTCGCACGCCGCGATGCGAGGACCCTCGTCAGCCGAGGGCAGTGGTTCCGGGCCATCGGCCCCGGTCGACGCCACGGCCGCGGCTGCGTCGCTGGCCGCGGGGCTCGCCGTCGTCGAAAGTGCTCCGTCCGCGACTGGACCGCGCACGCACACCTCGATGAGGTCGCCGCCAATGAGCCGTCGCCGCCTCCGCTTGTCCCGCGCGAGCAGCTTGAAGGCGCAGCGCGCGCCTGCTGCGCCGCCGTCGGCGCCCGCGCCCTTGACGATGCAGCTGGGGCCGTGGGTGTGCCCCACGAGCATCAGGTCGTGCGCGCCTGAGCAGAGTTCGCAGGCCGTGTCGTCCGAACGGCTGCGGAAAAACAGCTCGGCCTGCACGCGCCCCTCGATGATGTGCTCTCCCAGCTCGGGCACCGTGCACTGCGCGCGCTCTGGCGACAGCACCGTGGCCGGCACCTCGACCTCGGTCGCCTCTGTCACGCCCGGCGCCGCGACCGTGGCGAGCGCCTGCCCCGCTGCGCCACGGACACCCACTCCCGCCGCGCCCGCACGCCGGCGCGAGCGCAGCGGCGCGAGCGCCCACGAGAAGCGCACGACCGCGATGGCGTCGAGGCGGAAGCCCTTGCCGATGAGCTCGAGCTCGACGCCGCCTGACGCGGGCAGCCGCTCGGGCAGCACGCCGAGCATCGTGCACGCACCGCGGAGCTCAACGCGCAGCAGCCCATCGGCCGGCTCCCACGCGGCGGAGCGGCCGCCCAGCACCAGAACCTCGCCGTCGACCGCAGCTGCCGAGGCAGCGTGCGAGCGACACCACGCCGCCGCCGCCTCGTCGCACGCGGGGTGACTCCACAGGCCGTCGGCACGGGGCTGCGACGCTGGCGGCAAGTGGAGCAGCGCCACCTCTGGCGCCGCACGCGCGTTGGCCCCGCCGCGCCCGCCAAAGATCAGCAGGCGCCCGTCGAGCGGGGTGACGGAATGGAAGGCGCGGCGCGCCGCTGGTCGCCCGTGCAGCCGGGGCGCGCTCCATGCGGCGCTGCCCACGTCCAGCACGTGCACGTCGCGCAGCAGCGTGCGTCGGCCGACGGCGTGGCTGTTGGCCTGCCCTGGCAGCTGCCCTCGCCACAAGAGCTGGCGCCCGCTGACGGCGCTGCCATCACGGTGGCCGATTCCACCGTGCACAACGAGCCGCTCAGCGCCTTGGCCCACAGCGCACATGGCGTGGCCAAGGCGCGCGCACGGACGTTCGCCGCTCGCCGTGACGCGCCGCCACACCACGCGCACCACGCCGGAGCTGCCCTCGCTAGGCCACACGAGCGTCGCGCAAAGCAGCTCGTCGAGGGCGAGCAGCCTCCCGCCATCACCGGCTTCCCGCCCACCACCCGCCCTGAGCACGCGCAGACGCGCCTTGGCCTCCTTGTCCGCCGCCGCCCTGGCTTTTGCGGCGGCGGCGGCCTCCACCGCCGCCGCGACGCCGCCGCCCGGCGGCACGTACCACTTTCCGAGGCGAGGCGCCATCGAGGCCGAGCGTGGCAGCGGCGGCGCTGTTCCATGGCCGTCCTCCTCAGCCGCGCCAGGCGCGACGTCGAGCGACACGGGGTGCCAGCCGGATCGCGCGTCCTCGGCGCGGCCACCCTTTGGGAGGGTCGGAAGCGACGGGGGCAGCGCGGGCGAGGCAGGGCGCCCCACAGACGGAGCCGGCGCCCCGCTGCGGGACGGCTGGCGCGGATCGCCAGGCGGGGTGCGTGTGCGCGAGCGTCGGCTCTCCGAGGGCGGGGTCGATTCGCGCCACGAGGGCCGCCGAGAGCGCTCCGATTGCGGGGTGGACTCGCGCCACGAGGGACGCCGAGAACGCACGGGCGTGCCGCTGCCGGTGGGGGTGCGCGGCTCCCTGCTCGCCCGAGCCGCCGCTGCGGCGGCAAAGCCTGGGGTGGCAAGCTGCGAGGACGAGAGTGCCTCCTGCGTAAGCACGCGCCGCAGCGCACTCGCCTTGAACTCGTCCCCCGCGCCAGCGCTGAACGGGTCGCGCTTTGCCAGTGATTTCTTGAAGAGCTGGAGCGATTCACGGGACTTGAGGCCGTCTGCCGGTTGCGCGCCGTCGGCGAGCAGCAGCGAGCGTCGCTCCGGCAGCGCCGCCTCCTTGGCCTGGAGTCGTGCGAGGCGGGCCGCCTCGAGCTCCAGCCGCTCCTGCTGCGCCATTTGCAGCTTGATCATCGGCGACAGGTCGAGCCCTGCCTGCGTGCCCCCGAACGACGTGTCCATCGTCAAGTGGCGGCTGGCCTTCCGGCTCCCCTGCCGGCTGTTCTGCTGGCTGCTGCCCCGGCTGCCTCGCGGGCCCTGCTGGCTGCTCGACCTGCTGCCGATCTGCAGGCCACTGGCCTGCCCACTCGCTTGCGCTTCGCCACCCGTTTCCTCGAGCAGCTCGGCCACTCGCCTGGCCGGCGGAGGCATCAGCAACCGTGATGCGGAGCCAACACCGCCGCCGGTGGTCGTGGTGGTCGAAGTGGTCGCGGCGGAGGCTGACGCGGCGGCGGCGGCGGCGGCGGCGGCGGCGGCGGCGGCGCTGGCGGTGGCGTCGTCGTCCACGTCGTCGTCGGCAGCGGTGGGGCTGCGTCGAGCCTTGAGGCAGGCGCCGGCGGCCCCGGGGGAGGAGGCTGCCATGACAGGCGCGCTCGTGGAGGATGGGACCGCTGGCATAAGGCGGGGCGGCGAGGTGTGGGTCGGCGAGCTCCCGTCCTTCGCACTGGCGGAGCAGGGCGCATCGGCGCGATGCGCCGTGAAGGGCTGCCGTGCGACGATGGCTGCGGCCGACGCCGACCCGTGAAGATGGGGAGGGGTCAGGTGGGCAGGTGGGCGGCTGGCGTGCTGCGGGTGCTGCGGATTGAGCGGGTCGTGGTCGGGCGACTGCGGCAGGCTGCCGGACGGAAGCGGCGCCGCTCCCCACGGCTCGTCGTCCTCGTCCTCGCTCGAGCCGTCGTCGTCAAGCGCTCCCTCGGCGTGCAGCCTCGCCCGTAGCAGCCGCGCGCTCTCTTCCGCCCCAGGTGGCGGCGGCGCGCCGTCTTGGACCCACGCCTCGCCGCCAAACACCCACAGCCGCCCACGCGCCGTCGTGCAGGCGTGCCGCCGGCGCGGGGTGAACGCGACAGCTGGGCTGCGCGCCGTTGCCGCCTTGTCGGCTGCGGCCTTGCGATCTGGGAGCCTCGCGATCTTGGTGGTGGCGGTGGCCGGAGCGAAGCTCTGGGTCGTGCTGCCGCTCTCATAGCCCGGGCCCGCCCCGCGCTCCTCGCCGTCGTGGCCGCCCTCCTCGCGCTCGCTCTCATCGGATGGTGCCTCATTTGGCTCCGAGACTGCCACTCGCAGCCACTGCCACTCAGGGCGCGGCGCAGGCGGCTCGGCTTGCACCTCTTCGAGGAGGCGATGCAGCTCACGCATCTGCGATCGAAGCTTGGGCAGCAGCTTTCCTGCCGCCTCGACCACGGCCTCCAATTCGGCCACGTTGGCGGGAGGCAGCTGCTGGCTCGCCGCGAGCGGGTTGTGCGAGGCGGCCAGCGGCAGCGGCGGGCCGGGCAGCCTGTCCTTGAGCCGGCGCGACGCGCTCCGCGCCTGCTCGTGCAGCTCCGTCTGCCGCACCTGCAGCGCAGTGAGCTCGTCGAGCAGACGCTGTCTCGCTTCGCGATGCCGTTGCCGTGCCGCCGCCGCCGCTGCTGTGTCCGGCACGCGCATGTGCAGCAGCGCCACGTCGCCCAGCAGATCGCCAGCCGCGTCCTCGCCGCCGCAGAAGGCCAGAATGGTGCGGCGCTCATCCATCACCGCCGCCGCGTGCGCCGCGCGCCCTGCAGGCCCCTCCACCTCGCTCTGCGACGGAAGAAGCTTCGCCCAGTCGTGGGCTGCGCTCGCACCGAGCGGCTCGGGACTTGCCAGGCCGCCGGTTCGTAGCCGGCCGCCAAACAAGACGAGCGTCCGATGCTCACGACCCAGCAGCGAGAGCGACGCCTCGTCGCGTGCAAGCACGATCTCGGCCGACTCGATCTCATCCTCCCGCGTGAGCTTCAGGGCAGCGCGCTCGCCCTCCCTCAAATGGTGCGGGTGGAGGAATCGATCCAGCTCGGTCGGAGTGGCTGCAGCCGAGGTGGCCTTCGTGGCCGCTGTCAGCTTCTCCGAGGCGAGAATGGTCGACTCGCAAGCGCTACGCATATTTTCTTACGTTTCACTTAGAGCTTGCTAATTTGTCAGAAACCGGGTAAGAGGCAAAGCTTGATTCGCCTAATCACCTCAAGTTGGATCCTGCGGAGCGAACTCGCTACCCGCAAAAAATTATCTCTTTAGCAAAGCACCGCACGCCCATACCCGTCAGGGCCGCCAGTTATCGCCTTTCAGCTGGCTCCATGCGTTCCGTGGTGCTGGCGCTCTGCGTCGTCGAGGCGGCGGCCTTCGGTGGCACTCAGTACCTGGCCCAGGGGGCGGGCGGCGCGAACGAGTACTCGACGGGGCCGCACAGCCAGGCCAGCCAGCCTGGACAGCAATACAACGTCGGCTTCCAGACCCAAAAGTACGCTGACGCCCCCCCTCCGACAGGGGCTTGGGGACGGGGGGCATACGCGGACGCGCCATTGCTGCATAGCGGCTCTGCTGGCCGTGCCCGCCGGCCCACACACACAAATCCATGCTGCGTGCGTCCTCAGCAGCCTCCGGCTCTGCTGCCAGCGCCTGTGCGCCGCGTACCAATTGCTGCGGGCAACCGCTGGCCGGCTGTCCTGCCCAGCGCCGCCGCGCCAATTGGCATTGCCAGCAGCTCGCCACTCATTCATCCCGCCCTGCCCTCCTCGCAGTCCCGATCACTACGATGCGAACGGCCACTTTGACGGCGACTACCCGGCAAACTACCTGATCAACCAGGCCATGGCTGACCGCGTTGGGGCGGCCGGAGACGCCCATGGAGACATCGACATGGCGGACGTCCCCGATGTGACGGTGGGCCGCCGCCTGAGCGATGCGGATGCGGAGCACGCGCTGCTGGAGGCGGCCAAGGCTGGCGCCCACGAGTCGCTCGAGGGCGTGAACATCGGCGACTCGCTGCCGGCGCTCATGACTGAGGTCTGAGCCCTCAGCCCGCGAGGCAGATGGAGATCCACGTGGTCTCTCTGGCTCTCTTTTCCTCCTCGGCCGGCCCCCTCTCGGCTCCGGGAGCCGGGAGGCGGGCGTCTTGGCCAGTACGTTGGCTTCAGGGGAGGCCAAATTCCCAGTACCGTCATGGCAGTGACCATCAAAGGGTGTGTGTGCGTGTGGCATGCCAACCGTCTCACAGGTGCGTTGCGCAGTTGTTGTATATGATTCACGGGCGGACGGCAGGAGGCTGCGTGTTGTTGTTGTTGTTGGTCGCCTTGTTCTTCCCAAGCGAGCATCGCGATCGGCCGGGTGCCTTTGCCGCCAAGAGCGCGGCTGCACGATGTTGGCCGCCGATACAGTGCACCGTACCGATGACGATCGGTTTGCCGCCCGCCGCTCGCCGTTCAGCGCCGCTGCGCTCGACAGCTGTGAGGAGCGCATTCGATATCTCATAAAGCACAGTAACGAGGAGGAGCGTGCATCGCTCAATGACGATGAGGAGCGTGCGTCGCTCGACCAGGCGCTGCCGCTTCTGATCAAGGCGCTTCTCAAGCGCGGCCCGCTCGAACCAGCTGCCGTGCTGCGTGTCAATCGGTTCTTCCAGAGCTGCCTTGCATACATTGCGCACCGGTGCCGTGAGGCAGCCGCGGCGGAGGCTGACGACCCACCGCCCTTCCCGCACGACCTCTTCCGAAGCATCGCCAGGCTCATGGAGAGCTCTCACGAGTTCTACCTGCGCAGCAGCTACCTACTCGACGACGAGCTCGAGGAGGCGGATGCCAACGACGCGCAAAGAGCCACCGACGCTGAGGACGAGAACGGCGACTCCTTCGGGCAACAGGTCGCCGCTGCCGACATCGGCTGGGTCCCCGCGCTCCTGCGGCGCAACCTCGACGAGTTTAGCCGGTGCGGCGGCCTTTCAGCTGCCGTTGCGCTCGCGGGCAGACCGGGCGCGCTGGACCTGATGACGCTCCACGAAATGCTGGACGCGTTCGACTGCATCGTTGAGCTGCTGAGGCCCGACGTGCAGCGGAAGCTGTGCTCCGCGCTGGCCTCGGCAGCCACGACTTCCATGATCGGAGCGAGTGACGCCCTGCTCTCGGATCGCGAGGTGAGCCGAGCCTTGCTCGGCAGGTTGCTGAAGCTTGTCAGCCAGCTGCAGCTGGGCGCGATGCCGCCGGCCGACAGCGCAATCGCAATGGAGCGGTGCGCGCTGCACCTCGCGTCACGCCTGCTGCGTTGCCCGGCTCTCGAGAGGCGGCTGATGGGTATGACGATGCTCAACGCGACGCTGGCAGCAGCCGCCGCCCAACCCCAGATGCCACTGATGGATGGAGCCTCCGTGCAAGTGACGCGCGGAGGGCGCGGCGGCGACTCCTGGGACGAGGAGCACGAATGGTCGCCGACGGGCACCCTGGCGTACGAGGACGCCGCACGATGGGTCGCGGACGCGGGCGTCGTCGAGCGGCTACTGTCGACGGAGGGGATGCACGATGAGCTCCTCAAACGCTGCACCCCGGCACTTGCCGCGCTCGCCACTCACAACCTGCTCAGCGACGCGTTGCTTTCGATCGTCTGGCGCTCGATGATCGAGCAGCACGCGACGATCCGCTCGGCACTCGCCGCGGCGCTCTCCGATGTCGCGCCGCACCTCTCCAAGCAGGTCGTCGCCCGGCTGCTCGAGCTCGTCGCCGAGTTGCCTACCGCTCACGTGGACGCCTCGTTACTCGGGCTGCTGCTCGAGCTCGCGCTCGCGCAGCCGGCGGCGGCCTCGCCTCTCGCGGCCACCTTTTGGAAGTTGGGCGTCGAGACCGACGAGGCGGCGCAGCTGCAGTCGCTCGCGCTCGGCTCACTGTGCGAGCTGATCTCCGCGGCGGAGCAGCGCGACGACAGCGCGCCCAGCGCGCGGCACCCGCTCGACGCCCCGCCCGCGCACAGCAGGCGCACCGTCGAGCTGCAGAACGCGTACCTGGCGCGCTGCCTGCGCCGCCTGCATGACGGCCAGGGCGTCGTCAACGTCTTGCGGTGCCTTCGCCTGCTCCTGCCGAGACTGCCCCGGGCCAAGCTTTACGCGCCCCTGGCTGCGGAAGAGGCCGGCGCATCAGCGCCCGGGCCCAAAGCCGCTGCCGAGGCGGGCGAGGCGGGCGCATTCGCCAGCGTGCTGCTCGTCGAGGCGCACGCCGAGCTGCTGCGGTGTCTCTCGCGGGCGTCGGAAGCTCGGCGCGAGCACGGGGATGGCCACGCTTGCGGTGCCGGCCTGCTGCTGCAGGAGCGCCTCGACTTTCTGGCCTTTGTGCTGCGTGAGGCGGAGATGCGCCTGCAGTGGGAGCAGATGGCCGCTCTGTGGTCGGCCTTCTCCCCCAACCTTGCGGCGCGCGACCTTTTCTTCCAATGGCTTCAGGATCTGCCGGCCGAGTGCCTGGAGAACCGAAGAGTCTTTGAGGAGCTCATGTGCGACGCCGCGCCGTTGCTGGCTTCCTCGCTTGCGGCGCTGCTATGCTTTGCGCGGTTTGCCCGCTTTGGCGGTGGCAGCCGAAGGGCAAGTGAGGCGCTGTGGCACGTCGCTCTGCATGCGTGCGAGCTGGACGTCTATCAATCAGCAGTCACGATGCTTGTGCGTGACAGCTCTGCGGTGCCGCTGCGTGCGCCATTCGTGGCGGAGTGCTTCACCAAGCTGGCGGCCCTCAAGGCCAAGCACGCGGACGTGGGCCACCGTGTCCCGGGCAACGCTCCTGCCAAAGGGGCTGCTCTTGGGGGGCAGCAAGAACGCTGCCTGCACGTTTTGCGCATGTTCGTGCTCGCGTGCGAGCCGTCTGTGCCCGCCAAACGGTTCCAGGACTCGCCATCGCCCGCCTTGCCGCAAGCGGTCAAGGCAGCGAGTGCATCGCACCTGTACGACGACGACGACACGCCGCCGGACTCGCCGGAGCCAGCGTCCAACGGCCGAGGGCCAGCCCTGCGTCTGCCGCCCTCCGCCAGCGCCGGAGGGAGCAGAGAAGGAACCGTGCCACTGGAGGCCTTGGCGCCGCCCCCCATCTCGACGCCACCCAGCTCGCCGACGCCGGCGTACGCATGGGGTCGAGACTGCGGACTCGCGCCCCTGTCGCCACTGTCGCATCGCGGCGGCGTCTCGCTTTCGGCGCCGACGAGCCCATTATGCTCCGTCAACAGCCAGCCTGTGTCGCCACAACAGCCCAGATCAGGGTCGCGCGCCGCCTCCGCCGCCCCATCGCCGCGTCGGCCGCCCCCCGCACGCTGGCCCGCGGGTGCCCAGCGGCCGGCGACGCCCACACAGCCGCAGACGCCATCGGGCGACACCTCGACCACCGCCCCTCCATCCCCGGCCCTCAAGCCGCTCGCGCTGATCGGTTCGCAGCCGGAGCGAATGCAAACGTTGGTCAAGCTGCTCGATGCTGAGCCGCCAGTGGCACTTCTCGCGTACAACCTGCTCGCCAAGATGCCTCCAACTCTCCGCTTGCTCGGCGAGGTCAGCAGGGGTCTGGTGGCCGGCCCACCCTTCCGGCTGCTCTACGCGCTTCGCGCCCTCAACGCGACCCTCCTCGAGGAGGGCGGCACAGGCCAGTCTCGCCGCGCCGAGCGAGGCCGCTCGATAGAATCCCTGGTGCGGGGCGGCTTGTTGCGCGAGCTGTGCGGTATGCTGCAGCGGGAGCGCCTCGCCGACGACCTCTCCGCAGCGTCCACGGCCGTCTTGCCACTCGCGATGCGTGCGGTGGCAGCGCAGCTGATCCGAGTCGTGCTCGTCTTCCTGTCCGCGGCTTGCGCGGCGCCCGCGGTAGCAGCCGCCAGCGGGGCGGCGTCGAGCCCGGGCGCAGCGATCGCCGAGGTTCCGGCCTGGGTGGGCACAGGCGCGGCGCGCCGAGAGCACGCCCTGCTCGTGCACCAGCTCGCCAGCCTCGCCGCCGCGGAGCCAGGCGCACCGCTTCTCGCCGAGGTGCGTGCGGCGCTCAATCCATCGGCGCTCGTGCACGCGAGCATGCGGCTGCTCGAGGCCGCGGCGGGCGGCCCACCCGACCTCGAAGCGCTTGACGCGCCCGCGGCCGCTCTGGCTGTCGAGGGCGAGCCCCTGTCCGAGCGCGCACTGCAGCTGCTCGTAGCGAGTCTGCAGCCCGCCGGGGCGCCGTCGCCGAACCCATGCGAGGGCTGGCTGGGCGAGCCGGACACGCCGCGCTGGATGCGCGGGGCGCTGTTGCGGGCGCCGCAGGAGGCGCGACTGCGCCTAGCGCTCGCGCTTCAACGCCTCTCGCAGGAATGCGAAGGCACCCGCGCCGCGCTGCTGCGACTTCTTCTGGGTGCGCTCGACGAGCCGCGCCGCGAGCCCACCCGATGCGCCGAGTACTTTGCCCTGCTCGAGGACCTCCTCATGGCGGGCTCGGAGGCCGGCGGGCTCGACGAGGCCGCGAATGGCTCCACCGATGAGCCGGCGGACGGTTCGACTCCGACCAGGCTCCTTTTCGACGGCTTCGAGCGGGCCTTGCTACAGATGCTGCAGCTCGCGAAGCGAGACTCGGTCTGCGTCGCGGGTGTCGCCGGCCGCGACCCTCCCGGCGAACAGGCAGAAGCGCTGCTCAACGGGCTGCTGCTCCTGTTGCGGTGTCTCTTGCTGCGACACCCCGCTCTGCGTGCGAAGCATGGCCGGCATGTGATGCAGCTGACCATGCGCGACGTGCTGTTTCCGTACGTCTTCAAGGCGCCCGCCGCGAGGCGCGCGCCGCCGCTCGCGACCCTGGCGACGACCCGGGCCTCGGCGTACTCGTTGCTGCTGGCGCTCGCCGAGGGCGGCCTGGGGCACGCCGGCGGTCTGCTGGCGGCGTTGCGGCCGCTGCATTCGCCGCTCGTGGGCGAGGCGGAGATGTGGTCCGACGACTGGGGCGTCGACGACGAGCCAGACTGGGTGAGCCCCACCGGCTACATTGGCATCGTCAACCTGGGCTGCACGTGCTACATGGCGGCGCTCGTTCAGCAGCTCTTCATGGTGGCGCCTCTCAGGGAGGGCCTCCTGCGTGCGCCACTCGAGAGCGCGGGCAAGCACCACGACATGCTCGAAGAGCTGCAGCGGATGCTCGCCACGCTACAGGAGTCGACGCGCGGCTGCCATGAGCCCTCGGCGTTTTGCCGCGCCTTCCGCGACTTCGACGGGCAGCCGCTCGCGCCGCATGAGCAGAAGGACGCCGAGGAGTTCCTCAATGAGCTCTTCGCCCAGGTCGAGCCGGCGTTGGAAAAGGGGCCCTCTGCCAAGCTGCTCGACGAGGTCTTCGGTGGCGCCCGAATTGAGCAGCTCCTCTGGCAAGACGAGGCGGGCGAGTTTCAGCGGCGAGAGCGCGAGGAGGCGTATCGCGTGCTGCCGCTCGAGGTCAAGGGCAACGCGACCATCGAGGATGCGCTGCGCCAGCTGGTGAACGGGGAGCCGTTGCAAGGCTACATGGACGAGAAGACGAATCGCACCGTCGACGCCACCAAGCGCTCGTGCCTCGGCCGGCTGCCGCATACGCTGCTGCTGCAGCTCAAGCGCTTTGAGTTTGATCTGGACACGTTCAGCAAGGTCAAGCTCTCCTCGCGCTGCGCCTTCCCCGACAAGCTCGACCTCGAGCCCTTCACCGCCGCTGGCCTTGCCAGGCGCGAAGGCCGCGCGTCGCCAAGCACGGCCGCTGCTCCGGCCGCAGCCACGGCCGGCGTCGCTGGCAGTGGGCAGGATGACTGCCGCGCCCCAGGCCAGCAGGGCACGGGAGACGCGACGGCTGGCGGCGGCAGCGAGAACACGGAGTATCGAGTGGTGGGAGTCGTCGTGCACAGCGGCGAGACCGAGTCGGGCCACTACTTCTCGTTCCGCCGCGTCGGCGAGCGTTGGCTCGAGTTCAACGACGCGCGTGTGCACGAGATCGACGCGAGCGTCGTGGAGGCGGAGGGCTTCGGCTCGGATCCCGAGCACGCCACGCAGACGCGCTACTCCACGTGCGCCTACATGCTCGTGTATGAGCAGATACGGGTGGGCGCCAGCTCTGTCGCCGAGGGCGCTCGTCTCGACACGAAGGAGCAACCGGCCCAAAGCGGCGAGGCGGACTCGGCGGCCCAGGACGGCGGCGCCCGTGGCAAGCAGGCCGGGGCCGCAGCTGTCGATCCCGACACGGTGCCCGGCGCCTCCGAGTCGGAGGAGGAGGAGGAGCCGCCCAAGAAGGAGGAACCGCCGTCGGCTCCAGCCCTGGCGGTGCAGCAAGTGATGGAGGACAACGCGCGGCGGCAACTGCAGCAGCACACCTTTGCTGCCGCGCACCTCAACTATGCCGTGCGTCTGCTGCTCGAGCAAGCGGAGGCGTGGCGCCTGAGCGAGATCGACGCCGCCATGGCATCCAGCGCGCTGCTCCACGGGCTCGACTTTGTGCTCGGCGTGCTGGCGCACGCGTGCTCGCCCACGCTCTCCAAGCTGCTGCCCACCGTGATGCACGCCCTCACGTCTCTGTGCGACGGCCCCGCCGACGGCGAGCCGCTGGATGACGAGGCGTTTGAGCCATCCGCCAACCACCGCGCATGTGCGGACCTCCTGGACGCCGTCTCGACGCCCGACGCGACGCTGCTGCGCACCGCAATGCTCGACGCTCCCCTGGCGGTACAGCAGGCGGCGAGCTCGCTCCTGCTGCGGGCGGTCTACGGGCTGGACGACGCGCCGCGAGGTGGGCCTGGAGACGGCGACGGCGGCGGCGGCGACGGCGGCGGCGGCGACGGCGTCGGTGGCGACGGCGATCTCGCACCCGGCGAGCGGGAGCGCGTGCTGGCCTTTTACGGCACGCTCCTGTCTCTGAAGCACGAGGTCGCGCGCTTTGCGCGGCGCAGTCCTTCGTACGGCCGAAGCTACCTCGCTCTGTTGCACGCCACGAAGGGCCACGCGTATCGAGGGATGGACCAACCGGAGGAGGCGCCGGCGCGGCAGTCGCCGCGAGGAAATCATCTTCCGGACGGCCTTCAGGCGGTCCCCTGGCTCGGGGACATGCGGTGACGGCAAACGTGTTGTTGTGTCAGTGTCGGCGTGCCTGTGATATGAGAAACTCACACGAACTCTACCAACCGCAAGCCACGCAAACGCGCGCCAGACGACACCGCACACCGGCTAAAGGAGCAGACGAATGCACACGCGGCGCCGCTCGTGCATGGCGCGGACACGGGGAAAGCACCAGGATGCAGCCCGCACCTGCCGCTCACAAGCCATCCAGATCAATGTCGCTGTCGTCGTCGTCAACGAAGCGTCGCCGATCATACTTGATTTCAGACGCTCCCGGTCCCTGCCACGGAGAACACAGGCGCGCGCGCTCACGGCAGGGCAACAAGGAGGGCTGCCGGGCGGGGGCCGCTCGTTCGCACCTCCGCGCCGCCAATCTGCTCGAGCATCTGCTTGAGCTGCGCGTCCGAAAGCTGCTCGCGCAGCTGCCCACGCTGCGCCATCATCATCACCATCTCCTCCAGCTTGCGGGCCTGTGGCACGGCGGGAGCGGGAGTGGGAGGTGAGGGCGTCGCCGCTAGCGAGCGGCGCGCGGTGCGGGGGGAGGGTAGGCACCTTGTCGGGCTTCACCAGCGAGATGCGTGCCAGGCGCTCCTTGGCGTCGGGCGCCATGACCTTTGTGAGCAGGTCCTGCCGCTGGCTCTCCGCCTCCGCCTGTTTGGTTTGGGCTTGCGCTGCGTCCGCCTGCGTGGGCATGCCGCCCGGGCCAGTGCCCTTGAGTTGCGACGCCAAGCTTGGGTCGAGCTGCTGCATCGTAGTAACGGCGCTGACGGATGTCGCTGGCGGATGTCGCGGCGCTGGCGGGTCGCTGGCGGAAGATGGCCGTTGGACACGAAGTTCGCAAGTGCGCTGATGTTACTACAGGTGGTGGGGGGAGTAGCTATGTCTGAGATACGGTGAGAACCACCCATCTGAGGCTAGTCGCGACCAGGAGTTAGCTTACTAAAATTAATGCTGACGGTGGGGCCACCGCATCAACCCCAGGCCCAGCGCTCTGTTGGCTGGCCCCGCGGAGTCGCCATCTCCTCCTTCTCGGCTGCGTCCCATGGCCACCCGGTCCACTTTCCCCGGCCCTTTCGAATGGGACATCCCGAGCTTCCCTGAGCCGGAGCCTCCCGAGGACGCCGCGGCGGACGGCCCGCCGCCGCCGCTGATCGAGCCTTCCGAGCGGGCGGCCTCCTCGTTCGCCAGCGACATGCGCGCCTCGCTCGTCGCGCTCTGGGAGTCCAAGCGGTACGGCGACGTGCGGCTGCAGGCGCGGACGGGCGACGAGGTGCTCGTGCACCGTCTGGTCATCTCTGCCAGGTGCTCCTACCTCGGGGCGCTGCTCGCCGAGGCGCCCGAGGGCGCGCGGCTCGTGGTGGATGCCGAGCGCGACGCGCTGCATGGCATCCTGTGCTTCCTGTACACCGACGACCTGCCGCCCGGAGCGAGCGCGGAGCAGCTGCTCAGCCTGCGGTCGCAGGCGCAGGAGTGGCAGCTGCCGGTGCTCGACGAGTGCTGCGCGTGCGCGCTCGCGGCGCAGCTCTCCGTCCAGACCGTCTGCGACATCCTGCGTGCGTGCGCCCGCGAGGAGGCGCACGCGCGCCTCGCCCTGAGCGCGCCGCGCGACTCGACGCAGCTGCTCAAGCAGGCGTGCGGCAGGTTTGCCGCGCGGCAATTTGAGCAGGTCAGCCGCGTCGAGTCCTTCTCGCTGCTGCCGGCGCCGCAGCAGGTGTGGCTCTTCGCGCAGCGCAGCTCGCACCCGCTGCACTGCTTCGCCTACGGCCAGAACTTCATGGCGCCGCAGGAGCTGCTCCAGGCGCTGCTCGGCCCGCCGTTCAGCTGCGGCGTGGACGAGCGCGCTCCGGCTGACCCGGCCGGCGGCATCTTCGCGGGGACGACGCCGATGCAGGTGGCGCTCTCGCGGCACAACTGGATGCTGTGCGGCCTGCTGCTCGACGCCGGCGCCTCGCTCCAGCCGGCGGGCGGCGCCCACGGCGGCACGCTGCTCCACGCGGCCGCGAGCGCGGGCGACGCGCAGGCGTGCGCCTTCCTCGCGCAGCGCGGCGCGGCGCTCAACGCCAAGGACGACCAGGCCCGCTCGCCGCTCGACTGCGCGGTGCTCGGCGAGCACGCCGGCGCGGCGAGCGCGCTCAAGGAGCGAGGCGGGTGCAGCACCTTCTCGCGCGAGGGCAACTCGCTGCTCCACCAGCTGGCGAGCGACGGCTGCGACACGCAGCTCGCGCTGCTGCTCGGCAACAGCGACGGGGCCGACCTGCCCAACGCGCACGGCTACACTGCGCTGCACCTGGCGGCGCTCCACGGCAAGCGCGAGGCGGCCGAGCAGCTGCTGCTCGCGCGCGCCGACCCCAACCGGATGCCCGCGGGCGGCGGCCCCTCTCCGCTCCACCTCGCGGCGAAGCAGCTCTCGCCGCCGCTGATCGAGCTGCTGCTCAGGCACTCGGCGCAGCTGCAGGCCAAGATGGTGCCGACCGGCGAGACGTCGCTCCACCTGTGCGCGACGCACCCCGCGAGCTGCGCGCTGCTGCTCGCCGAGGGGGCGCTGCTCGAGGAGCGCGACGCCGGCGGCTTCACGCCGCTGCAGCACGCCGTGTGGGGCGTCGCGCCGCTGCTCGCGTGCCGCCAGCTGCTGCAGGCGGGCGCGCGCGTCAACACCGTCGACTACGTGCAGAAGCAGACGCCGCTCCACCGGCTGTGCGACCGCCCCGGCGGCGAGGGCTTCGGCGAGACGCTGGCGCTCTTCCTCGAGCACGGCACGACCGTCAACCTGCAGGACCGCGAGGGGCACACGCCGCTGCACCTCGCGGCCTTCCGCGGCCACAGCGAGCTGACGCTCGCCCTCGTGAGCTGCGGCGCCTCGCCCAACGTGCCGTCGGTGGAGGGCCTGTGCGCGCTCTCGCGCGTGGCGCCCAAGACGCTGCGAGGCGGCAAGGCGGTGCCGGCGTCGGTGCAGCAGCAGATGCTCGCGCGCATCGCCCAGCCGCCGCCGTGGCTGCCCGACCAGCTCGCACCGCTCTGCCAGCTCTGCTCCGCCGCCTTCAGCTCGTCCAACCGCCGCCACCACTGCCGCCACTGCGGGCGCATCGCGTGCGGTGACTGCTCGGCCGACAAGGTGGCGATCCCCAAGTTTGGCGTCTCCAAGCCGACGCGCGTCTGCACCGACTGCGCGCCGGTGCTGCGCAGCAAGAGCGGCATGGCGCCCGTGGTCGGCAGCCCGTGGGCCCGCACCGAGCCCGACACGACGGCCATGGCGGCGCACCTCGACGCCCTGCTCGAGAAGAAAGAGGCCCCCGAGCCGCCGCCCTCGCCGTGCGCGCCGTCGGAGGCCACCACCAACGGCGACGCGCTCGCAGCCGCACCGGCAGCCGCACCGCCAGCCCCGGATCCTTGGTCGGCTTCGCCGACGCCGTCGCCACCGCGGGCAGGGGCAGCCGGCGGCGACGACGGTGCGGCCGCGGACGCCATCGTCGCGCCCCTGATGACCGCCAACCCATGGGGGCGGCCGGCGTCACTGGAAGCGAACCCGTTTGGTGACCCAGCCGTGATGCCGCGAGACGGCGCGGCAGCCGAGCCGAGCGCGGCCAATCCGTTTGGGCTCGCGGCCTCGTCTGGTGCCAACAACCCGTTCGCCGCCGACGACGACCAGCTTCGGGGCACGCTCGCCAACCTCAGCGACGCGGTGTTCGACTCACCCGTCCTTGGGCAGCATCCCGAGGGGGGGTCGTGACCATTGCCATCGTGACCCTGTCACGTTGTCACGTCAGGGAGTTGTCAGCGTCAGGAGAAAGATTTCTTGTCGAGTGAGTATCGACAGAGAGAATGTCTAGTCAATCTTCATTATTGTCTTAGCATTCGACTGAAACGGCTGACGCTGCTCTCACGCTCTGCTGACCTCTCACCTCCCACGCTAATCATCGTCTGACATTTTTGCACAGGAGAAGCCAAACCAGCCGGGCTCACAGCTGCAGCCCGTCTTGCCGTCCCATCGCCCATGGACGCACTGGATCGTACACTCGGACCCGTAGTAGTGCGACGTTCGGCCGCCCACGTAGCGGTCCTTGCAGCCGCACGCAAGTGCGCCGCAGCGCGTGTCGTCCTTGAGATTCGTGACGATGTTGGCCTTGCAGCAGGCGGCGTCGCAACACCCGTAGTGGTCATCGCCCCCAAAGGAGGGGCGGAGTGCACCGCTCGGCACCGGCGCGAACGGCGCCGGGATGTCGGGCCGCTTCCACAGTAGCTCACAGCCGGCGCCTCCGAAATTCTCAAAGAATTCGACTCGGACGGGGTGCCAGCCAGCCTCGAGATGCAGGACCACCGATCGTCTCCGCATGCCGTGCAGCCCGTCGTTGTCGACAACGAGTTGGCCGTCGACGAAGAGGAGCGAGCCGTCGTCCGAGTTGGTGGCCAGCTCGTAGCTGCCTTCGACCGGCGCGTAGATGTCGCCGGTCCACCTCACCGCAAACTGGTCCGTGAACTCCTGGTTGGCGACTCGCCAGGCGGCGCCGGTGGAGGGGTGCGAGACGTTCTCGATGTGACGGAGCGCCGGCGTCTCGGTGTCCGAGTCGAGCAACGCGGGCATGCGCCGCGTGTGCGGGTAGGCGGGCAGCCTGAAGTACTCTGCGAGAAGCCCGTGCCACTCGCGGAGCTGCGGCGTGTCCGCATAGCGCTCGCCCGTCTGCAGCAGCGCGGCGGACGAGGTCTCGCCGCCACGATGTGGAGCCGCGTCGGCGGGCCGGCCGGTAGCGTGAGAGGCTCCGCCGAGGTGGATAACGAGCATGAAATAGTTTTAAACTCTCTTTATGCAAAACTTCAAGTTCGACAGAAAATAGACTTGCCATGTCCGACGCCGACGGCATCGCGATCGACTGCGAGATGGTGCAGGTGGCGCGTGGCAAGCTCGCACTCGCGCACGTCGTGGCGGTCGACTGGGAGGAGCGAGTGTTGCTGGACGAGCATGTCGATCCGGGCGTGCCGGTGCTCGACTACCTGACTCGGTACTCGGGCCTGCGGCCGGGCGACCTGGACGGCGCGCCCTCGCTCGCGGCAGTGCAGAGTCGCGTGGCGGCGCTCATCGAGGGTCGGGTGCTCGTCGGCCATGCCGTTGCCAACGACCTCAAGGCCCTGCGGCTCAAGCACCCGAAGGAGCTGACGCGCGACACGGCGGCGCTCGACTGGGGCGCGCGCGACAAGAAGCTGAGCAAGCTGGCGAGTGAGGTGCTCGGCCTCGACATACAGGGTGCCACGCACAGCCCGGAGGAGGACGCGGTTGCCTCGCTCCGGCTGCTCAAGTACCACCAGCGTCACGGCGCGCCGCCGCTGCGCACCGTCGACGTCGCGCTGACCTACGCGACGCCCGCGCCACGCCCAGTGGACGCGCCCTGCGCCGTCGTGCCCGCGCCCGCCGACGACGCCTCCGCCGCCACCGCCACTGCCACCGCGGCCGCCGCCTGTGGTGACGGCGAGCCTCTCGCGCAGCGATGGACGCTCCGGCTGCCGTGGTCGCGCGACGCGCGCGACGCGCTCCTGCGCTGGTTCAAGGCGGCGCGCCAGCAGGGGGGCGCGACGGCGCTGGTCTTCCCCGCGTCGCTGACGAAGCAGGAGCGCGGCGCGGTGCACAAGGAGGCGCAGGCGCGCAAGCTGCCGACCGAGTCGGCCGGCGTCGACGACGAGCGCTTCATCAGCGTGCTCGCCGACGCGAGCGCCGCCTCGGCGGCGTCGAGCGGCGCGCTGCCGCCGCGCACGCAGCACGTGGTGACGCTCGTCTACCGCTGGGCGCAAGAGGCCGCGATGCACGCCGCGTGCGACGCCGCCAGCCAGCCGCGCGACGCCTCCGTGCCGGCCTCGCCGCCGCCGCCGTCGCAGTTCCGGCCGCTCTCGCTCGGCGAGCTGGGCGACCTGCTCGGCTCGGGGCGCGAGCTGCCGCCGCCGTACGCCGAGCTGCGACGACGCGCCGGCGCGATGCTCGACGCCGCGGGGCCGACCGTGCCGGCGCTGGCCGACGGCGTCGACGCCGCCGAGCGCACGCGCCGCGACTGGCAGCGCTGGAGCCGGTTCGGTTAGGTACTAGAATATGTGTGCAATTTCCAAATTCAGCCGCCTCGTATGTCCCCAGGCCCCGTTGCGTGCGGTGCTGTGCTTCGCTGCGGAAGGAGGCTCCCGCTAGCTGTGCGGGAGCTTGGAAATTGATTGGAATTCTCTCTCTGTAACTCTCGAACTCCACGGGCTGTTTGAGGGGACAAGCACCGCATGTACAATTCGATTCGAAACTTTTTTCGAGAATTGGCTCGGTGCGCCGGCGAATGCCGCTCGCGAAGGGCGCGGCCGTGTGGGTCAAGGACCCCGCGCTGAAGGACGAGGCAGTGTTCTTCAAGGGCACCGTGGTGAGCGACGACGGCAAGCAGGCAAGACCGCCGCCCGCCACCATGAAGGCCGCGGAACCGGGGGGTTGTGGGCACACACTGTCTAGCCCGCGCCCAGACCGCGGCGACCGCACGGCAGCCGCGCTCCATCCACGTCACTGCCCCCTCCCCGCGGCCGCAGGTGACCGTCAAGAAGGACGAGGACGGGAGCACGGCCGCTTGGAAGAACGACAAGGACAACTCGAATGCTGTCTTGCTGGTGAATCGCCGCCGAATCACTGAGACGCACACGCCCAAGAGAGAAGGGGGGGCGCTCCTCCATGCGACCGTCGCCGCTCCCCACACGCCCCGCAAGCCGCACCTCCCGCAAGCCGCCCTCGCCCGCGCATCGCCGAGCCGGGCGGGGACTGAGACCGCCCTTTCAGCTCGCGAGATCGCACCACCTCTCTCCCTCTCACGCACACACGCGCGCGCACACGCACAACCCTTCCAGGCGACCACGAATACCGAGGATGTCAAGGACCACACGATGCTCGACGTGCTGAACGAGGCCACGCTCCTTGAGAACACCAAGAAGCGCTTCATGACGGCACGCCGCGGCGCATTGCCAACAAACACACCCGCACAGCAAAGTAGTTTGTCGCTCACGTGTTCTTGTGCGACGTTTTCCCTCGGCCCCTGCCGCAGGACAAGATCCAAGCGTACATCTCCGAGATCCTGATCATCACCAACCCGTTCAAGCGCATCCCCGGCATCTACGACGAGGAAGTCATGAAGCAGTACAAGGCACGCCGCGCCGCTCCGCACGCACAGCCCCGCTCGATCCGTCACACACCCAACGAATGTGACCCTCGAGATATCCGATCCACCCTCCGCCTATCCCGAGCTGGACCCCGCCCCCCGCCTCGGTGCGTGCAGGGCGCCAACTGGACGAAGCTCGAGCCGCACGTCTTCGCCACGAGCGAGATGGCGTACAACCACATGGTCATCAACGCGCAGAGCCAGTCGCTCCTCGTCGCGGGCGAGTCGGTCCGTCGCACGCCGCGCCACATGCACATCATGCGGCGCCCCCCGCCCCCCGCCCCCTCCTCGAATCGCCGTTGCGAGCCGCATGCTCGCCCCCACGCACAGCCGGCTCACGTTTGCCGGCGTCTGCACGATGTGCTTGGCAGGGCGCGGGCAAGACGGAGACGAACAAGCAGCTGCTCAACTACCTCATCTGGCGCGCGGGCAGCGTCGGTGCCGGCACCTCGACCCTTTCGCAGGTGCGCGCAGCCTAATGCCCTGTCCCGCCCAGTTCCCCGCACGTGCATCGTTCGAAGGGGCGATCGCCGTATGCGCTTACCACGCGCCGCGGCGCCCTTTGTGCCATCGGTCGCCGAAGCGATGCTCCCAGCCCACCGCAGGCTAGCCACCTGAGATCGTCGTCGTCTCCTTCGCTCACCCCCCTTGCCTGAAACCGCATCGCCTGTGACCTCGACAGGACATCCTCGACACCAACCCCGTCCTCGAGGCCTTCGGCAACGCCAAGACGATCCGCAACAACAACTCGTCGCGGTTCGGCAAGTACCTCAACATCAAGTTCAACTCCAAGTACCAGATCATGGGCGCGGAGGTGCGCACGTTCCTGCTCGAGAAGTCGCGCGTCACCAGCTCGAGCGGCGCGGGCGAGCGCTCGTACCACATCTACTATCAGGTGCTCGCGGGCGCCAACATGGCCGAGATGGGCGACATCGGCGTGCCCGAGCTCAAGGGCAAG